>ERZ835980.1568-NODE-1568-length-24528-cov-2.992931_pt1 | contig 24528 bp, 22 predicted proteins | sample MGYA00519943_ERZ835980 | MGnify/ENA primary metagenome ERZ835980 (study PRJEB31850, sample SAMEA3708791) | human gut metagenome | biome: human gut; feature: human-associated habitat; material: faeces | place: China | collected 2014 ... | reverse complement strand
AGGTTTTTGAAGAAGGGAGGGCGTGGGGGGAAGGAAACTTTTGTTCACAAAAGTTTCCTTCCCCCCCCTTCTTCCCCGTCTACTTCAGCTTTCGAAAAGCCTTTTCGGCGCCTTCGGGCAGGGGATAGGCGTGTTCTTCAGCGGGGAAGGCCGCGGCGCGCACTTCGCGGGCGTAGGCTTCCACAGCGCCGCGCAGGGCCTGGCCCACCTCTCCGAAGCGTTTGACGAAGCGGGGGAGTTTGCCGGGGGTCATACCGGTCATGTCCTGCCAGACGAGCACCTGGCCGTCGCAGTCCGCGCCCGCGCCAATGCCGATGGTAGGGATGGTCAGGGCCTGGGTGATCTTGGCGGCCAGGGGGGCGGGAACGCATTCGAGCACCAGGGCGAAGGCCCCGGCGTCCTGCAGGGCGCGGGCGTCGTCCAGGAGTTTTTGGGCGGCCAGGGGGGTTTTGCCCTGTACCTTGTAGCCGCCGAAGGCGTTGACGGACTGGGGGGTGAGGCCCAGATGGCCCACCACCGGGATGGAGGCCCGCACCAGGGCGCGCACTTCGGGGCAGAAGTCCGCCCCGCCTTCCAGTTTGACGGCCTGGGCGCGGCCTTCGACCATGAGGCGGCCGGCGTTGCGCACCGCTTCTTCCACGCCCGTGTGGTAGCTCATGAAGGGCATGTCGCAGACCACCAGGGCTTCGCGTGTGCCGCGGGCCACGGCGGCGCAGTGGCGGATCATGTCGTCCAGGGTGACGGAGAGGGTGTCTTCGTAGCCCAGCATGACCATGCCCAGGGAATCGCCCACCAGGATGGCGTTAACCCCGGCGGCGTCCATGACCCTGGCCGTGCTGTAGTCATAGGCCGTGATCATGACCAGTTTTTCCCCGCCCTTGGCTTCTCGAAAGGTGACTGCCGTATTTTTCATGAGCGTGCCTCCGCAGGTTGTTGGTCGTTGGCGGCCTGGGCCAGGCCCATGAGCAGGTGGGTCAGCTTGGCCGCCGTAAAATCCGCGTGGTGCAGGCCGGGTATGGGGGCCAGCTCCACCACGTCCAGGCCCGCCACCCGGCGGCCCGCCACGCAGCGTTCCAGAATGAACTGGGCCTCGCGCCAGTTGAGGCCGCCGGGCGAGGGCGTACCCGTGGCCGGCATGAGGGAGGAGTCCAGTCCGTCCAGGTCAAAGGTGATGTAGATATTGTGGGGGAATCCTTCGGGAAAGGGTTTTTCCGGCAGGCCCACGCGGGCCAGGAAGCGTGCGTCGTAGTGCGTCACGCCCAGGCGCTCGCGCGTGGCGGCCTCTTCGCGGCAAAAGTCCCGCACGGCAAACTGGACCAAGGGCAGGCCCAGGTCCGCCGCAGCCCGGTACATGACGCAGGCGTGGGAATAGGGGTCGCCCTCATAACTCTGGCGCAGGTCGGCGTGGGCGTCAAACTGCACCACGCCCAAAGGCTCACCGCGTTGTTTTGCCCGCGTCGCCAGGGCGCGCAGGGCCCCCAGGGTGACCGTGTGCTCGCCGCCCAGCAGCACGGGCACGGCCCCACAGTCCAGAGCCGTGTCAACGGCGGCCGTAATGCGGTCCAGCACCTCTGCCACCGGGCCGGTGCAGTCCACGGGCGGGGCAGTATAAAAACCTGTCTCGCCGGGCGCGAGGCCGCTTTCCCAGGCTTCCAGCTGCTGTGAGGCGGCCAGCAGGGCCGCCGGGCCTTGGGCCGCGCCCCCGCCGTAAGAAACGCTGCGCTCCAGCGGTACGGGGATGATGTGAAAGCCCGCGCGTGCCGGCGGGCAGGGCGGATATTCCGAAGCCAGAAAATGCTCGTGCATGCTGTTCACCGTGGTTTGGAGATAAAAAAACGGCCCGCTTGGGGAGGCAGGCCGTTTCGTTTGGAGGAGGCTGTCAGCAAAAGAAAGGAAGGTACTCTTTCTATTGCAATGGCCGTGCCAAGAAAAATACGCGGATGATTTTTTCTAATATATTGATTTTACAAACTTTTGTTAATAACGCCCGTATGCCGCTCCGTAAAAATTGTTTAACCGGCAAGGCGTTCTCCCGGCCTTGTGGGGCCCTACGTGTACAAAATCTTGCTCCGGGCCGGGATCACTGTACGGTGGTTTTGGGGGGCGTTGCCGCGCCGGACTGGATGGAGATGGAGAGTTTTTCGCCCAGTTCCCGGGCTGCCGGGGTGGCCGTCCATTCCGTAAACAGCTTACGCCACGCGCCGAAGTCCAGAAATGCCTGGTCCAGCTGGCTTTCGTGCATCTGCACCCAGGCGTTGAAGAGCTGCAGGCGCACCTGAAAGGCCGTGCTGCCGAAGATCATGCCTGCAGTGTCGCGCGGTATGGTCTTGCCGTCCATCTGTTCCAGTACAAAGTGGCAGACGGCCTGGCGCGAGGTTTCAAAATCCACTTCCTTGCCGTTCATGGCGTCGGCCAGGGGCAGCAGGTGGGGGTAGAGCTCACTGATGCGCTCCATGCCTTTGACCGGCACGGCCATAAACAGGGGCGCTTCGCCGTCTTCATGGGCGGGGGCGTCGGGCTTTTCACTGATGAAATAGAAGCGCAGCCAGTTTTCAAACATGACGGCTTCCAGCACCTGGTCCACGGTTTTTTGGAATTGTTCCTGTTCCTGGGGCATGGCGTTTCCTCGCAGTGTGCGTCGCGTCCTGGCGCGGCGCGGGTTGGGGCCGTCTGTGGTTGTAAACGCGCGGGCCGTTTGCGTCAATGCGGGCGCAGCGCGGATTGTTCCTGTGCAGGCGTTTCCTGCGCCCGGCGACGCGCCAGCAGACGGTTGCCCGCAAGACCCGTGATCAGGGCCAGCAGGCCGCTGGCGGCGCAGATCAGGCCCAGGGGCACAGCGGTGTCCGGGCCGCCCAGCCCCACCAGGGGGGAAGAGGCGGCTCCGGCCAGAAACATGGCCACGCCCAGCAGCCCCGAAGCCGTGCCCGCACCCACGCGCTGGGCCTCAATGGCCAGGGTAAAGGCGCAAGGCATGGTCATGCCCTGCAGCACCAGCATGGCGTAGAGGCTGGCCATGATGGGCAAAGGCGAGGCGGGCCGCAGCAGGGTTACGGCCAGGACCGCCAGGCAGGCCACCAGACGCAGCCAGTTGCCCACGTTGAGCAGGCGCATTTCGCCCCGGCTGCGCGCCAGCCGCCCCGTGATCAGGGCCATGATGGTGACGCTCAGAGCGTTGCCGCCGAAAATAAGGCTGTAGCCCGTGGGCGAGATGCCGTACATGCCCTGAAAAACAAAGGGCGAGGCGGCCACATAGCCGAAGAAGCCGCCCATGGTAAAGCCCTGCATGCCCACATAGCACATGAAGGCCGGGTCGCGGCAGAGAGCGGCGGTGGCCTGCAGGCTGGCGCGGGTGCCGCCCTGACGGCGCAACTTGGGGGGCAGGGTTTCGGGCAGGCCGAAAGCGCAGAAGAGCAGCAGCGCCACGCCCATGCCGGTCAGAAAGATGAACACCCAGGGCCAACCGCCCAGCCCGGCCAGCGCGCCGCCCAGCACGGGCCCGGCAATGGGGGCCACGCTGTTGACGGCCATGAGCAGGCTCATGAAGCTGGTGAGCTCTGGTCCGCGAAACAGGTCGCAGGCCACGGCGCGGGAAAGCACAATGCCGCCGGCCCCGCCCAGGCCCTGGGCAAAGCGCAGGGCAATGAAGCCGTGCCCCGACCGGGCCGCCACACAGCAGGCCGAGGCCAGGGTAAAGAAGACCAGGGCGCAGAGCAGGGGGCCGCGCCGGCCTGTGCCGTCGGAAAGGGGCCCCACAAAGAGCTGGCCCAGGGCCATGCCCAGCAGACAAGCCGTGATGGTGAGCTGGGTGGCTGCCGTAGAAAGGGAAAGGTCCGCCCCCATGGCGGGCAGGCTGGGCAAATAGGTATCGGTGCAGAGGGGGCCGAAGGCCGCTAACATGCCCAGCAGCACCGCCAGGTACAGCCGCCGCCGGCGGGAGAGCCGGGCCCCCGCCCCCACTACCAGTTCGTCTTCCGTAAAGCGCATGGCAAATCCTGATTAAAGGCCAAAGAAAGATTGTCACTGCTGCGGGGGTGGGTGTCAATGCCGGGTATTGGGGGAGGCTTTGCCGCGGTTGCCGTCGGCTTTTCCTCAAAAAAGGCTCGCGTCGCTTGAGGAAAAAGTTTTTTGCAGTTCCCTTTCCTCCACAAAATCCCTCTTTTTCCCCAGGTTTCGGCCTCTGGCCTGTGCGGGCCGCCTGTGCTACCGTGCCCGCATGATTGATTACGCACAAGCCCTCAATGAGGCGCAGTACGCGGCGGCCACCAGCGGCGACGGCCCCACCCTGGTGGTGGCGGGCGCGGGCAGCGGCAAGACCCGCACCATCGTGTACCGTCTGGCCTGGCTGGCGGAGCGGGGCGTATCGCCGGAGAGCATGTTGCTGCTTACCTTTACGCGCAAGGCCGCACGGGAAATGCTGCACCGGGCCGGGCTGCTGCTGGGGCAGGGGCTGGCCGGGGTGCAGGGCGGCACGTTCCACGCCTTTGCCTACGGGGTTTTGCGCCGCTGGCGGCCGTCCTGGCTGGGCGACCGGCCTTTTACGGTCATGGACGCGGCGGACATTACCGCGGCCGTAAAGCAGTGCAAGGAGGCCCTGCGGCTGGGCAAGGGGGATCGCTCCTTCCCCAAAACGCAGAGTATTGTGGGGCTGCTGAGCAAGGCCAGGAACAAGGAACAACCCCTGGACGAAGTGCTGCGGCGTGAGGCCTTTCATCTGCTGCCGCACGCGGAATCCCTGGCGCTGCTGGACACGGCCTATACGGCCTACCGGCGGGAAAAGGGGCTGCTGGATTACGACGACCTGCTTTTTGAGCTGGAAGCCCTGCTGCGGGAGAACGCCCTGGCCGCCGCGGCCCTGCGCGAGCGTTACGGGCATATCCTGGTGGACGAGTATCAGGATACCAACCTGGTGCAGGCCCGTCTGGTGCGGTTGCTGGCCGGGGAGAGCGGCAACGTCATGGCCGTGGGCGACGAGGCCCAGTCCATTTACGCCTTTCGCGGCGCCAATGTGCGTAATATTTTGGATTTTCCCAAGCTGTTCCCAGGGGCGCGGGTCATCCGCCTGGAAGAGAATTACCGCTCCACCAAGCCCGTGCTGGACGTGGCCAACAGCTTGCTGGCCCACGCGGCGGAATCCTTCCGCAAAAAGCTGTTTACGCGCAGACAGGGCGGCGCGCCCGTGCGCCTGATCACGCCCCTGAGCGACCTGAGCCAGGCCCGGCTGGTGGTGCGGCGCATTGAAGAATTGCTGCAGGAGCATCTGCCCCACGAGATTGCCGTGCTGTTCCGGGCGGGCTTCCATTCGTATCAGCTGGAGCTGGCCTTGAACCAGGCCGGGGTGGCCTTTCGCAAGTACGGGGGGCTGCGCTACACTGAAGCCGCGCACGTCAAGGACGTCATGGCCTATGTGCGTCTGCTGCTCAACCCTCTGGACCTGCCCGCCTTTGCCAGGATGGCGGCCCAGCACCACGGCATCGGCCCCAAGACCGTGGAAAAGCTCTATACGGCAACGGCCCGCGGCGACGCCAAGAATGTGGAAAAAGCCTTTGCCCGCTTTCCCGCCCTGCTGGAGGACATGCGCTTTGTGGACAGCCTGCGCGCCGCGCCCCAGACCCCGGCGGCCACGCTGAACGCCGTGCTGGAGCACTACCGGCCCCGGCTGGAGACCCTGTACCCCGAAGACTGGCCCCGGCGGCAACAAGGCCTGGAAGAAATTGTGCAGATGGCCTCAGCCTATACGGAGCTGGACCTCTTTGTGGCGGATTTGGCCCTGGAATCGCCGGAAGAGGAGGGCGACGACGGCGAGGGGCGGGTGACCCTTTCCACCGTGCATTCGGCCAAGGGGCTGGAGTGGAATGCCGTGCTCATTATTGATTTGGTGGAGGACCGCTTCCCCTCCCGGCATGCCCTGGCCCGGCCCGAAGATTTTGAGGAAGAACGCCGCCTGATGTACGTGGCCTGCACCCGCGCCCGTCAGAGTCTGGACCTCTACGTGCCCGCCGCCCTGTACAGCCGGGCCGAGCGGGGCAACCAGCACGCCAGCCCCAGCCCTTTTGTGCGTGAGCTGGCCCCCGGTCTGGTGGAGGAATGGGTAGAGGGCTTTGGCGGCGTACTGCGCCGCCGTGAGGCCGGCGGTGCGGGTTTTGGGCGCAAGGCCTCCGGCGAGGGGCTGTTGGCTCCGGCCGCGGCCTTGGGCCTGCGCAATCACGGGGCCGAACCTCCGGCCGCCGCCTGGGACGACTGCCAGCTGCCGCCGGAAGAGCGCGCGCCCGCGCCTGCGGCAACGTCCGTGGAGCCTGCCGCCGCGCCGGAGGCTTCGGGGACAGCTTCTGCGGCCGCAGGCGCGCTCTGCTACTGCCGCCACCGCATTTTCGGGCGCGGCAAGATCGTGAAGGAACTGCCGCCGGACAAGGTGCAGGTCAATTTTCCCGGTTTCGGCCTCAAGGTTATTTTGCGCGAATATCTGCTGCTGGAGGGTTGAGATGCACGCCTCCCTTTCCGAAGACGGCATTCTGGGCCTGCTGGCCCGCCACTTTCCCGCCACCCATCCTTCCCTGCTGCTGGGGCGCGGCGATGACTGCGCCATCCTGCGGGCGGGGCGCCCCTTGTGTGTGAGCAGCGATCTGTTTCTGGAGGACATCCACTTCCGCCGTGCTTATTTTACGCCGGAGGACACAGGCTACAAGGCCCTGGCCGCCAACGTGAGCGACATAGCCGCCTGCGGCGGCCGACCTTTGGGCTTCAGCCTGTGTCTGGGGCTGCCCGCCTGGGCGGACGCGGCCTGGCTGGACGCGTTTTTTGCGGGCATGGCCGGGCTGGCCCAGGAACGGCAGATGGTGCTGGCCGGTGGCGACCTTTCCCGCTGCGAACGGCTGCACATTTCCGTCACGGTCTGGGGCGAGGCCGTGGAGCCGGGCGGCTTTCTGGTGCGCGGGGGCAGCATGCCGGGGGACAGCCTGTTTGTGGTGGGCCGCCTGGGGCTGGCCCGCACGGGCCTGCAGGCCCTGGAGGCTCAGGGCCGCGCCGCTCTCGACGCCTGGCCAGCCGCCTGCGCTGCCCATCTGCGCCCCCGGCCGCAGGTGGACGCGGGGCTCATGCTGGCGCGGGCGGGTTATAACGCCCGGCCTCCGGCCCTTATGGACCTTTCTGACGGCTTGCTGCGCGATCTGCCGCGTCTGCTGGGGCTCACGGGCGAGCAGAGCGTTACCTGCACAGACCGCTGCGCCTGCCTGGGGGCGGAAATCGTTTTGGCCCGGGGCCAGCTCCATCCGGAGGTGGTGCGCTACGCCGCACAAACGGGCAGAAATCCCGTGCACGAGGCCCTGAACGGCGGCGAGGACTATGCCCTGCTGGGCTCCTGCGCGCCGGATATGCTCCCGGCCCTGCACGCGGCCATCCCCGGTCTGACCAGCATTGGCGTGGTCACCTCCGGGGGGCGCATTCTCTGTAATAACGAACCGGTAGAGGCTCTGGGGCAGGGGTTTGACCATTTTGCCGCCGCAGGCTCTGGGGCCTGAAAACCGCTTGCGGGGCGCGGCAGCGCCTTTCCGTCGGCGGCCCTGACGGGCGGCCCGGCAAGATGAAAACGCTTTACGGCCGTGTGAGGGCAAAGGGGCGCGTTCATGAGCACGACGACACAGTGCAACATCACCATGCCGGTTTACAACCGTCCGGCCATGACCCTGAAAAATATTCTGAACCTGCGCGGCAAAACCCGCACGTCCATCCCTTATGTACTTACGGTGGTGGACAACGGCAGCGAACCGGAACTGCGTCGCAGGCTGCTGGATCTGCACCGCGAAGGGCTTATCCACAATCTGTTTCTGTTGCCGCGCAACATGGGCATTTCCTGCGCCTGCAATCTGGGCTGGCGGGCAGTAGACGCGCCGTTCTACATAAAGTTTGACAACGACATGCACATTACGGCCCCGGATTGGCTGGACCGGCTTTTTCGCCTCTATGCGCGCGTGGAGCCCCGGTCTACCCTGGGACCGTCGTTTTCGCCGGAAGAGGTGCGCAGGCAGCCGCATCTGCGCTGTGAGGACGGGGAGCTGGGCATTTGCGTCAGCAATCTGTGTGGGCAGTGCCTGATGGTGCCGCGGGCCGTTTCGGACATCCTGGGATATTGGAGCGAGGACTACGGCCTTTACGGCGCTGAGGACGGGGACTACGGGCTGCGCATGCGGTGTGCGGGCTTTCCGCAGTACTATTACTATGCCGCGCCGTTGATGGAACACCAGGGCACGAACCCCAGGGACTATGACCTCCGTCTGCTGGACAAGGGGCGTGAACACAGCCGGCTTTTTGTGGAAGAAGATGGGGGGGTGGGGCTGTTCAGCCTGAACGGCTATCTTTATAACATCTGCGCCCGCAGCTGTCGGACGCCCCTGCGCTACCGCGTGCTGGACGTTACCCGCAGCCATGAGGTGATCTTGGGCGAAGACCCGGCATACGCCCCCGTGGCGCGGGCCCTGCGCCTGTCGCGGGAACTTGTGAACAAGGAATACGCCCGTTCCGGCAACGAGGGCGTTATCGGCGACGCATTTGTCAGGAAGATAAAGCGTCTCTGGGAAGACTGCGGCCAGGGCTGCAGCACCATCCTTCAAGAAGGCCGGGCATGAGCGCCGCCGTAAACCCTGTCCGTCTGCCGGACTACGCCGTGGAGCAGCTGCGCGCGGTCTGCCGGGACGCCTGGCTGCTGGGCCTGCTCTGCGGCTGCAACGGCAATGTGAGCCTGCTTTTGCCCGCTGCGGCGGTCGCATCCTCGCCGACGGAAGCGGCCCCGGTCCTGTGCGGAGCAAAAACGCCCGAAGGAAAAGAGCCCGGAGCAAAAATATCCGATGCAGATGAAGCCGCCGCAAGCGGGGCGGCCCCCAAGCCTGTTGCCGCGCCGGTCGGGCGCATCTGCATCACCCGGTCGGGCGCGGCCAAGGGGCGGCTCACGGCGGCGGACTGCTGCCTTATGGACGCGGGCACAGGGGGTGTGCTGCTGGGCGGCCCGCCTTCCAGCGAGAGCGCCATGCACCTGGCTGTGTACGCGGCCAGGCCGCGCTGCAGAGCTATTGTGCACGTCCACCCGCGCCATCTGTTGGCCCTGAGCCTGCGTTGCCCGCCAGAGGCCATGTTGCGGTTGCCCCTGTTTGAGGCCGATGTCTGGCGCGCCAGGCTGGGCTTTGCCCCGGCCTTGCCGCCGGGCGGCGCGGAACTGGCCCAGGCCGTGGGCAGGGCCGCCGCCGAGCGTCCGGCCGTGTGGATGGCCGGGCACGGCCTGTGCTGCGCCGGGGAAGACCTGACCGGGGCCCTGGCCCTGGCCGAAGAACTGGAGCACCTTGCGGCCGTGCAGCTGCTTACTTTGGACAAATAACGTTTGTTCCGCTGCCCGGCGTGCGTAAACAGCCCGCCCCAAGGACGGAACGTCCCTTGGGGGCGGGCCCCTGGGTGCTGCCCCTGTAACGACAATCCCGCTATTTTTTGTCCGCGCCCTGCTGCGGCAGGGGCGCTTTTTCCAGTTCGGCCCGGATGGCGGCCTTGAGGTCTTCGCCGGCTTCGGGGCTGTGCAGCCCGGCGCTGAGCTGGGCTATGCCGCGCTCCGGCTCGTCCAGATAGTACAGATAGAGCACACCCAGGCTGTAGCGCACGGCGGCATCGTCCTTGAGGGTGAGCACCTTTTCCAACGTGGCGGCGGCTTCCTTGTGGCGGCCCTGGTTGTGCTGCACCACGCCCAGCAGGTAAAGGGGGCGGGGATTGTTCACATCCAGGGTGATGGCGCGCTGGGCAAAGGTTTCGGCGGCTTCCCAGTTTTGGACGGTGACCAGATGTTCCACCAGGTGGATCATGGCCTTGCTGTCGCGCGGATTTTCAGCCACCTGGCGCATAAGGTCGCCAATGGCGGCCTGGCCGCTGTCGCGGGCTGCGGGGGCGGGTTGACGGTTTTCCACGGTCAGGTGGGGGTGCTCAAAGCGGTCCTTGAGCGAGATGCCCAGCATGACCAGCAGGCCCAGGCCCAGAAACAGGGCCAGGCCGCGGGCGCGGCGCGCGCTGTAAGGGGTGTCAGTCATGGTCGCACAGCTCCAGTTGGGTCAGGCGGAGAGCCAGACGACGCTGGCGCGCCGCCAGAAAGGCCAGATACGCGCCAAGCCCCGCCCACACGGCGGCGTTGGCCAGGATGATCCAGGTCAGGGTGTCCATAGGGGTGTTCTCCAAATCGGGCGTCAGCCGTGCAGACGGTTGACGGTGAGAGCCTCCAGGCGGGCCGAGAGGTCCAGCTGGCGTTTGCGGGTCCAGACCAGCCCGGCCCAGAGCAGGCCGAAAGCGGCCACGCAGGTCATGGCCGTGAGGCGCATTGCCGGGTCCAGTCCGCCCCCTTCGCTGGCAAAGACGGCAGGGTGGATGGAGCGCCAGATGCGCGCGGAAATAAAGACCAGAGGCACGTCCAGAAAGGCCGCCACGCCCACCACGGCGCAGACCGTGGCCCGGCGCTGGGGCGGCAGATCCAGCCCGCGCAGGACCAGATACCCGGCGTAGACAAACCACATGATCAGGGTGGTGGTCAGGCGCGGATCCCAGGTCCACCACACTCCCCAGGAGCGTCGCGCCCAGAGCATGCCCGTGACCAGGGCCAGCCCGCTCAGCAGTACGCCCACCTCGGCCGCGGCGGCGGCCAGCCGGTCCGCGCCGGGACGCCGCCGCCAGAGGTGCGCCACAGAGGCGAGAAAAACCACAAAAAAACTGATCAGCGCCCACCAGGCCAAGGGCAGGTGGACGTAAAAAATTTTCTGCACCAGGCCCAGGGTGGCTTCCACCGGGGCGTAGGCAAAGATGAGCCACTGGCAGACCGCAAAGGCCACGCCCCCCAGCAGGGCCAGCGCCTGGGGCCATGACGAAAATTTTGGCATCAGTCCTCCCCCGCGTAGATAAAGCCGAACAGCAAAAGTCCCGCCCCCAGAAAAACGGCGTCAAAAGCGGCGGCCAAGCCCAACCAGAGGCCGGGACCGTCCGGGGCGGGCGCGCCCAGGGTCTGCGCCCCCACGCTGATGCCTGCCAGCAGAAGCGGCGTCAGCAGCGGGAAAAGCACAATGCTGAGCAGCGATTCGCGTGCGGCCTGGCCCTGGGCCAGGGCCCCCAGCAAGGAGCCCAGAGCGCACATGCCCAGATCTGTCAGGACCAGGGCGGCCAGAGCGGGGAGCAGCGCGCCGCTCACTTCCTGCCCCAGAAAAACCACTGCGGCGGGCAGAAAGACCAGTTGCGCCAGGACCAGCAGCACCAGGCCCGCGCAGCCCTTGCCCAGCCATACGGCCTGCACGGGCGCGGGGCAGAGCAGCAGGCCCAGGCGGGCGTTGCTGGCCTCCTCCAGGGCGTAAAGCTGGTTGAAGACCAGTACCTGACAGAAGGCCGAACTGAGCCAGAACACGGCGGCCGCGCCCTGGGGCGTCATGCGTTCGCCCACGCCCTGCGAGAGGCTGAACACGAAGAGCAGCAAAAGCCCCAGCAGCAGCGCCTGCACCAGGCCGCTGCCCCTGGCCAGCACCAGGGTCAGATCCTTGCGGCAGACGGCCAGGGTCAGGCGCAGCATGGGGGGCCTCCGGCAGGGCGGTCGGCGGTGGGGGCCCCCGACGCGCAGGGGCCTGCCGTGAACGCACCCGGCGTAAGGGCGTCTGGCGCAAGGGAGTTTGACGCGGCAAAGCCGTCGAATCCTGCAGGCGGGCCGTCAAAGAGCAGTCTGCCTTCTCCCAGGGCCAGCAGGCGGTCGGCCAGGGGCGCGTCGCCGGCCAGGTCATGGCTGATGAGCACCACGCAGGCGCCGCGCGCCCGCGCGGTACTGATCTCCCGCCGCAAAAGGGCCAGGGAGGCCGCGTCCAGGCCCGTGCCCGGTTCGTCCAGCAGCAGCAGATCCGGCTCCTGCATAAGCACACGGGCCAGGTTCAGGCGCTGGGCCATGCCGCGTGAAAAAATCCCGGCCCGCTCCTGAGCGTGGGCCGCCAGGCCCACCCGCTCCAGGCAGGCCAGCAGATCCTGGCGGGAAAGGCGCAGGCCGTAGGCTTCACGCCAGAAGTTCAGGTTCTCCAGTGCGCTGAGCCCGGCATAGAGAAAAGTGCTGTGTCCCAGATAGCCCACGCGCAGGTCGTCGTCCTGACGCACCGCGCCCGCGCTGGGCTGCGCCAGCCCGGCCATGACGCGCATGAGCGTGCTCTTGCCCGCGCCGTTGCCGCCCACCAGCAGAGAAACGCTGCCCGCCGCAAAAGCGCAGCTCACGTTTTTGAAAACAACCTTGACGCCGTAGATTTTGGCGACGCGCGCAAGTTCCAGCACCGGACCACCCCGGACGGATCTGCGGGGGCGGCGGCATGCGGTCCGCCCTGCGCCCCTGCGCTCCGTCAGCCTCTCTGTTTGTGTCTCTGTCGCCGCACCGGGCCGGTCTGCGCCGTCCCCGGAGCGGGCTCCACGCGGCGCGCCCGCGCAACGACAGCGCGAATTCGCGCGGTTGCGGGCGGGAACGCCTGGGGTTCAGGCGGTCTGGCCGTCCTCCGGCGCGTCCGTGTCCTTCGGGGCGTCGCCGTCGGGGGCCGCGTTGCCGGAGCCTTGACCGTCGGCGCGGCCCTTGCCCCGGCGCAGGCCCAGGAGCGGCAGGAAGCACATGAGCGTGCCGCCGATCCACAGCCAGTTGACCAGGGGCTCCACACTGACCTTGACCACCACCCTGGACTGGCCGTCCAGGCCCAGCAGGGAGGCGTAGACCTCGTTGCCCAGGCCGGGGATGACGTCCACTTCAGAGAACTGCATGTTGCCGAATTTGTCGTAGAGGCGGCGTTCCGGCGCTACCTCGCCCACGGTCTTGCCGTTTTTGCTGACCTGCAGCCGCGCGGCGATGAAATCATAACCGGGGCGGCTGCCTTCCTGCAACTCCAGCAGGGTGGCGGTGTACGCGCCCACCGTGCCGGATTCGCCCTGGCGCAGGGCCATTTCACTGTCCTGGGTGTAGGGGCCGGAAAAGGCTATGCCCAGAGCCGCCAGGGCCATGCCCAGGTGCGCGCCCAGAGCTCCCAGGCTGGGAGGGTGCCGCCATACGTCCCGGCGGGCGAGCAGCACGCCCACGCCCACCAGTATGCCCACCACCGCAGCCGCGGCCAGCAGCGCCACGGACTGCCGGTAGCCCAGCAGCCAGATGCCCGCGCCGCTCAGATGGGCGGCCGCCAGCACAATCCAGAAGCTCTTTTTGTTGCGCATGCCGCCGCCCCAGCCCAGCCAGGGGCAGAGGGCCATGAGCACCAGCAGCGCTGCGCCCAGGGGCAGGCAGACGCGGTTGTAAAAGCGGGCGTCCAGCCCTTGCGGCGCGGCGGACCAGAGCTTGCTGATCACGGGCCACATGGTGGCCGTGAGGATGATCGCGGCCAGGGCCAGCAGCACCCAGGCCACCAGGGTAAGAAAGCCCTCGCGGCTGTACAGGCCGGCCAGGGGTTCGCCTTCGGCCGGGGCGGTCAGGGGCACCCAGAGGGCCACGGCCAGTCCGGCCAGGATAAAGCAGAGCAGGGGCGTGCCCACGCCGCCGTCGCCAAAGGCGTGTACGGAGTCGATGACGCCGCTGCGCACCAGGTAGGTGGCGAAAAAGGCGGACACGGTGGTCAACGCCATCATGGCCACATTGACGCGTGTGAATTTGCGGCGGCGGTCCTCCACAATAAGGGTGTGCAGTGAGGCTGTGGCAATGAGCCAGGGGATGAGAGAGGCGTTTTCCACCGGATCCCAGGCCCAGTAGCCGCCCCAGCCCAGTTCCATATAGGCCCACCAGGCGCCCAGCACGATGCCGGCGGTGAGGAAGATCCAGGCCAGGAGGATGCAGGGGCGGGCCACGCGAAACCAGGCCCCTTCCGTGCGGGCCTGGCCGGAAAGACTCTGGGCCAGGGCCAGACAGGCGGGCACGGTAAAGCCGCCGTAGCCCAGAAAGAGCAGGGGCGGATGAAAGATCATGCCGGGGTTCTGGAGCAGGGGGTTGAGGCCGTTGCCGTCGGGCGGGACCGGGCTTTGCAGCACAAAAGGGTTGCTCCAGGCCGTGAGCACCAGAGCAAAAAAGTCCATGATGACGTAAAAAAAGCCCCAGTACCAGAGTCTGGTGGGGCGGCTCAGGCCGTGGTAGGCGCGCGTACAGGCAAAGAGCGTGCCGCTCAGACCCACGGCCAGGGCCCAGAACAGCATGGAGCCGGGCTGCCCGGCCCAGAAGGCCGTGAGGCGGTAAAATACGGGCAGGATGCGGTCCGTATAGTGGGCCACATACTGTACGCTGAAGTCGTTCCAGTACAGGGCGTGCAGCAGCAGGGCCGAGGCCAGGGTCAGGGCGGCGCTGATGACCAGGTGGGCTTTTTCCACCAGGCGCAGGCAGTCGTCGCGGCCCTGCCATAGCTGCAGCAGGGCCAGGCCGCCGCCGCCCAGCGCGGCCAGCAGTACGAGAAGCAGGAGAGCGAAGGCGAATACGTACATGAGAGTCCTTTGACGGGCGTTCCGGCCTTACGGCGCGCAAAAGAGCGCGCGCCCGGCCTCGGACGGACGCGGTATCGGGGGCACGGGGCGGCGGCGGGTCAGCCGCGCCGGTTTTCTTTCTGATACTTGGAAGGGCACTTGGTCATGAGAGTTTTGGCCTTGAAGCGGCCTTCGGGCCCCATGCCGCCTTCCACAATGACTTCGGCCCCAGGCTTGAAGGTATCGGGCACCACGCCGCTGTAGGTGACGTCAATGGTCTGGTGCACGTTGTCTTTGTCCACCAGGCGAAAGTCCACGCCGGGACCGGCGCTGTGCGGGGCAAGTCCGGCCTCGGCCACGGTGCCGAACAGACGGGCCGCGGTGAGCTTTTCGGGTGTGGCGGCCCTGGCCTCGGAAACATTGAGGAAGTAAACGCTGTTTTCGGCAAAGCCGGAGTACGTCAGATAGCCCACACCGCCCAGAAAGAGCAGCAGGGCGGCCACATAGATGCCGGTGTTTTTCTTACACGCCATGACTTCTCCTGCGCCGCGGCCGCGCGGCTTGCAGAGGGGAATGCGGCCTGCGGGTACGCGCATTACCCTACGGCATTTTGCGGTGGCTGACAAGATGGTAATTGTTCTTGTTAGGCTGTTGCAACCTTGCAATGCCTTGGCGGCTGCCTAGGCAAACGTCCGCGTAGGGGCGCAAGCACAATGTATTTGAGCCGTTAGAGGCGCCGTAAGCGTTGAGACGACACCTGCGCAAAGGGAACCTGCTCTGAAGATGTTTTTTGTTTAGGGCTGCCGCCGGCCGGAGCATACAAAGCGCTCTGGCTGACATATAACAGCTCAAATAAATTATATTTATATCTGTACAGCAATAACCGGGGTCTGCCCGCGCGGCTGTGCGTATTTTTATGAGCCGTACTTTGACGGCAAGGGGCCCGTTCGCAGGCCGCGCCCGCTGTCGGAGGCAGGTTGCGGTCATGCTGTGAAGCATAGTAAAAAAATAAGGATAAAGGTGCAAGCCCGTTGGCCGTCGCAGGGGAACCTTTTCTTCGCGCTGGTTCGCCCCTTTGCGGCGGCAGGGGGCGGCGTTTTCGCCGTCGCTTCTTTTTCGGGGTGGTTGCGCCTGAAGCCCTGCCATTTTATTGCTGTCTCACGAAGGCGCTTTTTTGTGGGCACTGCCCTCCCGTTCCAGCGCGTCCGGCGGCACGAAAACCGCGGCCTTGCGGCCTCCACTGTGCCCCGAAGCGCTACACGCTCAAGCCGCAAAACAGGTGCATATGGCTATGCAAGTTGATAATCCACTGAAATACATGGGTAAAAAGATTACAGCCTTTACTAATATGCTGGCTACCGTCACCCAGATGGATATAGAGATCGTGGACGCCGATCTGATCCGGCTGGGCGGCACGGGCGGCTATGCGGCCGGCATTGGCGAAAGCATTGAGGACGCCGGGGAGCTGTACTTTACAGCCATGCGTACCATGCGGACCATCTGCCTTGACAACCCGCGGGAGCACCCCATTTGCCGCGCCTGCCCCAACCTGCGCAATTGCCGGGAAATGCTCAATATCTGCTCGCCTATCGTGGTGGGGGGCAAGACCGTGGGCATTATTGGTCTGCTTTGCTTTTCGGAAGAGCGAAAAAAGACCGTACTCGCCAATAAGACATTTTACATGGAATTTCTGGAGCAGACCTCCCATCTGCTGGCCATGAACGCCCTGGAGCGCCGCTCTTCCCGTCAGGCCGAGCGCAAACTTGATATGCTCATGCGCGTGACGGATTCCAACCCGCGCATCATTATCGTGTTTTCCCGCGGAGGGCGGATCAGCTTCTGCAACGAAATGGCGCGCAAGGAGCTGGCCATTCCTGAAGACTACGAAGGGACCGGCCTGGAGCTGAGCAAAACAGGCAATACCGTGCTGGACGCCGATGAGTTTGTGGTGCGGCTGCCCCACAAGGAAGTAACCCTGTTCGGCAACCATATCTGGTTTGAAGACGGGGACGACAGCTTTGCCAATGTGCTGGTGGCGGAAAGCACCACCAGTTTTGCCGGGCGGCTGGGTGCGGATGGCCGGGCCGCGAGCGCCGTGGGAGCCGGAGTGGCCAGCATCATCGGTGAAAGCCCCGTGGTGGGGCAACTGAAAAAACGGGTCCTGCAGATAGCCGATTCCGTCTCCACGGTGCTGATCACGGGCGAGAGCGGTACGGGCAAGGAGATTTTCGCCAGGGCTATCCATGCTGAAAGCGACCGGCGCGACCAGCCTTTTATCGCCATCAACTGCGGGGCCATTCCCGGCCACCTGCTGGAAAGCGAACTCTTCGGCTATGTAAGCGGCGCTTTTACCGGGGCCAACAGGTCCGGCCGCATGGGCAAGTTTGAGCTGGCCAACCACGGCGTGGTCTTTCTGGATGAAGTGAGCTCCATGTCGCTGCACCTGCAGGTCAAGCTGCTGCGGGTGCTGCAGGACAGAAGTTTTACCCGGCTTGGCTCCAACAGGCTCATTTCTGTAGACGTGCGCATCATTGCCGCGACAAATGAGGATTTGCAGGCGCTGGTGGCGGAACGCATGTTCCGGGAGGATCTGTATTACCGGCTCAATGTCATCCCCATCCATTTGCCGCCGTTGCGGGAGCGGAAAAAAGACATCCCCCAGCTTGGGGAATTTTTTCTGAGCCGGTTTTGCACGTCGTTGGGCAAATGGCCCATGCGCTTGAGCCCGGCCATGGTAGAGAAGCTCCAGCACTATCCCTGGCCGGGCAATGTGCGGGAATTTCAGAACTGCATGGAATATATGGTCAATATTAATCCTGGCGGCGACCTGACCTGCGCCATGCTGCCCCGGAAAATCAGCGAGGCGGCCATGGCGGCGCACCATGACGCCCAGCGTTCTTTCCGCTTTCCATCCGGAGGAGGATCGGCATCGCCCCCGCCCGCCCAGGCAGCCCCCATAGTGCCTTTGCGGGAACTGGAGGAAAACGCCGTCCGGCAGGCCCTTGCCGTATACGGGGATACGGTGGAGGGCAAAAAACAGGCCGCCGCAGCCCTGGGCATTGGCGTTGCCACGCTCTACAGGAAGCTGCGTGCCATGCAGGGCGGATAAAACGGCCCCCGCTACGGGGCAACAGACGCCGGCAGGGGAAGACAGCTGCACGCCGTCTGCGTTTACCAGAATGATAAAATCGGGCCCTTCAGTCTTCTCATTTTGAGAAATTTCTCATAATGAGAAAATTGAAGGGCCGTTTTTATGGCTCGTAATTATATATAACAATGTAAAATAAAATGAAATTATCTTAAAATTGAAGGTTGGCACCTTCTTTGCTTTTTATACCGCAGCAACGCAAGTGGAGGAGTTCATGAAGTCAGTATCCTATATCATCAACGCCGGGAAAAAGCCTTCCCGGCAAGCCGCGGGGCTTGCGCCGTACAGCCTGGAGGAAGCCGCGCGGGCGCAGGCTTTTCACGAGAGTTTTGCCGAATACGCGCCCACCCCGCTGGTCCGGCTGCGGGCGCTGGCCGCCGATCTTGGTCTGGGTGGCGTTTTCGTCAAGGACGAATCCAAGCGTTTCGGGCTCAACGCCTTCAAGGTGTTGGGCGGGGCTTACGCCATGGGACGCTACCTGGCCGCGAAACTGGGGACGCCCATTGAATCGCTTACGCGTGAAAAACTCTGCTCTCCGGAAGTGCGGCAAAAGCTCGGCGACATCACCTTCGTAACCGCCACCGACGGCAACCACGGGCGCGGCGTGGCCTGGACGGCGCAGCAGCTGGGGCAGAAGGCCGTTGTCTTCATGCCCAAAGGCTCTGCGCGCGCTCGTGCGGAAAACATCCGCAAGACCGGCGCCACCTGCACCGTTACGGACCTCAACTATGACGATGCCGTGCGCCTGGCCAACCAGTATGCCGAGGCCCACGACGGCGTCATGGTGCAGGACACGGCCTGGGAAGGCTACGAGGACATCCCGCGCTGGATCATGCAGGGCTATATGACCCTTGCCCATGAAGCGGCGCAACAACTGCGCGAGTACGGCGTAGCCCGCCCGACGCACCTTTTTCTCCAGGCCGGCGTGGGTTCCTTTGCCGGTGCGGTGCTGGGGTACTTTGCCGCCAGACTGGGCGAGGAGACGCCGGTCACCACCATTGTGGAACCGCGCCTGGCCGACTGCATTTACGGCTCGCTCAAGGCTGCGGACGGCGCTCCCCACGCCGTTACCGGCCATATGCCCACCATTATGGCGGGGCTGGCTTGCGGCGAACCGAGCACGGTGAGCTGGAATGTCCTCAGGGACTACGCCACGGCCTCTTTGGCTTGCGACGACTGCATTGCCGCCAACGGCATGCGCATCCTGGCCTCGCCCCATACCGCCGACGCCCCCGTGGTCAGCGGAGAATCGGGGGCCGTCACCGTCGGCGCTCTGGAATACATCATGAAGCACGAGTCCATGGCCGGGCTGCGCGAGGCCCTTGGCCTGAACGCCCGGTCGCAGGTGCTGCTTGTCAGTACCGAGGGCGACACATCGCCCGAAATGTACCGCAATATCGTCTGGTACGGACAGCATCCCTGCCAGGAAGAGGAGTAATGCCAATGCTGAACAATGAAGATAAAAAGCGCGTCCGCGACCTTTGCGTGGATCTTGTGCGTACCCCCAGCCTTTCCGGCCAGGAAAAGGATGTGGTGGAGGTTTTGCGGACCTTTATGACCTCTCAGGGCTTTGACGATGTGGTGGTGGACGAATACGGCAGCATCATCGGGACCATCAAGGGCAAGCGGCCCGGAAAAACCCTTTTGTACGACGGGCATATCGATACCGTGCCCGTGCCGGACCCCAGCGTGTGGACGCACGACCCCTTTGGCGGTGAAGTGACGGACGGCAAAATTTACGGCCGGGGCACTTCGGACATGAAGGGCGCAGTGGCCGCCATGGCGTGCGCGGCGGCCAGGTTTGCCCATGACACGGGCAAGGATTTTGCCGGTGAAATCTGCGTTTCCGGCGTGGTGCACGAAGAGTGCTTTGAGGGCGTGGCGGCGCGCGCCATCAGCCGTCGCGTCAATCCCGATGTGGTGATCATCGGCGAGGCTTCGGAACTGAATCTCAAAATCGGCCAGCGCGGCCGGGCCGAGGTGGTTCTGGAAACCTTCGGCGTACCCGCGCACTCGGCCAATCCGGACAAGGGCGTCAATGCCGTGCTTTCCATGGTGCGGCTTATCGACGGGTTGAGCCTGATCAAGCCCAAGGTGCAGCCGGTGCTGGGGGCGGGCGTTTCTGTGGTGACCGACATCATTTCGACCCCTTACCCCGGCGCTTCCGTGGTGCCCAGCCACTGCCGCGCCACCTGCGACAGGCGGCTGCTGGTGGGCGAAACCCCCGAAGACGTGCTGCTGCCGTACCGGGAGGTCATTGCCGGGCTGCAGGGCGCGTCCAAGGATTTCAAGGCCAAGGCGTCCTATGCCTCCGGCCGGGAAAACTGCTGGACCGGCAATGTCATTGAGGGCGAGCGTTTTTTCCCCGGCTGGCTGTTCGATGAAAACGAGGACTTTGTGCGCAAGGCTCTGGAGGGCCTGCGCGGGGCCGGACTTGAGCCTTCCATTTCCCACTATTCGTTCTGCACCAACGGCAGCCACTACGCCGGTGAGTGCGGCATAAAAACCCTGGGCTTTGGACCTTCCAGAGAAAATCTCGCGCACACCATCGACGAATATATTGAAGAAAGCCAGCTGTATGCCGCCACGGCAGGTTATGCGGCCATCAGCAAGGCGCTGCTTGCGTAAGCGCGACAGGCCGCAATTTGGCCCGGGCCTGACCGCGCCGTGGCCCTGCGACGGATTCCATGCCTGTGGGGGGCGGCGCCCGACCGCTTCCCACAGGCGTCCGGAGCGCCGTCGCAGCCGTGGCGGCGCAGCTGACGCAACGGTTTTTTAGCCGGTTATCGGAGGATGCGTGTTTATGGCGGGCAAAGCCGCCGTGAATATTTATTAAAAAATATTCCCAACTTATATGGATTGGGGGGTTTATGCAAGCTGGTTCCGCTTCAAAAGGGTTTTGGCGAGTTCGCTACACGGTGCTCGGCATTATGCTGACGGCGTGGCTGTTTTCCTTCCTCGATCGCATGGTCATGGGCATTGCGCTGCCCTATATCGGCGCGGATTTCAATCTTACCAACGAGCAACTGGGGCTCATCATGAGCGCCTTTTTTGTAGGCTATGCGCTGTTTCAGATTCCCGGCGGGCTGTTGGCCGACAAGTTCGGCCCGCGCAAGGTCATGGCCGGGGCCATTACCTGGTGGTCCGTGTTCACCAGCATGACGGGCCTTGTTTTCTCTCTGCCCATTATGCTGGTGGTGCGCTGCGTGTTCGGCATCGGCGAGGCGGCCTTTCCCTCGGCTTCGTGGAAGACCATAGCCACCTACTTCCCCTCCAGTCAGCGCGCCACAGCCACGGCCATCCAGTCCTGCGTAAACGCGCTGGGCCCGGCCCTGGCCACCATGGCGGCGGCCAGCATCATCAGCATGTTCGGCTGGCGGCACGTCTTTGTGGTGCTGGGCCTTCCCGGCCTGCTCATCGCCCTGGCCCTGTACCTGTATGTGCGCAACGACCCCAAGGACCACCCCGGCATGAGCGCCGAGGAGCTCAAAGAGCTGGAGGAGGACCCCGGCATTGTTTCTCTGAGCGCCTCCGGGCAGGAAAAACCCACCTTCGGCCAGCTTATGCGCCAACCCATCCTCTGGCAGATGGTCATCATCTGGTTTGCCTTTGACATCACCTACTGGGGCTTTGTGAGCTGGCTGCCCTCCTACCTCATCAAGGGGCGCGGCTTTTCTCTGGCCGAGTTGGGCCTTCTGGGCTCCCTGCCGTTTTTTGTGGGCACTGTGGCCCTGATTATCGGCGGATTTTTTTCCGACAATCTCAAGGCCAAGGGCGTGCACAGAAAATGGATTTTTATTCCCACCTGCGCCATTGCGGCCATTGCCCTCTATGTCACGTTCAAGGCTGAAACCGTTACCGGCAGCGTAACGGCCCAGTGTGTGGCGGCCTTTTTCCTTTTCCTGGCTTTTGCAGCCTTCTGGGGCATTGTGGTGGATTCCATTCCCCCGGCCATCATGGGCGCGGGGTCGGCCACGGTCAATTTTGGCGGGCAGATGGCCGGCATTGTGGCCGGCTGGGCCGTGGGCAAACTTATCGACCTGAACGGCGGTTCGTTTGAGTGGGCTTTCTTTTTCCTCATGGGCGGCACCATCCTGGCCCTGCTGGTGGCGCTGACCATCAAAAACGAGAAACCCGCAGCGGCAAAATCCTGATCGGCCTTTTGGCACATCACGGAGGATACCATGAAAACATTGATCAAAAATGGCATGTTGATTGACGGCACGGGCGCTCCGGGAACGCCGGGCGACCTGCTGATGGAAGGCGAGCGCATTGTGGCCGTGGGGCGGCTGGAATCGCCCCACGCGGACGTGGTGGTGGACGCCGCAGGGCTTGCCGTGGCCCCCGGCTTTATCGATACCCACAGTCATTCTGATCTGGAAGTCTTTAAGGAGCCGGAGCTGGCCCCCAAGCTGCGGCAGGGCATTACCACTGAAATTCTGGGCCAGGACGGCATTTCCATGGCCCCGCTGCCGCAGCAGTTCATCAGCCCCTGGCGCAAAAACCTTGCGGGACTGGACGGGGACAAAGATGACCTGGACTGGACCTACGGCACAACGGAAAACTATCTGAATCTGCTGGAAAAAAACGGGTCGGGCACCAACCTGTGCTACCTGGTGCCCCACGGCAATGTGCGCATGGAGGCGCGCGGTCTGGGCAGCGGCGTGGCCGATGCTGCGGAATTGCGGCGCATGTGCGAAATTCTTGCGCGGGAACTGGAGGCGGGGGGATTCGGCTTTTCCACTGGCCTCATTTATATGCCCTGCGCCTATGCGGACACGCGCGAAATGGTGGAAACCTGCAAGGTTGCCGCAAAATTTGATGTGCCCTTCGTCATCCACCAACGCAGCGAAGCTGACACCATTGTGGATTCCATGCACGAGGTCATCAACATCGGGCGCGATTCCGGGGTGAAGGTGCATTTCTCGCACTTTAAGCTCTGCGGCAAAAATAACGCGCACCTCTTCCCGCAGGTCATTGCGCTGCTGGAGCAGGCTAAAAAAGAAGGCATCCGGGTTTCGTTCGACCAGTATCCCTATGTGGCCGGCAGCACCATGCTCGGCGTCATTCTGCCGCCGTGGGCGCACGACGGCGGCACGGACAAGCTGGTAGAGCGCCTGGGCAATGCCGAAGACAGAAAACGTATGGTCCACGATATTACCCACGGCATCCACGGCTGGGATAACTTTGTGGCTTTTGCCGGGCTGGACGGCATCTTCGTCACCAGCGTAAAAACAGCGCGCAATACGGATGTAGTCGGCAAAAACCTTGTGCAGTTGGGCGAAATGCGCGGCAAAGAGCCGCTTGAAGCCACCTTTGACCTGCTGCGCGAAGAAGAAAACGCCGTGGGCATGGTGGACTTTTACGGGCTTGAAGAACACGTCAAAACGCTCATTGCCCGGCCTGAAATGAACGTCTGCACCGACGGCCTGCTGGGCGGCACGCCCCATCCCCGCGTGTACGGAGCCTTCCCCAGAGTTCTCGGCAAATACGTGCGGGAAGAAAAGGTGCTGCCGCTGCACGAGGCCGTACGCAAAATGACCGGCAGACCCGCCGCCGTGTTCGGCATTGAGGGGCGCGGCGTGCTGCGCCCCGGCAACTACGCCGATATCGTTGTTTTTGACCCCGCGACCATCATTGACAAAGGCACCTTTACGGAGCCGCGTCAGTTCCCCGACGGGATCGCGCACGTCTTTGTCAACGGCGCGCATACGGTCAACGGCGCGAACCTGGATACAACGGCCCTGGCCGGTAAGGTGCTGCGTAAAAAATAGGTTTCGCCGCAGAGGCTGAAGCCGCAACCATACGCGCGGCCGCTCGGCTTTGCCGACGGCCGCGCCTGCAGAAAAGGAGATGCCATGAACAGTGTGGAACAGATTGCCACGGACAAAGCCCCCGGCGCCGTGGGGCCGTATTCGCAGGCCCTGGCCGTGGGCGGCCTGGTCTTTACTTCCGGGCAGTTGCCCATCAATCCCGAAACCAAGGCCATGCCGCAGGACGTGGCGGCGCAGGCGGCGGCCTCGCTTAAAAACGTGCAGGCTGTGCTGGAGGCCGCCGGTTCCTCCATGGGCAAGGTGCTGAAGACCACTGTCTACCTGACGGATATCAATGACTTTGCGGCCATCAACGAAGTGTACGCCACGTTTTTCAAGCCGCCCTTCCCGGCGCGCAGTTGTTTTGCCGTGAAAAGCCTGCCCCTGAACGCCAAAATCGAAATTGAGGCCGTGGCCGCCCGATAACGGTTTTTAGCCCTGTTGCCATGCCTGGCGGCGACGTAACCGTGCCGTCGCGGGCAATCTTCCATGCCCCCTTTGCCGTGTGCGGCAAAGGGGGCATAAGTTTTGGGGGGTGGCAACAACCATAGCGTGCGGCACGCCGACAGCCGGCTTTCGCAACCGGCAGCAGGTTCAGGCCAGCTTGGGCAGGGTATTGGCCCCGTGGGGCAGCAGGGTGGCGCGCAGCCGGCCGTTGCCGTTGTTCAGTCTGCGGGCCAGGGCCAGGGCTTCGTCCAGGGTGCGGGTCACATGGATGCCGGTTTTGGCGAAAGCCTCCTCCGGCATGGCGCAGACCAGGATAAGATGATATTTCTCCGCCGATTCGGCAAACAGAAAGCCCACATAGCTGCCAATGGAAAAATGGGCGCGCAGGTCTTTTTCACGCGCCTCCATGCTGGCGAAGTCGCGGATCTGGTGCTCTGTGTCCTTGCTGCCGAAGCCCTCGGTGCAGGCTGAAAGCAAAATGATGGTGCCGCCTTCTTCCACCACCGCCAGGGCGTTGGCCAGGGTTTTGATGGTCTGGTAGAAATTGATGTCCTTGGGCGCGCCGCCCGCGCTGGCAATGACCAGAGGGGTGCGTCCGGCCACGGGCACGCCGTCAATGGCGTCCACCAGGGCGCAGGCCTCGCGGTGGGCCTTGACCATGTCGCCGGCCAC
>ERZ835980.1567-NODE-1567-length-24553-cov-7.105927_pt1 | contig 24553 bp, 14 predicted proteins | sample MGYA00519943_ERZ835980 | MGnify/ENA primary metagenome ERZ835980 (study PRJEB31850, sample SAMEA3708791) | human gut metagenome | biome: human gut; feature: human-associated habitat; material: faeces | place: China | collected 2014 ... | reverse complement strand
AGCCCACCCCCGAGGACGAGGAGGATGTGCGCACCATGTCTCTGGAGGATCTGCTCAAGGACATCCGCGATATGTAAAAGTCAAAATAGGCCCCTCTGCCAATCCGACAGGGGGGCCTATTTTTTGTCTGGCTCGTCTGCTGCGCAGGGAGTTTCGGGTATTTTTTCGAATGTCGTTGACAAGGATCGGGACAGGGTGATATACTACATTCGTTAATTAAATACGATCCGGTGAAGTCGTGCGGCTGTCCGCTGCAAAGATCAGGTTTAGCTGATCAGGCGGCAGTTTAGAAGGAAATGGGAAAAACCCACCGCGAACGGCACTGTGAGCGCAAGGATGCACCGAAACAGCGAAAGCTGTGTGACGAAAGTCAGCCATTGGGCGAGAGCCTGAGAAGGTAGGCGGCAAACGAGGAGCGAAAGCTTCAGGGCGCGAGGCAGAAGAATTGCACGTCTGAGGATCAGGCACAGCGGGCGTTTTCTCCGTTTGGCACCAGGAAACCACGCTGTTTTTGCAATGCAGAAACGGCGTTTTTCTTATCAAAAATGTACCGCCTATCCCTGTACAGGGATAGGCATTTCTGTTGTAGTCAAGTCGAGACGGCATCAGCCGTCTGCTTTCCATAAGGTGGAAGGGGTTTGCCGGCCCCTTCCACCTACCTCTCTTTATACAGATGTAAACAGAAAATTCACATAAAGGAGACTGAGACAATGAAGAAACGTGTGGTATCGTGGCTGCTGGTGGTGCTGATGCTCACCAGCCTGCTGCCTACCTCCGTCCTGGCGGAGATGGTGGACGCGGCGGCGAGCACAGCCGCGGAGCAGCCTCTCACCGAGGACGCGGCCGTCCCGGAGGAGCCGGAGGAACAGGAGGGATCGAAGACACCGGAAGCCCCGGAAACGCCGGAGGTTCCGGAGGATACGGAAAATACGGACGACGCGGAGCAGGAAGCTGGTCCGCAGTCTGCCGTGCAGAGCGCCGATATCATGGTGCAGGCGGCGGCCGTGACGGAGATCAGCACAGCGGCGGAATTCGCCGGCATGAGCGCCACCGGCAGCTATAAGCTGACGAAGGATATCACCGTTACAGCGCCCTATAAGAAGGCAGACTTTACAGGCACCTTTGACGGCGATAACCATACGATCACATTTATGTATGATTCCACGGGAAACGTGAATGCGGGCCTGTTTTTGCGAACGGGAAAAAACGCAGTTATTAAAAACCTTAAGGTTGAGGTTGCCCTGACATCAACGGCGGCAAGCGCAAGCTGCGGAACGGGTGGTTTGGTCGGCACCGTGTATGGCGCTACCACCATCACAAATTGCCACATCAGCGGGAACGTGCAAAACACAAACAAAGGCAGTTCATATAGTGCAGCTTATGTTGGCGGTCTTGTAGGCTATCAGAATGATGCGCTGACCGTTGATGGATGCTCTGCAAACGTGAAGGTTCAAAATGCGAACACTGCGTCCAGTGCCGCAACCGGCGGACTTCTCGGAAAAGGGAATTCGTCATACGCTCTGACCATCAAGGATAGCGTCGCAAAAGGAGACGTTACCGCTGCAAAGGGATCTGCCGGCGGATTTGTCGGATGCGACTCAGGTTCTGCGTCAAGGGCTCACACCTACACCAATTGCGGTGCCCAGGGCACTGTGACGGCAGAAACCGCCAACCAAGCGTGCGGGTTTATCTACATCTCAAGTAATGCATCATACATCAAGTTTACCGATTGCTACTGGGCCTCAGAGACGGCGCTGGGCTGCAATAAAACTGTCAAAGGCCTTGCGCAACAGGAAAATATCGACCCCAACGCAAAGTACACGGTCAACTTTGTGCTCGATCCCGCGAGCTCTGTCCTGACGTGGAAGGATACGGAGCAGCCTGTCAGCGAGGACGGTAAGTACTCCTTCTCGGACGTTGCGGTAGGAGACCACGCATATTCTGTCAAAAACACGACGGATGACTATGCGGACAAACCCGGCACCGTATCCGTCAAGAACAAGGACATTACCGAGAGTGTCACGCTGGAGCTGAAGACCTACGACCTGAAGTTTACCGGCCTTCCCGACGATGCGGCGCTGACCGTGAAGGACAGCACCGGTAAAACTGTTGCAGGCAGGAGCAATGCGTACAGTGTGCCAAGGGGTACCTATACCTACACCGTTACCGGTGCGTTTAGATACGAGGACCTGACCGGTGAGGTGACCATCAACGCGGGCGCCGAGGGGCCCACGACGGTCGACGTGTCGAAGGATCTGACGGCCAAGCCCGCGGTGACGGTGACATTCGTCTATTCTGACGATGTGGCGAATGCCAAGATCACGGTCAAGCAGGGATACACGTCCATGCCCGCCGAGGCAGACGGCAGCTATAAACTGCCTGTGGGCCGCGTGTACAGCTGGGCGTTCAGCAGCGACAACTACATTGACCAGGCGGGCACTCTCGACCTGACGGAGGAAACGGGCGGCACCTCAAAGTCCGTCCCTGTCCCCATGTCGAAAAAGCCGGCATTGGTTGACGGCTGCTACCAGCTCGGCAGCGCAGACGATCTGGCGTGGTTCCGCGATCAGGTAAACAGCGGTACCGGCAGGGCGTGGAACGCCAAGCTGACGGCCAATATCACGCTGGAGGGCAGCTGGACGCCCATCGGGAAAAGCAGCTCGTCCTATAGGGGCACCTTTGACGGTCAGGGTTATACCATCGGCGGGCTGAATATCAGTGCCGGCGCAGAGGACTATCAGGGCCTGTTCGGTTATGTCAGCGGCGGTACGATCGAAAATCTGGTGGTTGACGGAACAGTAACAGGCAAAAACAATACCGCCGGTATTGTGGGCTATCTCACCAGCAGCGGCATTGTCAGAAAGTGTGTCAACAAAGCGAATGTTACCGGAAACAACAGCGTCGGCGGTATTGTGGGGCAGGTGTCCAGTGTTGCCGCCGTTGAAGACTGCTATAATCGCGGCGATATAAAAACCGGTTACTACGCAGGCAAGGCCGGCGGCATTGTCGGCTATCTGTATGCGTATTCGACTTCTTATAAAAACACTGTATCCCGCTGCTATTCTACCGGCACGATCACAGGCGGCAGTGCTGCCGCCGCTGTCATCGGGAGCATTAACAATAAAAACTGCTCCATAGTGGAGGATCTTTACTTCCTTGAAGGTGCAGGTACCGATAGCAACGCTGTCTCCAAGAGTGATGCCGATCTAAAGGCGCTCGCTCCCACGCTGGGCAATGCCTTCCACGAGGATGTCAAGGACGTTGCGGGCAAGTACATCAACGACGGCTATCCCATTCTCGCGTATCAGCTGCCCCCCTGCACGGTGACATTGACGGTTTTCCCTGCGGACGCCGAGGTAACAGTGGATGGCAAGGCGCTGACCGGCGGTATCACCGCGGGTCAGGTGACCACCTATACCGCTGAACTCTCCTATGGCAAACACAGCTACACCGCCTCCGCCTTTGGCTACGTTTCCAAGCTCAATGAAAGCTTTACCGCCTCGGCGTCCGGGCCCGTCAATATAAAGCTGGCCGAAGCGGAGAAGCGTACCATCATCTTCCGCGTGACCCCTGCTGACGCTGAGGCCGCCGTGACCGTCACATGGAAGGATCGCACGATCGCGGCGGCATCCGGCACCACCTATGAGCTGCCGGACGGGGAGTATTCCTATACCGTCACTGCCAAGGGCTATGACCAAGTGACCGCTACACTGTCTGTCAGTGCAGAAAGCGACGGCACAGAGATCCTTGTTGAGCTGGTGTGCAGAGCACCGGAAACGGACACCAACGGTGTCTATCAGATCGGCACCCGCACGGAGCTGGCATGGTTCCGCGATCAGATCAACTCGGGCAAGAATTACAGCGCTGTACTGACCGCAGATATTGACCTGAAAAATCAGGACTGGACGCCCATTGGCAAGGCGGAGCACCCCTTCACCGGGATTTTTGACGGTGCGGGTCATACTGTCTCCGGCCTGAAGGTCACTGGTGCGCCCAACGCCGGCCTGTTCGGCGCGGGCAGCGGTGCGACTATCCAGAATGTCGTTGTCTCCGGAACCGTCAGCGGTACCAATGCCGCGGGTATTCTGGCCCAGACGGTGACCGCCGCCTGCACGATCCGGAACTGCGGCAGTACCGCCGCCGTCACCGGTACGGACTATGTCGGCGGCATCGTGGGCCTCGCCGCTGCCGATGTGACCGTTACGGCCTGCTATAACAGCGGCACGGCGGCAGCCGATAAGGACGCATACAGCCGCGCCGGCGGCATCGTGGGCGGCGAAAAGAACAGGACCGTCACCGTCACCGACAGCTACAACGTGGGGCCTGTTTCCTCCACCGGCTACGCCGCCGGTATTCTGGGCGGCGCGGCCAACGGCAGCATTACCCGCTGCTACAACGCCGGAACCGCTTTCAGCGTGGATAACACCAAGACCGGCGCCATTACCACCAACACGAAGGCCAGCGACTATGTCATCAGCTGCTGCTATCTGGCCGGCGGTGCCGCTACACCCGGTGCGGAAGCTATGAGCAGCGGCGCACTGCGTGCCGACGCCCTGACCCTGCTGGGTGAAGAATGGGAGACCGTGCGCGGCGCCAACAGCGGCTATCCCGTACTGAAATGGCAGGGTCTGCCCCCTGCAGCTGCGAGCGATACGGCCGCCGCAGCGAAGGATGCACGATTCCAGCGTGATCCCTACACCACCGACAGCGGCGAGGAGAGCTCCCGGACCACCGGCGTGCTGGAGTGGACGCCGGTAAGCGGCGCTGCCAGCTACACCGTTACCCTGTGGCGTGCGGACAAAACATGGATACCGTTCACAGAGGAGGAGTTCAAGAACTTCCACGCCACAAATGACCCTGAGGAAAAGCTGTGGCTGGTGGACGACGCGAAGTTTGTCGAACGTGCTAATGCAGATGCGGCACTGCGCACGGAGCTGGCGCAGTTGGACGCGGCCATCACCGCAGCATCCGATTCGGGCAATTTCAATGATCTTGCGGCAGCCTATGCCGCCCGTGCCGCTTTCGTGGCGAAAAATATCACCGATGCTGAATTGGGTCACTACGAGCTGGTGCTCTGCCACGCGGCGGACTTCACCGGCGTTGCCGGCGCAGCAAGCAGCGGCAAGCTGACCTACGACCTGTCCCCGCAGTTCGCAGCTATGGAGGAAGGGTATTACTACGCCACCGTGACCGCAGAGACTGATGGGCAGCCCGCCTACGTGTCTTTGGAAAGGGCGCAGAATATCGCGGTGGGCGTGCAGGACCCCTACGACCGCATGAAGGCCGTCACCGGCATCCAGTGGAAGCAGGTGAAGATCGGCGAAAACGAAACGACCAAGGAACCCATCTACGGGTCTGCCCCCATCGCCCTCTGGGACGCCCGGCCTATGACCTCCGGGCAGAAGTATCAGCTGGATCTGTACACAGTCACCGGCAGCGGCCGGACCCTGTTCAAGAGCTTCCTTGTTTCCGGCAGCGACACGACGCTGGATCTGTCGAAAATCGTGGCGGCCGGCAAGACGTATTCCTTCACCGTTACGGCGCTGGCAGATGCCGACGCTACCCATCAGACGCTGGCAGACAGCCTGCCCAGCGCGTACAGTGACAACGCCAGCTTCGATGCCGAATCCATTACAGAGCCGGAGACGCCGAAGGAGTGGGTGGCTATCTCCAGCGCCGCGGAGTGGATCAAGATCTCCGCTATTGATGACGATGCCAAAAACAGCACCGGCGAGAGCCTGCAAAAGATCGCGTGGAGCAAGAACTACTATCTGGCTTCAGACATCGACTTCTCCCAGCTGTCCGCGGCAGACCAGACCAAGACCAAGTCCATCGGCAGCAAGAACTATCCCTTCTCCGGTGAGTTCAGCGGCATTGACAGAACAACCGGTCAGCAGCACGTCATCAAGGGTCTGACCCTCAGCAACAGCGATGCCGGACTGTTCTGGTACACTGACGCCGGCTCTTACATCCACGATGTGACCATCGACAGCGCCAACGTATTGTTCTCCGACAACGCGGCCGTGCTGGTGTGCAACAGCTACGGTCTGGTGGACAACTGCGCCGTCATCAACACCAATATCACAGCCGATACCGGCGCGGTGCTGGGCGGCATGATCAGCCGCAACTACGGCTATATCCGCAACAGCTATGTGGAGGGCGGCAGCCTGACCTCCAATTCCACCTCCTCCGTGGGCCACGCTGGCTTCGTGGGAGCCAACGAGACGGGCGGCCGTATTGAGAATTGCTGGACCAGCATGACCGTCAGCACGCAGAGCGAGCACGCCGGCGGCTTCGTAGGCTTAGGATACGGCGGCACCATCCGCAACTGCTTCGCCCTTGGCGATGTCAGCGCACGCGGCTACTCCGGCGGCTTTATTGGCCGGTATGTGTACAACGGCAACATCACTGAGAACTGCTATGCGGCGGGCACCGTCACCGTCACCGGCGACGAGGGTAACGGCTTCAACGGCGGCAACCAGAGCTGGTCCAGCTTCCAGTATGAGCAGACACAGGGCACCAAAAACTGCTACTACAACAGCGCCACAAGATCCAGCCACGACTACGGTGCAGTCGGCAAGTCCCTGCCCGACATGAAGGCAGGCGGCTTCCTGACCCTGCTGGATCAGGATGGCGGCATTTGGGCGCAGCGTGCGGACAAGAACAACGGCCTGCCGTATCTGAAGAATGTCAAGGCTCCCGAGACGGCCAGAACCGAGACGATCACCGTGAAGCTGGCTGTTGCCTCCTATAACAAGAGTACCTACGCCTTTGAGCAGATGGGAGACACCCTCTCGGTCACCATGGAGAGCACCGGCAACACCCGCCTGGTGGATCTGATGGATGCCGCGCAGGAGCAGGGTCTGCTGATCTACAGCTATGCCTCCACCAGCACCTTTGGCCGGTTCATCCACACCATCAACGGCCGCGCCGTAGATGCGCCGGACGGCTGGATGTTCACTGTCAATGATGTACTGTCCAATGTCAGCGCATCACTGGCCTCTGTGAAGAACGGCGACCGGGTGCTGTGGTTCGAAGGCACCACCGAAAACCTCTTCCATGGCCCCACGTGGGATGAGCTGGGCAGCAGTCAGCTGACATGGGTGACCATCTCCACCGTGACCCAGCTTGAAGAACTGGCGAAGGCGGCAGACGCCGAAACATTGAGCAAAAACTACAAGCTGGCCAATGATCTGGACCTGAACGGTATGGAATTCTCCGGCATCGGCAGCAGCGACCATCCTTTCACCGGGCGCTTTGACGGTCAGGGCCACACGATCTACAACGTGAAGATCAGCAAGGATGGCGGGACCGGCGTGGGCTTCTTCAATGCCATCAGAGGCGCCACCATCAAGAACCTGAACCTGATAGATGTCTCTGTCACCGGCGGCACCAATGTGGGCGGTCTGGTGGGCGATGCGCAGGTGAAGCTGGATAAAAACGATCCCGCCAAGAGCGTGGCAAACCTGATCGGCAGCTGCTCCGTCTCCGGGACTGTTACCGGCCGCGTGTCCGTGGGCGGTCTGGTGGGCTTGAGCGGCGGCGAGTACAACGCAGACACCGGCTTTTCCATTGCCAGCGCCGTGAACAACTGCCGCGCTGACGTGAACGTCACCGGCACTGGTTCCGGCAGCGACACCAACAACAAGCTCGGCGGCCTCGTGGGCAGCAATGCCGGCGCCATCACTGCCTCCTCCGCTTCCGGAACTGTCGCCGGCGAAAATATGGTGGGCGGCTTGGTTGGCAATAACACCGGCGACATCTACGACAGCCATGCCTCCGGCGCCGTTGCCGGCAGCACGAATGTGGGCGGCTTCGTGGGCAGCAGCAGCGGCATCGTCCAGAGGGCATACAGCTTAGGCTCTGTCACTGGTACGGACCGTACCGGCTCCTTCGCCGGCAGCATCAGCAATGCGGACACCGCTGTGGGCGCGGGACAGGTGACAGTCACCGGTTCCTCCGCGCAGGGCTATGTGGGCGGCTTTGCCGGTAATCTCGGCGGCACCCTCACCGGCGTTGCCAGTAAGATCACCATCAAGAACGCCTACGGAAACTGCACCACCGCCGACCCGGAGAAGGCACTGAACGTCGTTGGCAACACCAGCCAATTCACCTCGGTCAGCGCGCAGGAAGCGCTGGCGGAGATGCGTCTGACTGACTGGAATTCGGTCAATCAGAAGCTGCGGGAGCTGTTTGGCGTGTCCCTGCCGGGTATCGGTGAGGCGCTGGACCTGTTCACCGATATTGCCATTCCTTACGGCTCGGCAAAGGACGCAGCCTTCAAGCTGTACACCGGTGAGGTGACAGCGCAGATCACCACCACTGTGGCAGAGAATGACTATATCATCGCCGCCAACGGCACAGTGACGCTGAAGAAGGCACACGATATAAAGAACGGCGCATCTTTCACCGTAACCGTTACCTTGACTGAAGGCAGCTGCACTGTCAGCAAGACGGTGACTGTCACGCTGCTGAAGCAGACCGAGGCCCTGATAGACAGCATTGCCGCCACGCTGACCGGCACAAAAGACGGCTGGACTGCCATGGATATGGCCCTCTACCAGTCCCTTGGCGGCAAGACCCACAAGCTGACCGATACGGCCCGGCAGAATGTCATCGACCTGCTCATTGCCGAGGCGAGCACCGACACGGCCACCGCCAGTGACCGCAGCCGCATCGAAATCGTTCTGCGCTCTTTGGGTGTCGACAGCACGCGCATTTACCCCGTCAACAGCAACACTCCCGTGAACAACGCCGCCAAACTGCAGGCTGCGGATATGAGTGCCGTGATGTATTACACCGCGCCCTATATCCTGCTGGCCAATACACAGGGCAATGTGAAGCTCTCCGACGCGCAGATCGGCACCTTGCTGTCCACGATGGAGAATTCTGTCAGAGACGGTATGCTGGGCAGCACGTACAGCGGTGTGTTCTATACCGATGCTGACAGTACCGGTGCGGCTCTGGCGGCCCTGTCCTCCTATGCCGGCAGCAATAGCCGGGCCAAGGCTCTGCTGGCCACTCTGACCAGCGGCCTGAAAACCCATGTGGCCTCCGCTGGTTATTACAGCAATGTCTACACCGACGCCATGGTCATTCTGGGCTTGACCGCTGTGGGCGAGGATCCCTATACGTATAAGCTGGCCAGCGGCCTGTCCGTGGTGGACGATATGCTGTGTTACGCTCTGTCCGATGGCACCGGCTTCTTTGGCTACGGTGACAAAAACACCGCCGACAGCATGGCCACCGATCAGGGATTCCGTGCTCTGATCGCTCTGGCACAGTTCCAGAAGACCGGAAATGCCTTCAACGCGTTGGATTTCAGCAGCACTGCCGTCAAGGCTACCCACGCGGTAGGCACTGGCGAGACGGAGAAGCCCAAAGACCCGGAGGAAACGGAGGAGAAGATCAGCGTCACCGTGACCATCTCCACTCCCAGCGGCACATGGTTCAGCGGCAGCGTTAAACTGAACCAGGGCAGTACCGTGTACCATGCCCTTAGCGCGGCGCTGCAGGCCGGAAATATCTCCGCTGCCGGGGCTGCAAACGGCTATGTGCGATCCATGACCAAGGACGGCGTAACCTACGGCGAGTTCACCTCCGGCAAAAACTCCGGCTGGCTGTATAAGGTCAACGGCATTCTGCCCAGCATCCCGCTGACCCAGTGCGGCATTAAAAACGGCGACAGTATCCTCTGGTACTACACGCTGGATTGGACGAAGGACCCTGACGCCGGTAAAATGGCCGGCGGGGAGGTCACTGCCGCGGATGTCATCAAGCTCATCGACGCCATCGGCACGGTGAGCAAAGACAGCGGCAACGCCATCGCCGCTGCCCGCACAGCCTATAACAAGCTCTCCGACGCCGAGAAGGCGCTTGTTACCAACTATGACAAGCTGCTGTCCGCCGAGACGGCCTATGCCGAGATACAGAAAGCCCAGCAGGAGAAGACAAACACCGAGGGCGTCACCGGCTGGAAGAAAACGTATCAGGATGCTCTGGACGCCGTAAAGACTGACCAGCTTGCTTTCGGCAGCGAGTGGCTGGTCATCGCACTGGCCCGCAGTGGCCGGCCGGTGCCCGACAGCTACTACGACAGTGTGGTCAAGGCTGTGCAGGACGCCAAGGGTGAGCTCAGCGACAAGAAGTTCACCGAGTATTCCCGCACCATACTGGCCTTGACGGCTATCGGCAAGGATCCCTCCAATGTGGGCGGCTATGACCTGCTCGCCAAGCTGGCGGACATGGATGATGTGACCTACCAAGGCCTTAACGGCGCTGTCTTCGCGCTCCTCGCGCTGGACAGCGGCAAGTACGATGTGCCCGCCGCAGCAGAGGACAGGCGCCAGACCACCCGCGACGGCTTGGTGGCTTATCTCCTGGAGCAGCAGCTCACCGATGGCGGCTGGGCCCTGTCCGGCAGCAGTGCCGATCCGGACATGACCGCTATGGTCCTTCAGGCTCTGGCGCCCTACCGCGCCGGCAGTGCAGAGGTGCAGACTGCCGTGGACAAGGCGGTTCAGACCCTGTCTGAGCTCCAGCAGGCCGACGGCGGCTACAGCAGTTGGGGTACGCTGAACAGCGAGTCCTGCGCGCAGGTGCTCATCGCTCTGGCCGCGCTCGGCATTGACCCCGCCAAGGACAGCCGCTTTGCCAAGAACGGTTTGACCCTGCTGGATGCCCTGCTGGCCTATGTCCTGGACAACGGCTTCCGCCATACCATGGACGGCGCGGTGGACGCCATGGCCACCGAACAGGCGCTCTGCGCCCTGACGGCCTATGCCCGCCTGCTGGACGGCAAAACGGCTTTCTACGACATGACCGACGTGTTGAGCGATCAGGTCGCCGATACACCGGACGATCATGCGGTGCCTGACGGCCAGCCCAGGCAGGGCGTGTCTGTGGTGGTATGGATCTCGCTGGGTGTGGCAGCCGTGGGCGGCGCTGCATTTGTCATTGCCCGTCGCCGCAGAGAAAAATAAACCTATGCGGCACCTCAAAAAACAACGGCAGGCGCAAGCTCAATTTCATTAGGTTAAGAAATGCTGGGACTCGCAGAAATGCGGGTCCCGGCATTTCTTTCAACAATTTGCAAATCATACTTGACAAACAGGGTGAAATTTATCTTACATTATCTGCGCGATTTATCTTACACTAGGCCTGTTAGACCAGCAGCTCGAAATTGGCCTTTATCGTAGAAGCCGCCGTTCTGTGCAGCTGCCGCAGGGCACGGCTATTGGCCTTCCCGACGGGTATCCGTGCATCTTGCCCCAGCTTTTAGATGCAGGCACTCGCCTGCGTGCTGCGCATCAGCGGCAGGTCAGATACCGCCAGGCCTGCGGCGGCAGACAGAAACGGCAGTACATCGCCCTTATTTGTTTCATAATTATTGTTTTGCTTTTAATTGGCAAAAATGTCCAACGTATCGTCAAAATTTCAATGGTATGGTACCACATTTAGTATGCAAAGTCAAGCAAACACAACAACTACGCGCAATGATGCCAGCCCAGTTTGTTACATTTTGGACTCATTCTATCAACTTTATCCCTTTTGCGCCCCACCTATACCTGCAAGGTATTGGTAGGGCATAGCTTTTATAACGAGTTCAAAACAATAATTACGATTTTATCGGAGCGGCTGCGGCACGGAGGCAGGCAAACAGCATACAGAACGGTCATACACTCCCCTGCCGCGCCGTCGCATATGCGGCAGCGAAAGCAAGTACATGTCGTCTCACCTGCTTCGCCCCCCCGCGATCGCCCCCCTCATTGTGCACCGCAGTCATGTGGCGCGGCGGATGCGATTGCCGGTACTTATCTCCTTGCCGGTGGCGCATACCCTTTCCGCCGTCCGGTGCAATGCCGGAGCTGTGATCGGTGTAAAATTCCCAAATTTGCTTTTCCCCACGCCTGAAGACACCAACAAAAACGACGCCTGCACCAAACGCAGGCGTCGTTTCTTATTCACAGTTCATTTTCCCGCCTTATCCCGGCGGGCGTTGATCTTTTCCTTGTTGAACATGCAGAACGCCGTCATCAGCAGGATCCGCAGATCGAAGGCCGGCGACCAGTTCTCGATATAGTACAGGTCGAACTCGATGCGCTTGGTGATGGACGTATCGCCCCGGAAGCCGTTGACCTGCGCCCAGCCGGTGATGCCGGGCCGCACCTGGTGCTTCACCATGTAGCGAGGGATCTCCTCCTTGAACTGCTTCACAAAGAACGGCAGCTCCGGCCGGGGGCCGATAAGGCTCATGTCGCCCTTGAGCACGTTGAAAAACTGGGGCAGCTCGTCCACGGAGCACTTGCGGATCAGGGAGCCGAACCACGTCTTGCGGTCGTCCTCGTTTTTGCTCCAGCCGGTGTTCTGACTGCTGTTGACCTTCATGGAGCGGAACTTGTACATGTAAAAGGGCTTCTTGTCCTTGCCCACCCGCTCCTGCTTAAAGATGATGGGGCCGGGGGAGGACAGCTTCACGCCGATAGCCGCGATGAGCATCAGCGGCGAGGTCAGCACGATCAGCACCAGCGAGCTGATGATGTCCGCCGTCCGCTTCAGCATGGCGTTGCCCAGATTGTCCAGCGGGATGCGCCGCAGGTTGATGAGCGGCAGCCCGTTTACGATGTCCACCTGGGGATTGGAGGACATATACCTGACGTAGGACGGCACCACGGACAGCTTTGTGCCGTCCTTTTCGCAGGCGTCGATGATCTTGCCCATCCACTGCCCCTCCTCCGTGGGCAGGGCCACCACCACCTCGTCCGGCTTCTCCCGCTGGAAGATCTCCTCCAGCTGCCGGTAGGCGCCGCAGTAGGGCAGGGCGCGCCAGTCGCTCCGGTCCGCCACATAGCCCACCACCTGATAACCCAGGCTCTTATCCTGCGTCACCTTTTTCAGATAGGCCTCGGCGCTGTCCCCGTGACCCACCAGCAGCACCCGCTTCTGGTTGTAGCCCATGGCGCGGTAGTGCCGCAGCAGCAGACGTATGGCCGCCCGCTTGCCCACCAGCAGGAGCACGGACACGCCGTAGAAAAACGCCACCGACCACCGGGACGTCTCGCCCAGGCGCAGCACGAACATGGCCGCCATGACGACCAACGCCACCAGCAGCTCCAGCACCGCCACCCGTCCGGCCTCCACATGGAACCGCACGGCCCGGAAGGACTCGTACAGCCCCGCCACGGCAAAGATCAGCAGCGTCAGCGCCGCCGCCGCCACGCCCAGCCAGACGTAGTAGTTGAACGGCATGCCTCTGATGCCGCGGAACAGGTCGAATCGCAGCCAGTAGGACACCAGCATGGCCAGAAAGACCGCCACTGCGTCGGTGAGCACGTTGAATTGATTGAGCAGACGTTGGTTTTCCCGTATCATATCCGTTTTCCTTTATCACCCGTCACGGACAGGTATCGTTCCATCACCTGCGGCAGCACCGTCTCCAGCGCGTACCGCTGCATCTTCTCCCGGCCTGCCTGTCCCAACTGTGCGCGCAGCCCGGCGTCCTCCGCCAGCGTCCGCACCGCGTCGGCAAAGGCCGCCTCGTCCCCCCGCGGGAACAGCAGACCGTTCTCCGGCCCGATCAGATCGGTGTGCCCCTTCACGGCGCTGGCCACCGCCGGCAGGCCGCAGGCCATGGCCTCCATGATGTTGAAGGGCAGCCCCTCCGACCGGCTGGCGGACACGGCGATGTCCGCCGCCCCCAGCCACACCGGGATATCGTGTACCTGCCCCGGGAACTGCACCCGATCCGCCACGCCCAGCTCACCAGCCAGCGCGCGGCAGGACTCCAGCAGCTCACCGCTGCCGGGCAGCAGCAGCTTGATGTGCGGCGGCAGCTTCGTCATGGCCCGCAGCAGCATGGCCTGGTCCTTCCGTCCGGAGAATTCCGCCGGATAGAGCAGGGCGATGTCCCTCTCCGCAAGACCCAGCCTGTCCCGCATGGCCTGCCGCGTCTCCCCCGCCGCCCGGAAGCGGCTGAGGTCCACGCCCATGCCGGGGATCTCCTCCACCCGGGCCGCCGCACAGTGCTCCACTGCCCACCGGGTATCCCAGGCGTTCATGGTCAGCACCAGATCGGTCTGGGGCGCCGTCAGCAGCTCCGCCTTTGTCAGCAGCAGCTTTTTGGCCGCCGGCGTCTCGTCGGTGAACAGATACCCGTGCATCACGTTGATGATCCCGGGCCGGTCATGCATGCCCCTTGCCGCCCAGCGGGTGAAGAACGCCGCCAGCGACGTGTGGGCGATGACCAGATCGTAGTGCTCCCGCTCCATCATGCCCCGCAGCAGCTTTGCCGCCCGGAAATTGGCGGGAGAGGACATCTTCTTCTCCAGCGGCAGCACCGTGGTCACGTCGGCAAAGGGGATATCCCGCATGGCGCCGCCGCAGGCCACATGCACCTGCCAGCCCAGCTCCCGGAACCGCCGGAGGTAGGGCAGGTGGAAATTCATGATATGGGAAAATGTGGACGCCGTGATCAGCACGGATGGCATAGGCGTTCCTCCTTTGCTGTTAAGATGCCGCAGTCTGCCCCAGCATGCTGCTGAGGTACTCCGCCACATCGCTGCTGAGCTGGATGGTGCCCAGGTTGTCCCGGTTCCAGCTCTCCAGCTTCTCCTGCAGCCGGGCCGCTCCCTGCAGGAAGGCCTCGCTGTTGTCGTTATACCGCATGACCAGCCGGAAGCTGGCGTTCCAGGTGTCCGGGTCGGAGGGCGTGTAGTCCACGAACTTCTCCAGCATGGCAAAGCCCTTCTCCGCGTCGCCCAGGTTGAAATACGCCTCCGCCAGATACTTGGGCACGGAGTTGGAGTTCAGCTTCTCCAGATCGGCCATGTACCGCTGCACCCGCTCCCGCATGTCGTCGGGCAGATTCTCCTCCGCCGAGGCGTTGTATACATAGGACAGCTTGTGATCCGCCCACTCATAGGGATCCAGATCCGCCGCCTGCGCCGCTCCGTCATAGCTGCCCTGTGCGATCAGCCGAGCCGCCCACAGGTTCATCACCAGCAGCACGGCAAAGACCGCCAGGCCCAGCGCCTCTGCCCGCACCATCCAGCGGCGGGCCTTCTCCCCCGCAAAGCGCAGGGGCACCAGCTCGCCGCAGCTCAGGTTCATCACGGCCAGCGCGCCGAAGCCGAAGGGCAGGAAGTAGCCGCTGGAGAAAATGACCTCCACCGCGGCGTGAATCATCAGGAACAGCAGCAGCGCGCACAGCGCCGGTGCCATGGTCTGCTGCGTCTCCCGATCCCTGCGCCACAGCCGGATCAGTCCCACGGCGTTGGCAGCCAGCATACCCAGCCACAGCGCAAGCCCGATAACGCCCGTCTCCACCATGGTCTGCACATAGTGGTTGTGGGCATACTTCGTCTCGTAGTGATAGGACTGCACGTTGTAGATGCCGTTTTCAAAGGCGCCCATGCCCAGTCCGATGACGGGGCTGCGCTTGAACAGCTTCATGGCGTCCCCGATATACACAAAGCGCTGCACCACGTTGCCCTCGGTGCGCAGGGTCTGGATACGCCCCGCAATGGCCTCCGGCAGCAGCTTATACTTCAGCTTCAGCTCCCCGGATGCCGCGCCCTCATAGCGGATAGACGTGATCTGCACCGTCTCGTCGGTGCTGATGAGGAACGTCACGGACTGGCAGCCCTCCGGCGCCGTAAACGCCGCGCCGTCCGCCGCGCCTGTATAGACCGTGGTCTTGCGGTTCATCACCGCGTCCTCCCTGGTCTGGGTCTGCACCTGCACCGTCACGGGGCCGTCGGCCTCCACCTGCAGGGTATAGTCCCCCGCGCCCAGATACGCGCCGCGGGTGATCTGCTCCCCGGCGTTCATGCGGATATCGCCGGTCCAGCTCACCGCCACCACCATCATGGCGACGGCGGCGGCCAGCACCGCCAGCAGCACGATGTTCACGGTCCTCATCCGCTGCGCCATACGCAGCGCCAGCGGGCGTCCCGCGAAAATATCCAGCGCGCACAGCGCCGCCGCGGCGGCCAGCGCCGCCAGCAGCGGCAGCACCTGTACCTTCTCTCCGGCGGCGGCATAGGCCGGCAGCACCGCCAGACTGGCCGCTGCCGTCAGCACCAGCGTCTCCACCATCAGCACAAAGGAGACCGCCCGGCGCTGTCCCCGCTCCAGCAGCAAAAACAGCAGGAATGCCGCCGCGATGGCCAGCATGGCGCCGCGGCTCACCGCCAGCAGGAACGCCGTACTGCTCAGCAGCAGGCACGACAGGTGCAGGCACCGCTCCTTCCGCGCCTCCGCCGTCACCGCCAGTCCCAGCGACAGCAATATGGCCACACCGGCACAGCCGGCGAACACATTGGGATTCTCAAAAATGGTCTTGAGCCGCTGCTCCTGCAGCAGGGAGCGCAGCGTCAGCGGCGCGCCCAGTGCGGTGGTCATGCCGTTCAGCAGCTTATACAGCACCTGGGTGGACACGGCATCGATGCTGAACAGCGCCGCCAGCGCGCCCGCCGTCTCCAGCACCGTGGCGGCACAGCGCCCGGTGCGGTGCTCCCGCGCCGGCTCCGCCGCCGTCAGCAGCAGCGCCATGCTGGCCGCCGCCGCCACCTTCAGGAACTCGTACAGCGCAAATTTGCCGGACGGCGCATACAGCGTGGAGATACCGTCCAGCAGGACATACAGCCCCAGCAGCAGCGCCGGCCACGTCATGCGCTGCGCCAGCGTCCTGCCCTTCACGATCACGCACACGATGGCCGCCAGCAGCAGCACCAGCGTGATGCCCTTATTGTTGCCATGGAGCATCAGGCATGTGATAAAAAAGTAAAAAACCGCCAGCACCGGCACCAGCCACGGCCGCCGCAGCTCCCGCTGCAGCCCCACGGCGGAGGAGGTGTCCTTACGGCCTGTTTTCTTTGCCATAGCGTTCTCCTTATCCTTCGATAGTCTCCCCTCAGTATACTCTTTTTCGCTGTTCTCTGTCAATGTGCAGCGAGAATATTCCGCCCCGCCGCGCATACAGTGCGGACAGGGAGGCGATGCACCATGCGCCGTATGCGCTATCTGTTGAGCTTTTGTACCGCCGCCGCCTGCGCGGCGCTGCTGTACGGTCTGTCCGTCCGGTTCCCCAACCCGCTGACCCAGGTGCTGTTCCCTGTCAACGGCAGTCCCTGGGAGCTGGGCAAGCTGGCGCTCTGGCCAGGACTGTGCGCCGCACTGGTGCTGCGCCGTCTGGACGGCGGCGGCTCCCGCAGCGGCCTGTGCGCCGCCGTACTGCTGTCTGTGGGCGCCGCCATGGCGCTGGGCGCCGCGGGGCTGTCCTCTGTTCTTTTATGTCCGCTGGCAGCTGCCAGCGGACTGATCGCCTACGCGCTGGCGCTGCGGCGTCTGCGGGGCGGCGAGCTGCTGTGGTATACCGCCCTGATCCTGCTGTCCATCGCCTGTATCCTGTTCACCATCCTGCCGCCGTCCGGCGCGCTGTTCGCCGATCCCGCCGACATATCCGCCGTCGCCCCCATTCCCTTCTGACGGTCAAAACGGACACAGGGTACGCCCCTGTGTCCGTCTTCGTTTATTCGGTTATCAAGTGCTTTTCCGGCTCCTGCATGTCCCGGGCAATGGCCTTGGCGTACCGCTCCTCCTCGCTGAACACGCAGCCGCAGTATTTCTGCATATAAAAGCCCATCTCCCGGGCCTGCCGCTGCCCTTCCCGGAAGCCGGGACGGAAGTCCCGGTACAGGAACGCCACGCCGTACTGCGCCGCCAGTGCCTCCGCCGTCTGCCGCAGCAGCTCGTGATCCTGATAGGGGCTGACGAACAGTGTGCTGGTAAAGCTCTCAAAGCCGTGCTCCGCCGCGTACCGCGCCGTCTGCTCCAGCCGCAGGCGGTAGCATTTGCCGCAGCGGTGCTCCAGATCCTCCGCCACCAGGCGGCAGAACTCCCGCAGGCCGTAATCCTCCTGCACGATCAACTCCATGCCGATGCTGGGGGCATAGGCCATCAGCGTGTCCCGCCGGGCCTTGTACTCCTGATAGGGATGGATGTTGGGATTGAACCAGTAGGACACCGGCTCGATGCCCTCGCCCCGCAGCTGCTGGATGCAGGACACGGAGCAGGGCGCGCAGCAGGTGTGCATCAGCGTTTTCATGCCTTTTTCTCCTTCTTCTCCCGGCGCAGCAGGCCCCGCAGCCTGTCGGCCACGCCGCCGTTCTGGTGCTGCATCACCGAGAGGAACCGGGCACGCACCTGCTGGAAGGGCAGCTGCTCCATGGCCCGGAAGAACTGCTCCCGCTCCGACGGGGCCGCCGGCGGCTCCCGCAGGGCGGCGCAGCAGGCCGCCGCCTCCTCCAGCGTCCGGTGCTGCTTCTCCAGCGGCAGCATATCGAACACCTGGGCGCCCTTGACGGTATTGATCAGCAGCATGGACACGCCGCTCTTTTTCTCCTCCGGGGCAAAGCTGCCGCCGCTGAAATCCCCCAGCGTCACGTCGCTGGGCCGGTCCGTGGTGGCGTAGGTGCAGTGGTGGCAGGCGGGGCGCATGAAAAGCCGCCGGGCGATGCCCCGGCCCAGCTCGCATTTGCCCATGGGCGCGTCATAGCGGCCGCCGCCCTCGAACTGCACCCGGAACCGCCGCTCCCGGTCGCCGGTGAGCTTGCCGCAGAACTCCACCGCCGTGGGACGGTGCTGCTTGACGTAGGCCATGGACTTCACCAGCTGCGCCCACACGCCGGGGCTGCACACGCCGCCGCAGGCCACATCGCAGGTCAGCAGCCGCTCCGGGTGCTCCCCCAGATAGCGGTACAGCCCGTCCACCTGACAGGGCGTACCGGAAAACAGCACCTGCCGCCCCTGATCCAGATACAGCCGCACCTGCTGATAGGCGTCGCCGATGTCGCTCTGCACCGGCTTCATGCCCCGCAGACGGGGCAGGTCGTGGACGTTCTTCACCGCCGTATGTACCACCCGCAGCCGCTCATCCAGTGCCGCGCCGAACACCACGCCGCCGCCCTCCAGCACATACTCCGCCAGCGCCGAGAACGCGCCGCCGCAGGTGGAGCCGTGCCGCACGGCCTCGTCCTGGCTCCACACGGCGAACACCTGGGGCGCCGTGCGGTGCTCCCGCTGCTTCTGCACCGGGCACACATGGGTGCAGTGGCCGCACTGGACGCAGCCGTCCGTTATCTCCGGGTAGAGGAATCCCTCCCTGTCCGGCACCATACGGATGGCCCCCTTGGGGCAGCCGCTGCTGCACGCGCCGCATCCGGTGCACCGGTCATGGGCCGCCAGCTGGGGCATATTCACAGTCTCTGTCACGGTGTCCCGCCTCCCGATCCGTTTCTTTGCCCGTATTGTACCACGCCGCCGCAAAAAGCACAAGCCCGGCGCGCACTGTCCGTTTTTCTGGACACTTCTCTTGGTATGATGACTACACTGACACAAAAGAAAACATGAAGCAGAAAAAATTCACGATACGTTCAGGGAGGAATTCATCATGCATAAGTTTTTTGACTATCTGGAGCCGGATCTCCCCACCACCGTCATCCGCGATCTGCTGGGCTACATCCGCCGTTTCGCGGCGCTGTTCAGCGGCGGCGTCCCCGTGGAGGGCGCCATGAACGGTGTGGGCTTCTGCGCCACGGAGCAGGACACCGGGGCTGTCCGCGTCCACTGGGTGCAGGTGGGCCGCCAGCGCATCCCGCTGGACGCCACGGTGTGACCGTGCGAAAAAGTCCCGCAGGACAATGCCTGCGGGACTTTTCTCATCCATATTTTGCCAGCACAGCGGCGCAGTAATCCCGGAACTCCCGGCGGACAGCCTCCGGCCCCACCAGCTCCGCCTGCGTCCCCAGCTGGAACAGCCAGCCGAAGAACGTGGGCCCCACCTCCACCGGCGCGGTGACGGCGATGCCGCCGGCCCCGTCGGGCCGCAGGTGTCCGGCTCCGCCGAAGCGATCCATCACCACGTTGATGAGCCCACCGTCGAACCGGAGCTGCACCGTCTCCGTCCTGCCGTTATACATATCAAAGATGCTGCGGACATACCGTCCCAGGTCGAAGCCCTCCGGCAGTGGATCCCGATCGGTGTCCGTCACCGTCAGGCTCTCCATCCGGTCCACCCGGTAGTGGCGGTAGTCGCTGATGGCCGGGTCGTAGGCCACCAGATAGTAGTGCCGGTCCACGCACAGCGCCACCGGGTTCGTCTCGTACAGCGCACCGTCCCGACGGTAGGCCTTGCCGCCCTCCGCCGTCCAGTCGAAGTAGCGGAACGTCACCTTTTTCCCGTCGTTGATGGCGGTGTTCAGCCCGTCGATGGCGTAGTACAGCTTTTCATTATGGGTCCTGACCCGGTCCATGACGTACACCTGCCGCCGCAGCTGGCGGGCGTTGGGCCGGCTGGTCAGCTGCTCCAGCTTGCCGATGAGCGCCATGCTCTTGCTCTGGGTCAGGAACGGCGACGCCTGCACCACATCGATGAGCAGCTTCAGCTCCGGCAGCTGGAAGTCTCGCTCGCCCAGAAAGTAGCCGTAGCTCTTGCCCTTCACCGCCTGCACGTCCATGCCGTACACCCGCAGCAGCTCCAGATCGTCATAGAGGCTCTTGCGCTCGGCGCTGATGCCGCAGCCCGCCAGATAGGCGATCATGTCCTGCATGGTCTTGGGGTGCTGCTCGTCGGTCTGCTCCCGCAGATACCGCGCCAGATACAGCAGCTTCAACTTTTTGTTGGCCATGTCCGTCCCTCCCCGCTTTTCCTTTATTGTACCAGAGTTTTTCCCGGAAGAAAACCATCTTTTTCCGCCGGCCGTGCATACGGCTTGACATTGCCCCCGCTGTATGGTATAGTGCGCCTTGTTCGCTCGGAGGGCGAGTTGTTCAGAGAAATGACAGCCGGACAAGAGATAGACTGAGATGTCTGTTCCTTGTCCGGCTTTTTTGCATACGAAAAGGAGACATGCACTATGAACTTACTGAACGGCAGCATCAGACCCATGTACTTCAAATACCTGTCGGCGGCCTTCGGCAGCGCCATGATCACATCGGTGTACTCCATCGTGGACACGGCCATGGTGGGCCAGTACCACGGGCCGGAGGGCACGGCGGCGCTGGCGGTGGTGGCGCCGGTATGGAACATCATCTACAGCCTTGGCCTTTTGATGGGCATTGGCGGCAGCGTCATCTTCAGCACAAAGCGCGGCAGCGGTACATGCTGCCCATCAAATATGTGTTCCCGCTGTTCCTGTTCAACCAGATGCTGGCGGCGTTCCTGCGGAACGACGGCGACCCGGGCCGCGCCACCGCTGCGGTGCTGGCCGGCGCGGAGGCCCTCTGGCTCGCCATGCCCATCACGGAGGTGCTGGTCATGGTCTATGCGGCGGCGGTCATGCGGTCGTACACCGCGGCGCTGAAGGGCTGACGCCGGAGGAAAACCATCTTTTTCCGCTTCCCGCTTTACACCGACGGCGGTATAGGCTATAATGAAGTGTCATTGCGCGAAAAAGGAGGTGGAGCGGTGAAGGTGAACCAGATACGGGCAGGCGCCGTGCTGTCCTATGTGTCCATGGCGCTGAGCACCATCATCTCGCTGGTCTACACGCCCATCATGCTGAACCGGCTGGGCGACAGCGAGTTCGGCGTCTATCAGGCCGTCCTGCCCATCATCAGCTACCTGAACCTGCTGAGCTTCGGGCTGGGCAGCGCCTATATCCGCTACTACTCCCGGTTCCGTGCCGCCGGGGATAAAAAGGGCTGTGCCAAGCTCAACGGTATGTTCCTCATCACCTATCTGGTGCTGGGCGCGGCGGTGCTGGCCATCGGCTTCGGGCTTTCCTACTGCGATGTCATCTTCGGTAAGAAGCTGACGGCGGAGGAGATCGCGCTGGCGGAGAAGCTGCTGCGCATCATGACGGTGAACGCCGCACTGACGTTCCCCATCAGCGTTTTTGAGTCCCATGTCACCATCAACGAGCAGTATCTGTTCCAGAAGATCGTGGCCATGGGCAAGCAGGTGCTCAATCCCCTCATTATGATCCCCCTGCTGATCATCGGCTACCGCTCCGTGGCGCTGACGGTGGTGTCCCTGATCTTCACCGTTCTCAGCGGCATCCTGAACATCGGCTATTGCCTTTTCAGGCTGCGGATGCCCTTCTCCTTCCGGCGGTACGATTTCGGCCTGCTCCGGGAGATGCTGGGCTTCACGCTGTACGTCTTTATCGGTATCGTGGTGGACAACTTCAACTGGGCCATCGACCGGCAGCTGCTCATGTGGTTCCAGGGCTCCACCGCCGTCACGGTCTACACCATCGCCGCCCAGCTCAATATGTTCTATCTGGCCTTCGGCAACGCCATCTCCAATGTGATGACGCCCCGGGTGCACCGGCTGGTGGCGGAAAACGCCCCCATGCGCACACTGGACGCGCTGTTCACACGGGTGGGACGCCTGCAGTTCATCCTGCTGGCCGGGATCTTCCTGGGCTTTGTGGCCATCGGACAGTCCTTCGTGGTGCTGTGGGGCGGCGACGAGAAGTTCGCCGTGGACTACTGGACCACGCTGCTGCTGTTCTTCTCCTGCCTGTGGACCAACGTGCAGACCGTGGGCATCGAGATCCAGCGGGCCAAGAATATGCACAAGTTCCGCTCGCTGGTCTATCTGGGGGTGGCGCTGGGCAACGCGGCCATCTCCATCCCCCTGTGCATCAAGTGGGAGGGGCTGGGCGCTGCCATCGGCACCGCCATCGCCACGCTGATCGGCAACGTGATCCTGATGAACTGGTACTACTACCGCCGCATCGGTCTGAATATCCCCGCCTTCTGGCGGCACATCTTCCACCTGATGCCGGCCATGCTGCTGCCCACCGTGACGGCGGTGCTGCTGGCCGTGAAGGTACACCCCACCACCTACTGGCAGCTGATCCCGCCGGGACTGATCTTCGTGGCGGTCTACGCCGCGTGCATGTGGCTGTTCGGCCTGAACCGCTACGAGCGGGGCCTCGTCACCGCGCCGCTGCACCGTATTTTCCGCCGCTGACTGAAAGGAGCGTCTCTTATGCCCAACATCAAGTATATTGCCCGCGTTCTCACCGGCGTCCGCTGGAAGAAGCTGTCCCACATGCTGGACGTGGTACACGACAAGTGCGGCCAGAGCCGGGTGCACACGTTCTTCGACATCCTGTGGTGCGCCGCGCGGTACGGCGCCGGGTACTACGACTACGTCATGTACGGCTTCTACGACCTCACCGGCCGGCAGCGGGACACCTATCTCACCCGCGTCCGCAACCGGAAGGTCTTTGAGCTGATGAATGATCCCGCCTACAACGACGATTTCGACGACAAGCTGAAGTTCAACGAGACGTTCCGGGCCTATCTGCACCGGGAGACGCTGAACGGCGAGACGGCCACGAACCAGCAGATGGCGGATTTCGTGGCGGGGCAGGAATACATCTTCGCCAAGATCAACCACGGCGACAGCGGCCGGGGCGTGGAACGCCTGCGGGTGGCGGATTTCGACTCCCCCGCCGCCATGCTGGCCTACGTCCGGGAAAAGAAGATGGTGGTGCTGGAGCACCAGCTCATCCAACACCCGGACATGGCGCGGCTCCATCCCGGCAGCGTCAACACCATGCGCATCCTTACCGACAACGTGAAGGGAAACGTGACCATTGCCTACATCATCGTGAAGATGGGCACCGGCGACAGCGTGTGCGACAACTCCGGACAGGGCGGCATCCTGGCCCGGGTGGATGTGGACACCGGGCGCATCACCACCCCCGCCACCGACGACTACTTCAACCTCTATGACAGGCACCCGGACACCGGCATCCCGCTGGTGGGCTATCAGCTGCCCATGGTGCCGGAGGCCATCGCCCTGGCCAAGGAGGCGGCTCAGGTGTTCCCCGGCATGGGGCATGTGGGCTGGGACATGGCCATCACGCCGGACGGCCCCGCCATCATCGAGGGCAACAACTTCCCCGGCACCGATCTGTGCCAGCTGGCGCCCCTGTGGCCGGAAAAGACCGGCCTGTGGCCCTATTACAAGCGGATACTGAACTTGAAATAAGGAGGATACCACCATGCGCAGAAAAGACCGCGAACGGGACGAGGCCTTCGCCTGGGAGGTGCTGAAAAGCGCTCCCTACGCCGCGCTGTCCATGGCCGGGCAGGACGGCACGCCCTACTGCGTACCCGTCAACCATGTGGTGGACGAGGCGTACAAAGTGCTGTACTTCCACTGCGCCGGCGCAGGCGAGAAGTGGCAGCTGCTGGAAAAGGAGCCGCCCGTGTGCCTTACCGCCGTGTCCCGCATGTCCATCGTCCCCAACGAGTTCGAGACGGCCTACGACTCCGCCGTGGTACGGGGGCAGGCGCAGGTGGTCACCGACGACGGAGAGCGCACCAAGGCCCTGCTCCTGCTGGTGGAGGCGCTGGATCCCAAGGGTATGGGCGGTCTGGCCGCCTGCATGGATCGGTGCTTCGCCGCCACGAAGATCGTGAAGATCGTCCCCCGGGAGATCACCGGCAAGCAGGCCCATCCCATGCCCAGGCCCGCCGGCGGCTGCGGGAATCACTGAGTACATAAAAAGAGCGCTGTTCCCATCGGGAA
>ERZ835980.1563-NODE-1563-length-24605-cov-7.575316_pt1 | contig 24605 bp, 18 predicted proteins | sample MGYA00519943_ERZ835980 | MGnify/ENA primary metagenome ERZ835980 (study PRJEB31850, sample SAMEA3708791) | human gut metagenome | biome: human gut; feature: human-associated habitat; material: faeces | place: China | collected 2014 ... | reverse complement strand
CTCCGCATGGTCTAAGCCATACGGAGGATTAACTGTTTTACGGACACCCGTCTATGCCGCTCTCTTTCTTATTTCTGCTGCGCCAGCGCCGCCGCCACGAACCCCTGAAACAGGGGATGCGGCCGGTCGGGCCTGCTCTTGAACTCCGGATGGAACTGGCACCCCACATACCACGGGTGCCCCGGCAGCTCCACGATCTCCACCAGCCGTCCGTCCGGAGACGTGCCCGCCATACGCAGACCCGCCGCCTCCAGCTCCGGCCGGAACTCGTTGCTGCACTCGTACCGGTGGCGGTGCCGCTCCCAGATCTCCGCCGTGCCGTAGGCCGCCCGCGCCCGGGAGCCCTCCGCCAGTACGCAGGGGTATTTCCCCAGCCGCATGGTGCCGCCCTTGTCGGTGATGCCCACCTGATCGGGCATCAGATCGATGACCGGATGGGCGGTGGTACCGGAAAACTCGGCACTGTGGGCGTCGGCCCACCCCGCCGCGTGACGGGCGAACTCGATGACCGCGATCTGCATGCCCAGGCAGATGCCGAAGTAGGGCACGCCGTTTTCCCGTGCGTACTGTGCCGCCAGGATCATGCCCTCGATGCCCCGGTCGCCGAAGCCGCCGGGCACCAGAATGCCGCTGCAATCCCCCAGCACCGCCCCGATGTTCTCTGCCGTCAGCGTCTGGGAGTCCACCCATTTGATGTCCACATGGCTGTCGCAGGCCGTGCCCGCGTGGAACAGGGACTCCGCCACGCTGAGATAGGCGTCATGCAGCTCCGTGTACTTGCCCACCAGCGCGATCTGCACCCGCTTGTGTACGCCGTGGATCTTCTCCACCATGGCCCGCCACCGGGTCATGTCCGGCACGCCGGCGCCCAGCCCCAGCTTGCGGCACACTACCCGGCACAGCCCCTCCTTCTCCAGCAGCAGCGGCACCTCGTACAGCGTGGACGCCGTCACGTTGGGGATGACGCAGTCCTCCTCCACGTTGCAGAACAACGCGATCTTCCGCCGCACGTCCTCCGTGATGGGGCTGTCGGTGCGGCACACCAGCACATCCGGCTGGATACCCACGCTCAAAAGCTCCTTGACGGAGTGCTGCGTGGGCTTGCTCTTCAGCTCCCCGCTGCCGGGGATGGATACGATCAGCGGCACATGGATGTACAGCACGTTTTCCCGTCCCTTTTCCGCCGCCACCTGCCGGATGGCCTCCAGAAACGGCTGGCTCTCGATGTCGCCCACCGTGCCGCCGATCTCCGTGATGACCACATCGGTCTCTCCGTTGTCCATGGCGTAGACGCGGCGCTTGATCTCGTCGGTGATGTGGGGGATGATCTGCACCGTGCCGCCCAGATAGCCGCCCTGCCGCTCCCGGTTCAGCACCGCCCAGAACACCTTGCCCGAGGACACGGAGGCGTTGCCGTCCAGCGCCTCGTCCACGAACCGCTCATAGTGTCCCAGATCCAGATCCGTCTCCGCGCCGTCGTCGGTGACGAACACCTCCCCGTGCTGATAGGGGCTCATGGTCCCCGGATCCACGTTGAAATACGGATCGAACTTCTGGTTGCGCACCCGCAGGCCGCACTGCTTCAGCAGCCGGCCCAGCGACGCGGCGCAGATGCCCTTGCCCAGTCCGGACACCACGCCGCCCGTCACGAAAATATACTTCATCCCCGCCATCTCCCATTAAAAAATATGCTCCTATCCTACGCCGCCGCAGGCGGGGTGTCAATGTGCTGAAATGTCAATATTTCCATGAATTTCGCCGTCAATATGTAGAAACACGGAGAAATAGTTGCAAACCCTTATTTTCCTCTTGCATCCTGCGGTTTACAGTGGTAAAGTAGGAATAGTCTCACCCCTCCGGGGCGTTTTTGCGCCTCCGCCAAGTCTGAAAAACCGGAATCGCAGGAGTTGATCCGCATGAGCAGAAGAGCCTTGTCCGTTATTCTGTTTGTGTGCGGCTTCCTTCGTGTCTCTGATCGTGGGGCTGATCGCGGGCACATTGCCGGCCAGGATGGAAAGAAAGAAGTAAGACGATCCCCCAGACCGCCCCCACAAAAGCCAGCGCTCCTTTTTATCCTTAAAAACAAAAGAAAGACATCCTTTCGGATGTCTTTCTTTGCTTGGTGCGCGAGGCGGGACTTGAATTGTAGAGAACGCATTTTAGCAAATCCCGCTGTGTACCTAAACCCTTTCAATAAAAGGCTTTACGGAAAGTACGGTATTAAGAAACGTTATGTAACTCTGACTGGTTTTATGCCCATAAGGCTAAAAATAAGGCTAAATATTGCAGCTGCGAGGAATGTACCAACACCCTCTGATAAAGATTCGATTCATCTAACAGCAGCAATTTCATCTCCTCATCACCGTTAGCGGTTTAGCTTCTAAATATGAAAGAAAAAAGAAAGCTATGCCTGATAGAATTATACAACTGAATACGAAAGTGATCAAGAAGCAATTGAAGAAATTGGTTGGGGAAGCGCGGACAAGCATCGCCAGAATAACTACAGCGTTTTCAATCTGCATAGTTTGCATACTTGAACCCGATATCTTTATTGTGGTAAAGCTATCCAAGGGCTTCGCGTGGTAAATACTGGAGCTGCTGGGCGGATTCCCCCCCCCCCCGCATGGTCGGGAACTCCTTATTCCATTGTTTCCATCCGCCCATTTCCGCGTGTGGGGCAGGGTGTGGGGCAGGCGGACAGGATATCCTCGCAGGCGTTCTTCAGCGCCGGAGTATCATGTAACAACGTGTCCCAGAAAGCAAGCAACCTTCACGCAAGGACCTCGCACCACGAAGGACGAAAACCGGCAGGTGTGGCAGACAGGAACTGCGGGAGTTCGGCACAATGACCGGCGTGGCGTTGGCCAACTGGCTGACGGAGACAGGCATAGATATGAGCCGGTTCCCCTTCGCAGCGCATCTATGCTCATAGGCGGGAGTTTGCCCGGGCAACCACCAGAGCGCCGGGAAGCGCTATCACGGCAAGACGCGCAAGGGAAATAAGACGCTGAAGTCCATGCAGGTTCAGTGCGCCAAGGCGGCCAGCAGAGTGAAGGGCTCTTATTTTTCGGCCCAGTACCAGCGCATCGCGGCGAGACACGGAAAGAACCGGGCGACCATGGTCGTGTCCACTCCAGGCTCATCGCTATCTACCATGTTCTGAAGGAGGGCGTTCCATTCCGTGATTTGGGAGCGGATTATTATGACGGCTTCCGCAGAGAACACAAAATTCGAAGCTACTTGAAGCGGCTGCAAGCCTTAGGCTGGGAGCCGGAGCTTCCACCCACCACCGTCTGAAATACGCGATGATTCCTGCCCGGCACGGAAATCCGCGGCGGGCAGCTTTGCTGCGCCTTGACCGAGATAGATTTTCATAATAAAGAGTAAATCACGTTGACTTTTCTCTCCGCTTGTGATGCTTTTGTCTCAGCCGAGACTTCTGCTGTGAGGCTTATTGACAAGCCTGCTATCTCGTGTTAATATTAATCTATTCAGTGAACTAATCAGTTTTTGCAAAGCGACGGTGGAGCGCCATGCTGAAGGATAGACACTCTGTCAAATACATTATGCTGTTGGCGTGGCCTGCGATACTCGAGCAGCTGCTGCTCACAATGGCGACCTATATCGATACCGCGATGATCGGGGCGCTGGGCTATCAGGCAACGGCTGCGGTAGCGGTAAACGCCTCGACGACATGGCTTATCATGGGGCCGTTAGGGGCGCTGGGTGTTGGCTATTCAGTACAGGTTGCGTACAGTCTGGGCGCGCAGGATACCGCGCGTGCACGGAGCATCTCCTGTCAGGCGATGACGGGGGCTCTGTGCTTTGGCTGCACCCTGATGCTGCTTTTCATGCCCCTCTCGGCGCATATCCCCGTGTGGCTGGGCGCGGATGAGGAGATACTGGCCGACGCAAAGCGGTATCTTTTCTTCTTCTCTGCGGGTGTTCCCTTTCAGGCGCTGCTGAACGTCTTTTCCGCGATCCTGCGCTGTGCGGGTGACACGCGCACGCCGATGTATGTCAACGTAGGTGCGAATCTTTCCAACATCCTGCTCAACTTTATTCTGATCTTCTCCCCGCGCAGCTTGACCATCGCTGGAGTATTGTTCTTTGTCTGGGGGGCAGGCTGGGGCGTCACGGGAGCGGCCGTCGCAACGTCATGCTCCTATGTTCTGGCCGCAGTGGTGCTGACGGTCATTCTCTTTACAAGACCCTCCTCCGTGCAGCTTCGCTGGGGAGCGGCCTGTCTGCCGCAGCGCGATGTCACACGCAAGGCTCTGCAGCTGGGACTGCCGGTTGCATTCGAGCGTGTGGCCACAAGCTCCGGGCAGCTTGTTATGACGGGACTTGTCACCTCACTCGGCAGTGTCGCACTGTCTGCCAATCATGTGGCGGTCACGGCGGAGGCAATCAGCTATCTCCCGGCTAACGGCATCGCCTTTGCAGGCACGACGGTGATCGGGCAGGCGGTCGGTGCAAAAAAAGCGGCAGAAGCCCGGCGTGATGCAAAGACACTTGGCCTTCTCGGCCTGCTTGCCGGCGTGATTGGCGGCATGCTCCTCTATTTTCTGGCAGCGCCGTTGGCGGGTATTTTTTCGCCGGACGCGCAGGTGATCTCTCTTGCTGCGTCGATGCTGCGTATCGTCGCCGTAGCCGAGCCTATGTTCAGTCTCGCGATCGTCCTTACCGGCGTCCTGCGCGGCGCCGGTAAAACGGCTGTGTCGTTTTGGTCGGTGGCCATCGGTATGTGGTGTGTGCGCGTGACGGCGGCACTGCTGTTCCTGCATACACTGCAGCTTGGGCTGCATGGCGTTTGGTTCGCGATGGTGGCGGATCTCGTGGCGCGCGGCATGATGAACACGTTGTTCGTGAAGCGTCTTGACTGGGAGAAGGTCTGCGAGATAAACGGCGGCTAAGAGCGTGCCCCGCGTCGCGATCGTGAATAAAGGCTCCCGCCTGTCTTGAAACAGGCGGGAGCCTTTGCTGCGGGGGACTGTCAGGAAATAGTCTGTCTGATCCGGTGAAGCAGGGCCTCCAGCTCGGCGGCTATGGCCTGCAGAGAACCCTCTCGAAAAGGAGACGGGATCCGCGCCTCCTTCAGGAGATCCTCAAAATATACTTCACCGCCGTGCTTCATGAGGGTAAGATAACGGTCAAAGGCATCCTGATAGTTTTTTTGACTTTCCATCAAAAACCATAGGGCTGCCGTTTGCGCCAGCGCATAATCTATAAAATAGAAGGGCAGTTCGTAAATGTGCATCTGAAGCTGCCATCGGCGGCCATCTTCAAAGAAGGGAATGCCGTCATTGGAAAGGTAGGGCCGGTATTCGGCCTCCATCTGCGCCCAGAGAGCGTTTCGCTGTTGTGGAGACATCTCCGGATCCTCATATACCGCCTGCTGAAATGCATCTGCCGCAGCGGCAAAGGGGATGCGGGAAAAGATGTCCAGCGCGTGGGCGAACTGGTATCTGGCCGCATCCTTCCCGAAAAACTTTTCTGTATATCTCCAGGCAAAGAACTCCATGGCGGTGGCTTGTGTTTCGGCGGTCTCGGCACCGCCAGAGCCTATCTCCAACGCAAAACGATTATCCGCGATCAGACAAGCATTCAGTGCATGACCCGCCTCGTGTGTCATCACCTCAACATCGTCGGCAGTACCGTTAAAATTTGCAAAGATGAAGGGCTGTTTGCAGGATGGGATATACGCACAACAGCCGCCGCTCCATTTGTTCTTTCGGACATCCAGATCAAACGCTTCATTTCCCAGCATCATGTCGATAAAACGGCCGGTCTCTGCGCTCATTTCGTGATACATCTCTCTGGCAGTGTGCAGAATGTCATTCTCTCCTCCCAGCGGCTTGGGATCGCCGCCGGAGAGGAGAATGCCATTGTCATAGACCATGATGGAATTGACACCGAGTTCCCCGGCAGCCTCCCTGCGCAGTCTTGAAACCACCGGGACAATGGAATCCAGCACGTTCCGGCGGAAGATACCGACTTCATCTTTTCCGTAAGAGATACGGTCCACGCGCGCATATCCCAGAGGTACGAAATTTTCGTACCCTATCTTTTGCGCCATGCGGTGACGTACCTTCACAAGGCGATCAAAAATATCATCTAATTGGGAAGCGATCGTGTTCAGATGTGTACCATACGCGATATAGGCTTCGCGGCGGACAGCTCGGTTGTCGTGATCCAGAAAGTGGTACAGCTCCGAAACCGTATAGCGTTTGCCGCGGAAGACGATCTCAAGACCGGACATGAGCAGACTGTATTCACTGCACAGCCTGTTTTCCTCTATCATGTCATCCAGGATCAGGGGCGAAATGGTTTTGGCCTGCACTTCCATCCAGCGAAAGTACAAGGGGGAAAGACGTATTTCCAGCTCATTCCTGAAGGGGGATCGAAGCAGTGCGCCGCGGCACGCTGCGAACAGATTCTGCACCTCTGGGTCGATTTCGTCATAGTATTCATGCTCTCTGAGATAGAACGGGTCGGCTGTGTTGGCGTTGTGACGGATCTGACACAGTGTCGATGCAGACTGATAACGCGCCAAAAGCCGCAGCATTCGCTCCCGTAGTGAGAGGATGCTGTCAGCATCGGCGGCAGTCCGGATACCGGCGGCGATCGCTTCAAGCTCCTGCTGAAGCTCCGACAGCGAAATGCGTACATAGGGAATATCTTTGACCTTCAAGTGAGTATTCGCCCCTTCCTGTTCGGCGCCGCTCAGCTCTCCAGCTCAGCGACCGCCTCGATTTCGATCAGGACACCCGGCTTAAATCCCTTGATGGGCACCGCAATACGCGCGGGCTTGTGGTCGCCAAAGAAAGCGGCGTATTCCTCGTTGAAATCACCCCAGTAGGTGTGATCGGCCATAAACGCACGGCACATCACGATATTCCTGCGGGTCAGTCCGGCGGATTTCAGGACGGCTTCTATGTTTTCCAGACAGCCGCGGGTCTGGGCGGCAATGCCCTCCGGCATTTCGCCGGTTACGGGATCGTTTGCCAACTGGCCGGAAACATATACGGTGCTGCCGGTAATGACAGCGGCGGAATAGTGGCCGGCAGCGTGGGTAGTGATGAGTTTCATGATCAATTCTCCTTTTCAATATTTTCTTTAATGGTATAAACGTCGTTTCTTCTGGCTTTCAGGAGCGGGAGCTGTCTGCGTGTTTCGGTAATCTCCGTATGGCGCAGCTCTGCGTAAAGGATACAGGACTCTTCGCCGGCGCGGGTAAGAACCTGCCCCATGGGAGAGCAGACAAGAGAGTTCGCATAAGAAACATACGCGCCGTGTACATCCCGCGCGGGCGCTACCCCGATGGTGTAGACCTGATTATCTGTCGCCCGCTGGCGGAACATCGTCTCCCAGTGCAGAGGGCCGGTGGTCATGTTGAAGGCGGCCGGGACGATGAGCGCCTGTGCGCCGGACAGCGTCATCAGACGGGACAGCTCAGGAAAGCGCATATCGAAGCAGATGCAAAGGCCGAAGGTCATATCGCCGAACGCAAAGGTCGTCACGGCATTACCGGGCGTAAATGTGTCGGATTCCCGGAAAAACTGACCGCCGTCAAACTCTACGTCAAACAGATGCATTTTGCGGTGCTTGGCAATTTGCTTTCCGTCCGGGTCGAAGACATAGGACGTGTTGTAGATCCTGCCTTCTGCCTTCTCTGGCATACTGCCCGCCACCAGACATACCGAGTTTTCGGCAGCACACTGCGCCATTGCGAGCCAGCTGGCTCCGCCCTCCGGCTCCGCATAAGGCGAAAAGAAGTCGGAGGAGTAGGGACAATTGAACATCTCGGGCAGGATCACCAGCTCGGCGCCGCTTTGCGCAGCCGTTCTGACCCAAGCGCAGGCGTTGGTAATATTCTGCTCCTTGTCCGCAGCAACAGCGGTTTGCAGCAATGCGATCTTCATCTGGTGTGGCCTCCTTACGGTCAGTACTTGCAGAAAAGCAGCCAGTCTGCTGGATCTTCTCGTATATCAGACCTCTGATTATATCAGAGGTCAATTCAATAGTAACACGAAGAGGGGCCGTTGTCAATAAGCGGATAAGGAAAGATAGGCGCAAGATACCCGGAAAACTTTTTCCTTTGGGCTTGCAGTCTTGAAAAAAATAGTATATTATTTCATATCAGTAATCAGATCACAGATTTACTTTGGAAAGAAGGGAACAAAAGATATGGCATCGATCGTTACCCGTGTCTATGAGGATATGCGCAATCGCATATTGAACGGAGAGTTCTGTGCAAACGATCTGTTTGTGGAGCAGAGTGTTGCCAAAGAATATCAGGTGAGCCGCGGAACAGCAAGGGAAGCGCTGCAGCTGCTCTGCAATTCCAAATTCCTGATCAAGCATCCCAGAAAGGGCTATTTCATCTACAATTTTTCGGACGAGGAGTTCCATGATGTCCTGCAGACCCGCTACTATCTGGAAATAGGCGCCATCACAACCGTGATACAGAATTGTACGGATGCGCAGATCAGGGAGCTGTACTCGACCCTGAGCGGCCCTGAGATGAGTACGCTGCCAGAAAACACGATCAACAGCAATTTTCATGTGGCGCTGGCTGCATTATCCGGCAATAAGACGCTGCTTGAAGTGGTGAAGGATCTTCTGGATATCACTGCACGGAAGTGTCTGCATAGCAGCAGTAAGGACTACGAGGAATCCCATGAGGCGATCATTGAAGCGCTGCTTGAACGCAATATTGAAAAGTGCAGCGCCGCATTGAAAAATGATCTGCGTATTGAGTAAGAGAGGTAGCTGTCTGTTATAAAAAACAGCCTTCATAGGCTGTTTTTTACTTTTTTGCAGCAAAAGCAGAATTGCGGTTGACAAAAGCGCACTTTCTGGAGTATAGTGATTATATCACAGAGTTGATCACTAATCAGATAAATGCGGCAGCAAAGATGTTACCACCTGTCAGGAGCGTTCATGCAGCCGCTGTGCGCAAGTGAGAGGGGGTAATACAAGCGCGATGAATCGGGTCGATATATCCGCTTTGGAAAAAGAGTTCTGATCAGCCATGAAACTACGCAAACCAATGATCTGCAAGCACTACACATCATGAACATGAAAAAACTGGAGGCAGCAAGATGAAAAAAATGATTGCCCTACTGCTGGCTGCATTGATGTTGATGGCCCTTGCCACCGGCTGCTCTGACAGCGGCAAAAACGGTGGAGAAGACGGGTACAACGTGATCCGCTTCGCTCAGGGCTATGATGCGACCACCCTGGATCCCCAGAATTGTTATGACGACGGTTCCTATTGCGTTCTCAGCAACGTCAATGAAGGTCTTGTGGTGGGGTACGGCGGTGAGATCTATCCCGGTATCGCCGAGAGATGGGACGTCAGCGAGGATGGTATGGTTTATACCTTCCACCTGCGCGATGCAAAGTGGAACGACGGCACGCCGATAACAGCCTATGACTTTGTCTATTCCGCCAAGCGTATTCTGGACCCCAATACCGCTTATGAACAGGCTTCTGTTTATTACAGCTTCAAAAACGGCGAAAAGTGCCATCTGGGAGAGTGCAGCTTTGATGAGGTCGGCGTAAAGGCGCTGGACGAGCGCACATTGGAGTACACACTTGAGAATCCGACGGCTATCCTGCTTTATGCGCTGGCCGGCTACAGTATGGGACCTGTGAAGCAGGAGGCCTGCGAGGCGGCCGGTGTGGAATATGGCGCAAAGGCGGAGAACAGTGTTACCTGCGGCCCGTTCACTGTTACCGAGTGGCAGCATGAATCCAAAATCATTCTCAAGAAAAATGAGAACTATTGGAATGCCGATAATGTCCACATTGACGAGGTTCAGTTCATTATCGGCGCCGCTGACCAGGTGGCTGCCGACCTGTTTATGGCCGGCGAACTGGATGCGGCACGCTTTACAAACAATACTGCGGTCCAGACATTAGATTCTCTGGGGCTGAACAGCGACCTTCAGATGTCTACTTACTATTTTGCGCATCTGAACTGTGCCGGTCACGATGCGGAGGCAGGGCGCTTCATGGGCAATGCTAATTTCCGCAAGGCGCTGAGCTGTGCGATCGGCCGGGAGGAGATTGTACAGGTGGCTGATGTGCCGGCTATTCCCAGCTACCGCATCACGGTGCCTACGTTGACCACAGCTGACGGCAAATCCTGGGATGAGGAATATCCGCTGACCGGCTGGTCTACCAGCGCTGAGCCTGAGAAGGCAAAGGAGTATCTGCAGCTTGCGCTGCAGGAGCTGGGCGCCACCGTGCAGGATGTTCCTGAGCTGCAGATGCTGTGCTTTGACTCCCAGGGAAATCTGGACAAATATCAGGCCATGCAGGATATGATCCGGCAAACCCTTGGCATTACCTGTGTCATTAATCCGCAGCCCATCCAGCAGATGCTGGACATGGCCGACAACGGTGAGTTCGATTTCTACCTGGGCGGCAAGCCTGTCACCTATCCCGACTGGCTGGATGAGGTCGGTTCTGAATACGACAGCACCCACCGCGGCGCTACCGCCAACTATGTCAATCCGGAGTACACCAAGCTGGCCAAGCAGGCAGATATGGCGGTGGATATGAAGGAGCGAAATGAGCGGCTCTATGAGATGGAGCAGATCATTGCGGATGACATGGCAACGCTTTGCCTGTACTGGATGGAGGACTACATGATGTATGTGCCGGAGCTGACGGGCATTGAGGACTGCAACGGCCTTGGCCCCTATTTTGCCAACTGCCGGTATATTACGGAATAACGGACCATCACTGCTGGGGCATCGTTTCGGCGGTGCCCCAGCGGCATTTTGGGAGGATGCCATGTTAAAGTACATACTATCACGCATTCTGATCGCGCTGACGACACTGTTTGTGCTGATCACGGCGACATTTTTCCTGGTAAAGATGTTGCCGGGCGATCCGTTTCTTAACGACAAGGTCCCTGTAGAGATCCAGGAGCGGCAGCGTGAATACTACGGCTTGAATAAGCCTGTCATAGAGCAATATTTCACCTATATGGGAAATTTGTTCAAGGGTGATCTGGGTTATTCCCTGAAAACCATGGGTCGCTCGGTGAAGGATGTCATCACGGAATTTTTCCCTGTATCGGCTAAGCTTGGTCTTATTTCCATGCTGGTGTTTGATACGCTGGGTATCCTGTGCGGTATCATCTGCGCACAGAACAGAGGAAAATGGCCGGATTATGCCCTGCTTGTCTTTGCAGTGGTCTGCGTAGCGCTGCCGTCCATGGTCATCGGTCCGCTGATGCGGTATGTCCTGGGCGCCAAGCTTCATCTCCTGCCGGTGGCAGGATGGGGTTCTTTCCGCCAGATGATCATGCCCTCCGTGATACTCGGTCTCGGCGGTATTGCGGGCTACACCAGAAGCATGCGGGCTTCCATGCTGACCGTTATGAGCGAGGACTATATCAAAACGGCCAGAGCGAAGGGCATCAGCCCTGCGCGCGTGATCTGGAAGCACGAGCTGAAAAACTCCTTTGTTCCCATCATGTCCAGTCTTGGCGTGGGTATTGCTTCCATCCTGACGGGCACCTTTGTTGTGGAGGATATGTTCCTGATCCCGGGCCTTGGAAAGCATTTTACCAACTCGATCCTTTCGCTGGACTATCCCCTTGTTATGGGTCTGACTATTTTCTATGGCGCGTTCCTGATCGTAATGAATCTGCTGGTGGACGTGCTTTACGGCATTGTGGACCCGAGAATCCGAACCACATGAGGAGACCTCTATGAACAAAGAAATGAATCTTACGGAAAAGGAGATCGTTGCCGGAAAAGAACCTGTCTTTCTGGAAGACGATTTCGAACCGCTGCCTGCCAATTCGCTGAAAGCAGACGAGATCGTTCGTAAGCCTACCACCTACGCAAAGGATGTGTGGCGTTCCTTCAGACAGAACAAGATCGCACTGGTGTGTCTGGTGATCATGAGCCTCATGGTCATCATGGTTCTCGTTGGCCCGCTGTTCAATTCCTATGATTACCGTACCAACGACTACGCTTCGATGAATCAATGGCCCTCTGCGAAGCATTGGTTCGGCACGGACAATCTGGGGCGTGATATCTGGACGAGACTGTGGCAGGGAGGCCGCGTGTCCCTGTTTATCGCCATTGTTGCTACCGTTATCCCCGAGGTCATCGGCTGGCTCATTGGCGGCATCTCCGGCTATTTCGGCGGTGTGGTCGATATGGTCATTATGCGCATCATTGATATCCTGATGGGTATCCCCGCCATGATCTTCACCATCCTGCTCATGGTGGTTATCGGCGCAGGCAATGTATGGACGCTGGTGCTGGCATTTTCTATTACGGGCTGGCTTGGTTCCGCGCGCTATACGCGCGGCAGGGTCCTGCAGCTGAAAACGATGGAATATGTTATGGCCTCCAAGACGCTGGGGGCATCTCCCATGCGGATCATTATCCGCCATCTGATCCCCAACACACTCAATATGTCGGTGATAAGCATTGCAATGGGCATTCCCAATGTCATTTTTGCTGAGGCATTCTATAGCTATATCGGACTTGGCATCGCACCGCCCAGTCCCAGCTGGGGTCAGATGATCAAGACGGCCAGCGAGGTGTTCATGCAGCAGCCCTATCAGTTTATGTTCCCCTGTGCCTGTGTTGCGATCACTATGCTCTGCAGCAACCTGATCGGTGACGGCCTGCGGGACGCCATGGATCCGCGTCTGCGCACATAAGGAGGAAAGCGTGGAACAGTTATTAAAAGTCAATGACCTGCGGGTCTCTTTCTTTACCTACGCCGGCGAAGTCCAGGCCGTGCGTGGATCCAGCTGGGAGGTCGATACCAGTGAAACCATTGCAATCGTCGGCGAGTCCGGCTGCGGCAAAACCGTCAGCATCCAGACGGCTATGGGCCTCTTACAAAAGCCCGGCAAGGTCATGGGTGGCGAGGTCCTCTTTGAAGGCAAGAACATTCTGGACTATACAAAGAAGCAGCTTCGCGACATTCAGGGCAACGGCATGGCCATGATCTTTCAGGATCCACTGACCTACTTGAACCCCACGATGCGCGTGGGCGAGCAGATCGCAGAGGCTTACCGCCAGCACCACAAGTGCAGAAAAAAAGAGGCAGAAGAAAAGGTGCTGGAAATGATGCGCATGGTCAGTCTGCCTGATCCGGAAGAAAACATCCGCCGCTATCCACACCAGCTCTCCGGTGGTATGCGTCAACGTGTTATGGTGGCCATGGCCCTGATCTGCGGCCCGAAGATTTTATTTGCTGACGAACCTACTACGGCGCTGGATGTCACGATCCAGGCGCAGATCATTGATTTGATGAACGATTTGAAAGAGAAGCTGAGTACTTCCATTGTTCTGATCACCCACGATCTGGGCGTAGTGGCCAAAATGGCCTCCCGCATTTATGTTATGTACGCAGGCAAGGTTGTCGAGCACGGCGATGCCGATACGATCTTTGAAAACCCAAAGCATCCTTACACCAAGGGACTGCTGTCATCTTCTCCCAGATTGGATGCAGAGAATAAGGCGCAGCTTTCCAGTATTCCGGGTACACCGCCCGACCTGCTGGCGCCTCCGGTAGGATGCGCTTTTGCTGCCCGCTGCAAGTATGCCAGGAAGATCTGTGCCCGTTTGCAGCCTGATTATACGTATTTTGAAGAACCGGGTCATTATGCAGCCTGCTGGCTGTGTCATGAAAAGGCTATAGGAGGTTCCCATGACTGAACCTATTCTGAAGCTGGAGCATGTAAGTAAAAACTTTAAAATCAAGGGAAAAGGCGTTCTTAATGCTGTCAATGATGTTTCTCTCTTCATTCACCAGGGAGAGACGTTAGGCCTGGTTGGCGAGTCCGGCTGCGGCAAGACTACGCTGGGGCGTACCATTCTGAAGCTCTATAAGCCTGACAGCGGTACGATTACTTACCAGGACAAGAATATCTGGACCCTGAACGGGCAGGAAAAGCTCCGCTATACCAAGGATGTCCAGATAATTTATCAGGATCCGTATGCCTCATTGGATCCGCTGATGGTGATCGGCGATTCGATTGCAGAGGGCATGGATATCCACAAGCTCTGCACGAATGCAGATCGGACAGAGCGTATTGTGGCGCTTCTGAACATGGTTGGCCTGAACCGGGAACACATGAACCGATTCCCCCACGAGTTTTCCGGCGGCCAGCGGCAGCGCATCGGCATCGCCCGCGCTTTGGCGGTAGATCCCAAGCTGGTGGTATGTGACGAGCCGATTTCCGCACTGGATGTCAGTATTCAGGCGCAGATCGTCAATCTGATGATGAAGCTGCAGCAGGAACGGGGACTGTCGTACCTGTTCATCACCCATGACCTGAGTATGGTCCGTCAGATCTCGGATCGTATCGCGGTAATGTATCTGGGTTCCATTATGGAGCTGGCTCCCAGTGACGTGCTGTATAAGCATCATCAGCATCCCTATACCAAGGCGCTGATGTCGGCAATTCCCATTCCCAATCCGAAGATTGAGCGGGAGCGCCAGCGTATCGTCCTCTCTGGCGATGTGCCGAGTCCGATCAATATGCCCGCACAGTGCCGCTTCTGCAAGCGATGCCCCATGGCCACAGCACGCTGCTTCGAGAGCGTTCCTGAGCTGAAAGAAATCGAAAAAGATCATTTTGTGGCCTGTCATCTTGTATAACGCCTTGGAGGTGGATATATGCTTAATCAAACTGTTGCCAGCCGTGTGATCGATAAGGCGCTGAGTCTGGGTGCGGACTTCTGTGAGATTTTTGCCGAAGACCGGCGTGAGCTGACCCTGAAATACGAGGATCAGCAATGCAGCAATGCATCCCGCGTCAATATTTACGGCGCAGGTATCTATCTGCTTCGCGGGACGTCCAGTATATATGTCTACACCTCAGACCTGACGGAGGATGGCCTGATGAAGCTGCTCGATCGAGGCGCACCGTTCCTGCAGGGTGGGCGTACAGCGGAGCCGATGACCTTTCATCAGCATCCGGTGGCAGAACCCAATCCGATCCGCAGCTATCCCGGCACGGTTCAACTATACCCAAAGGTGAAAATTCTGGCCGAAACAGACAGTGCGCTGCGTGCGGCGATCAAAGCGGCCTATCATGCGGAGTACTCCTATATTGACATGGAGCAGAAGATCGTCGTCGCAGCCTCTGACGGCACCTGGGCAGAAGATCAGCGGGTGACAACTCGCCTGCGAAATCGTTTCACGGTCTCGAGCGGGACAGAAAGCACAGGAACCTTTATCGATTTTACCCGGCCCATGGGCTTTGAGGCATTTGAAAACGGCCAGCATATTACGCAGTTTCTCCGCGAGGTTCACGAGTGGGAGGAGAGCCTGTATGCCGATGAGGCCCCGCGTGGTCGATTCCCGGTGGTGTTTGAAGGCGGCAACTGTGTAGGTACCTTCTTCCACGAAGCCTGCGGCCACCAGCTGGAAACCACCAACATGAAGGCGGAAAGTGCCTATTTCAGAGATAAACTGGGGATGCGGGTGGCGTCGGAAAAGGTAACGCTTATTGACGACGGCACGCTGGCAGGACAATACGGCTCGTCCAAGTACGACGACGAGGGAATGCCCCGCCAGAAGAACATACTGATTGAGAACGGCATCCTGAAGAGCTTCCTCGTAGACCGCATCGGGTCGCGCCGGTTCGGCGTTCCCCGCACCGGCTCTGGCCGCAGGGAGAATTACACCTTTGCACCCGCTGCGCGAATGTCCAACACCTATCTGGCAGCGGGAAATGATGACCCGGACGAAATGATCCGCGAAATTGATCTCGGTATCCTGGTGGTCGGCATGGGCGGCGGCACAGGCGGTGAGGAATTCACGCTGGAATGTCCCAGATCATTTCTGATCAAGGACGGCAAGGTCGACCGGCTGCTGAAAAACACCATGCTGGTGGGGCGCGGAGATGAGACCATGATAAAGATCGACCGTGTTTCCAACAAGCTGGTCTGGGAAGAAGGCGGCGCGTTTTGCGGCGCAGACTCCGGCCTGTGCAACACCACGACCTCGGGGGCGCGGATGCGCGTTACTGAGATGGTCATCGGTTAAAGGGAGGTTTCAGAATGGATAAGCTTAAAGCATACCGTGAAGTATTTCGAAGCCTTCCGGAAGGATGCGCGACAGCGGAGGTCAACCTGATCTGCAAAGAGAATACAGAGGTCACCTGCGCGAATGGGAGCATGGTCGAATGCAGCACCAGCGAAAAGAATATGCTCTTTGTCCGTGCCACCGGTAAAGCAACAGGCACGGTCTATTGCGAAAATCTGGATGAAGATCCTGAAAAACTGATTAAAATGGCGCTTGAGAACGCGTCTGTTGTGACGGCAGGCGAACCGCAGCCGATGCTGAAGGATCACCGGGACAGCCATGTGGCCGAGGAGATCCGTGCCGTATCCGCAGATGAGCTGCTTGCAAGGGCAAGAGAATTCTCCCTGCTGCCCGGAGTAGAGCAATGCACGGTTTCGGAATGTATCCGCCACTCTGTCGTTTTGAATTCCTGCGGAACGGAGACCGTTCAGCATCAGCCGGTCTACTCGGTCTCGATGGATGTGCTGGGCAAGGGAGAGGATAATCTGAAAACCAAATTCCGCAGCAGTCGGGATCTGGACGGGATCAATGTGCAGGAGATGCTGCGTCAGCTGAAGGCTGAGAGCATTTTGTCGCACGAGGAGCTGCCGTTTATCACCTTACCCGCCGGCACCTATGACACAGTGCTTTCCAGCGCCATGATGGTAAACGTAATGAATACGGCCTGGCAGCTTTTTGCGCAGCGGCTGATCGACTCGGGACGCAGCCCCCTGCGGATTGGCGATAAGCTGGGCAGTGATAAGCTGTATATCGTGGACTGCCCCACGTCACCCTGGTCCGGCTATGACTATACCATTGACTGTGAAGGCGTTCGCGGCGCCGCGGAAAACCGTCTGGTAGAGGCGGGCGTGGTCACAGGTACGCTGCGAACACTGAATCAGGGCGGCTCCACCGGCTGCGCAGGACGCGCGGATCTTCTGACTGCCAATATCAACACGGAGCTGATCTCCGTCCCGCGAAACATCTGGATCCGCCCCGGTACGCAAACCCCGGAGGATCTGGTTGCGCAGATGAAAACGGGCATTCATCTGACCTACTCAATGGATGAGTTCCATTCGCTGAATATTGCAAGGGCTTCGTTTTCCATCCCCTGCGGCGGCGTATATTACGAAAACGGAAGGGCTGTCGGCCGCCTGCAGCAGATGAATATCTTCGGCAGTTTCAGGGAGCTGCTTGCAGGACTGGAGGTTGTTGGAAACGACGTAAATATGCTGCCGATGTGGCCACATGACGACTATTGCTTCGGCGGACCGTCCCTGCTGATTCGGGGAGCCAATTTTGCAATGTAATGACTTTACAGCATAATGAAGGAGCGTTGATCATGGATCTGCTATTTTTGTCGCAGGCTGACGTGGCAAGAGTTCTGACCGTCGAGCTTGCTTTCGAGGCTAACAGAGAGGCCTATATGGCCTACAGCTCTGGCAACGCCATACAGCCACCCATCGTCTCGATGGAATTTCGCGACGACAACGGTGAAATGGATATCAAAAGCGGCTATTCCGGTCTGAATAAGACTGTCGGCGTCAAGATACTCAGCGGATTTTGGGATAATCCCCGGAATTTTGACCTGCCCATTTCAATGGGACTTATGACACTGTTTGACGGAAGGAGCGGACGGCCTCTCTGCGTTCTGGAGGCCGGCATGATCACTTATTATCGTTCCGCAGCGGCCGGTGCCTATGCGGCGACCTTGCTGGCGCGGAAGGATGCGGCAAGGCTGGCAGTGATTGGAACCGGCGGCCTCGCGCGGATGCACCTGATTGCGACCAAGCAGTATTTTGATATCAGAGACGCCTACATCTACAGCAATGCACCGGAACAGAAAGCAAAGTACATCGCGGATTTTCAGGCGCAGTATCCGGATATCCGATTCCATGACTGTACGACAGCGCAGGAGGCGGTCGAGCAGGCCGATATCATTGCCACGGCGACCCCTGCCAATAAGGCAATCGTCATGGATGCGTGGATCAGGCCGGGTACGCATATCAATGCCTTTGGCTGTGATATGACGGGAAAGCAGGAATTGGAGCCTTCTATCTTTACACACGCTAAGGTAGTCGTGGACAACCTGACGGAGTGCGTGCGCCGCGGTGAAACGCAGCACTGCATCCGGGAGGGACTTCTGAAGCAGGAGGATATCCATGCTGAGATCGGTGAGATCGCGCTGGGGCAGAAGCCGGGGCGTATCAATGATCACGAGATCACGATTTTCGATTCTACCGGTATGTCACTTCAAGATATTTCTACCGCCTCCCGTATCTACGAGAAGGCGATGGAGCTGGGAATCGGCACAAAGGTCAGTATGCAGTGAACGGGAGGTATTCTTTGATGCGAGCGGAGCCTCACATTCCGTATGTTATCACGCAGGCCTTCCCTCTTCCGCAGGAAGAGCCTGTGACAGGCGCTGTGCCGGATCGCCTCTGGCTTCCGGTGCAGCCGTCAAGGCCCTGCCCGCTGGTGGTTCGCATTACCGCAGGCGAGGACGCAGCACAGGAAGCAAGGCGTCTGACGAACGAAGGCTTTGCGGTTTATACCTGGTATGCGGAGCAGAAAAATGCTGAGCAAGATCCGGCCGCCTGCGCGGTATTGCAGACGGAGCTGGAGCAGCGGCTGGATACTCTGCTGCAGAAGTATCCTGTGCTGGATGCCCGGCGAGTGTTCGTTGACGGCTGGCTGGCCGCCTATCTCATCTTCCATACGCAGCGATTCCGGGCGGCAATCCAGCGCCCTGCGCTGATCAACCCCACAACAGCTTATGGCAATTGTGCGGCCGGCTGGCGGAAACCCTTTGGCAATTCGCTGGAGGAGATGCTGCTGTCGCTGGCCGAGCACTCTGTTCTGACCGACGTAGATGCCTGCAAAACGCCCTGTCTGATTCTCTGCAGAGAGGATGAAATGCGCTATTCCAGAGAACAAAGCGAGCAGCTTTATGCCGCGATAAAAGACCGCGATCCCGATGTGACCTGCCGTATGGCTGTGTTTACGGCACGCCAGTGGGAAAGGCATGGGATGCAGGAGGTCGTGGACTGGTGGAAACGGTTTGTGCGGGAGGCGGAACATGAAAAATAAGCAGCGTCTGCCTGTTATGGAAGACTATCTGCGGATGAAGCTCGTGGGGGAGCCCTGTTCCCGGAACGGATGGATCGCATGGACGGCAGCCGTTTGGGATACAGAAGCGCCCATTGGCTATCGAAGGTTTCGGGAGGAAGTGTTCCTTGCCAAAATGGACGGCACGCAGCTGTCCACTGTGCAGAAAATCACGGCGGGGGGAAAGCAGGAGCGCTGTCCTGTGATGGCAGAGGACGGCGCCGTCTGGTTCCTTTCCGACGCATCGCTTCGGACACCATGGCCGGAAGATGGGACCGTGCCGCAGCGAATAGAAAACGAACTGTTTTCGCAGATGCAGATCTACCGTTGGAAGGACGGAAAGGTTCATCAACTGACACATATGCTCCACGGCGTCGAGCGCTTCTTTGTGTCTCCGGACGAAAGCAGGATATTCTTCCTGTCCTGGAAGTATGTGGGGGACGGATATGAGGAATTGACCGCCGAGCGGACGGAAGCGTCGCGCTACGCTACGCTGGAAGCCAGACTGGATGCCCCATTTGTTACAGAGGCACAGTGCTACAAGGCAGATGCGGAGCTTGGCTATCGCTCTGTGCGTTCGCTGCTGCTTTGGGTGCTGGATGAGAGCGGCGTCCGTTGTCTGCTGGATGGTCAGCAGGAGTTTTCATCGCCGGGGTGGATGCCGGACAGCAAATCGATCCTGTTCCAGCGGACGGGCAAAGAGGAAAAGCTGGAATTCTGCGTGCTGGATACGGAAAGCGGAGATGTAAGCAGGCTGGCCACAGTTTCCAATGTCTCGCTGTGCTTTGAGGACGATCACGCCGCTGTGATCGACACGGAGCATACACAGATCATCTTTGCGGGTAATGCGCCGGAAATGGAATATTCGGATTCCAGAGGGCTGTATGCCATCCCGCTGGCAGGAGGAGAAGACCTGACCGCACGGCGGCTGCTTTCTCCGGAAACGGATGTTGACGGGATCTTTCCGCAGGATATGAATTTCTGCTCCTGCGGATCGTATGAAACGGAGTTCCTGCTGCTGCCGGACGGAAGATGCTGTTATACCACCGGCTTCCGCGGCGATGTACGCATAGCAGCAGTCCCCGCTTGCGGGGAGAATGCCGATCCCGTTATGCTGACGGGCGAAATGGCCAATTACCATGCCCTGAGTCAGTACGATGAGGAACACCTGCTGGCGCTTTGTGGCTTGCCTGACAAGCTGCCGGAGCTGGCACTGGTAAATATCCATTCGGGAGAATCGGCCCTTCTGACCGATAGCAACCTCTGGATGCATGAGGTGCAGATCCAGCGCCCGCGCTCGGTCTGGACACCTTCCGGCACACACGGCTTCTATCTGCCGCCGCTTAGCGCAGAAGATCACGCGCCGTCGATCCTTTTCTGCCATGGCGGCCCTACGGGTTTCTATTGTTCTGCCCTTAATTATGAGTTCCAGGCGCTGGCGGCTGCCGGATTCGGCGTGCTTTTCGCCAATCCAAGGGGCGGCACAGGTTATGGAAAATCGCGCAGCAGGGATGAATTTGCTTATGACGGTACAGCGCTGGCGGATCTGCTGGAATTCGTGGATACGGTCTGCCTGCAGCATCCCGAGCTTGATCCTGACAGGATCGGCATTTGCGGCGGCAGCTACGGCGGGTTTATGACGCTTCATGCGGTAAGCCGATGTGATCGCTTCAAGGCGGCGAGCTGTCACCGCGCTCTTGCCAATATGCAGATGATCTCCGCATCCTCTCATTCGGCAGGCGGCCACTCGCGGGAAGAATTTGCGGCATTTTCAGACCGGATCAGGAGCGAGATTCAGAGTTCGCCTGCGTCCTATGTGGACAAGATCAGAATTCCGCTGCAGATCCTGCAAAGCGCCTTGGATGCGAACTGCGTTCCGGAACAGGCCAATCAGGTCTATACTGCCATGCGGGCATGGAACCCGGATATTCCATGTGAGTACATTATGTATCCCGACAGCGGACATGGTCTCAGCTATAAAGGGCCTGTTGAATTGGCTGTCCACCACAGAAACGCCAACCTAAGATGGTTTCAGACCTATCTGTGATCCTTGGCGTGTTCATGACAATTAAGAAGGAAAGTGACAGATCGTGATAAATCGTGAATTAGTCCAGCGGGAATACGGATTCCTGGGTAATATGATCCATGTCAATGCCTGCGCCGTAGGTGTGCCGCCCATGCGAACACAGCAGGCGGCCTGCAGCTTCATGGAGCAATATTTGCCAATAGTCTATGATGCCAATAATTTGGGCTTTCACTGGCTGAGACAGAAGGTGCGCAGGCAGATCGCAGGCCTTATAAACGGGAAAGCAGATGAGATCGCCTTTACAAAAAACACGACGGAGGGTACTGCAACTCTCGCGTGGGGGTATCCTCTCGGCCCAGGAGACAATGTGGTGGTGGCGGATCTGGAAAACCCCTCTAATCTGTATCCCTGGGTATATGCAGCAAAGGTAAAGGGATTTGCCGTGAAGCTGATCAGAACCGATGGACGGGGAGTAAGCCTGCGGCAATACCTTGATGCCATTGATGGCAATACGAAAGTGGTGGCGGTATCCCTTGTGCAGGCCGGCAGCGGCGCACGCGTTGATCTGGCCGCTTTGGGCAGGGTCTGTCGTGAAAAAGGGATCGTCCTGTCCGTGGACGCCGTTCAGGGATTTGGAAGAATTGCTGTCGATGTTGACGCCTGCTGTGTAGACTTTCTGACCTGCGGCGGCTTCAAAGTCCTGGGCGCGGGTTTTGGCATCGGCTTTATCTATTGCAGAGAAGCTCTTGCTCCCATGATCCGCCCCCTCATTATCGGAGACGGAAGCATGGAGAGCGAACTGAATGCCCCCGAGGTTTATGATGAGAATGTGCCAACCGTCTTTTTGGCCAATGCCGAACGGTTTGAAGGAGGCACGTCCAACGCTCTGGGGATATGGCTGCTGCATCACAGTCTCAGCGTCATGGAAGATCTGGGAGCAGAAAACATCCACAGGTATGTGCTGGAACTGGAGGAAAAGCTGCGGGAGAAGCTCTCTGGCTGCGGACTGGATGTGCTGCCTCCCGGGGATCTTCCTTCTGGTGTGGTGGTAGCTTGGTATCCGGCGGAGAACTACGAGCAGGCGGAGGCCATCCTTAAAAAGTACGATATCCATATTTCGCATCACGAAGGATATCTGAGACTGAGCATTGCCGTGCATAATACCGAAGCGCAGATGCAGCAGGTGGCGACAGCGTTTTGGGAGATTGGAAGCTTAGTAGGAAGGTGAGACAATGAGCTACGAAAGACTTGACAAATACCTTGAAGATCATCTGCCCGAGCTGCTGGAGGATCTGGCACAGCTGGTATCCATCAACAGCGAAAAGGCAGAAGCCGAGGATGAGATGCCCTTTGGGCGAGGCAACGCGGCATGTTCCGCCACTGCGGCGAAGATCGCCGAGAAATGTGGTCTAAAGGTGCGCAACTATGAGAATTACGTTGTCACAGCCGATTTGGCTCCGGACGCCCCAAAGGGTGTGGATATCCTGGCACATTTGGATGTGGTTCCGGCCGGCGATGGCTGGACGGTGACAGATCCGTTCACGATGAAGGTGGCAAACGGCAGAGCCTATGGCCGCGGCACCGCTGACGACAAGGGGCCGGCGGTATGCGTCCTGTATGCCATGCGGGCCATCAGGGCGCTGGAGCTTCCGCTGCACAAAAACGCACGTCTGATCCTAGGAGCGGATGAGGAGTGCGGCGGCGCCGATCTGGATTACTATTTTGAACGAGAGACATCTGCGCCATTTTCTCTGTCACCCGATGCGGAGTTCCCTATGATCAACATTGAAAAGGGCGGCCTGCACTCCGGCTTTCATTCCGATGTCTCCGTGGCGGAGAGTTGCCCCAGGGTACTGTCGATCTCCGGTGGACTGAAAATCAATGTGATCCCGGATAAGGCGGAGACTAAAGTGCAGGGCTTGACAGAGAAAGACGTTATGAATGTCGTATCTGCGCTCCCGGATATGCACGGGATCGGCGTTTCCTGCGAAACGAAAGGCGATATAGTGACGATCCGTGTCACGGGCGCTACAGGCCACGCCTCAGAGCCGCAGAGAGCCTGCAACGCAGTCACTGCGCTGCTTCGGATCCTGGCAGAGCTGCCCCTCTCCCCTGCCCCCATCCACCAGCAGATCGCGGCTGCGGCAGCTATGTTCCCGCATGGGGACTATTTTGGCAGCGCCTTGGGCGTAGACCTTGCAGATGAAATATCCGGAAGAACAGTCCTCTCTTTGACGATCTGCTCGTTTTCCCCGGAAAAGGGTTTTGACGCTATGTTTGATTGCCGTGCCTGCGTCAGCTCCAACGATGAAAATACCACTCATGTGATCTATGATAGGTTCCGTGCAGCCGGGTTGGAACCAAGAATTGAAAAGACGATGTATGAGCCTCATCACATCCCCGAGGAGTCTGCGCTCGTGCAGACGCTGCTGGACGTCTATGAAGACATGACCGGGAATCGGCCTAAGCCGCTTTGCATCGGCGGCGGTACCTACGTTCACGATATTGAGAACGGCATTGCATTCGGCTGCGGCTTCGAAGGACTGGATAACAGGCTTCACGCCGCAGATGAGTTCATCACTCTGGAGCAGCTCCTGTTTACCTGCAAGATATATGCCAGAACGATCCTGGCCTTTTGCGGCGACTGAAGAGGTAATGCTTTCGCAGAAAAGGGTTCCGGTCAGCCAGCGCATAAGCGTTAGGTATGTGCATGCGGTTATTCAGATCTTTCCCAGTGAAGTTTCCTATTGCTCATGCCGCCCATGATAATCAGGTCAATGCCAGGAATGTTTGTTTTTCGGAAAACCTTCCAGCTGCAAAGTCGCGTTATGGGCACGAAGCTGCACCACTTCAAGGAGCATCTGCACCGCAGTTGCGTACTGGGGGATGTAAGAAGCCGTTGGATCATACTGCACCAGCCGGTCTAATTGGCTGCAGATACGCGCATAGATGGTCGCCAGCCCACGGCCTGATCATTTTTTTAATTCATTTCAATACGCCTTTAATACGCACGCAATACGCATTGTTTCCGTAATGCGCAGTTAATACGGAGATAATGCGTATTCGCTTTTAGCGCAATAGTCAATATACAGAATAATATGCATTGACAATCACAACATATTGTGGTATATAAGAACTATCATTGTTCTTTGTGCACCACTTGCAGGTCTGTGATCTGCATCGCACACGTTGTTAAGTTTGTACTTGAGGAGCACCATGCTCCTGTTTAAGATTAGGGCATTGCTCCCTTGTATTTCAATGACTATGCTGCGAGAAGTTTTTCTCGCGGCAGTTTCCACCTGTAAATCTCTCTGCCGCCGTACTACACTAAGCGTGTACTTAAAGGGTAAGAGCATTTAGGTCGGAGCAGAGCAGGCACGGGTGGAAAGCTATCAACAGCTTTTCA
>ERZ835980.1562-NODE-1562-length-24621-cov-4.977611_pt1 | contig 24621 bp, 15 predicted proteins | sample MGYA00519943_ERZ835980 | MGnify/ENA primary metagenome ERZ835980 (study PRJEB31850, sample SAMEA3708791) | human gut metagenome | biome: human gut; feature: human-associated habitat; material: faeces | place: China | collected 2014 ... | reverse complement strand
AAACTGAGAAGGCAGGAGATTTTTTCGGCGCAGTTTGTCTGCGATAGGGTGTAAAGTCAAAAGACCTGCATTGATGCTTTTTCGCACGTACCGCAAGCCGTTCCGGTGTCCGGCAGGGCAGGGAACTTAAAAAACGCTTGCTTTACAGAAAAAGTATTATCGGCTTCTTGCAGATTTTTTTCAGTATTCTTCAAGGGCTTTGTTGTTGCGCCGATTTGCAAAAGTCACAGGAATAGCTGCTGTGGTAAGTTTTGTTTGCTTGCCGCGGCGGCTTTTTTGTATGCGGCAAATTTAAGTTTGCAGTCAAATGATTGAATATAAAAAGGAAAGGAATTTCAAAAATCATGACAAATCGCAAAAAAAGCTCAAAACTTCTGCTGATTTTTGCAGTCGGCATACTGTCGGCGCTGCTTGCATTTTCCGTAAGCGCAAAAGGCGGAACAATGAGCGGAGACGGAAGCCGTGACAATCCTTATCTGATTGACGACGCGGCGGACCTTATCGCATTCCGCGACGAGGTAAACGTTCAGACCGCAGACGCTGCAAGTACGCTCTGCGCAAAGCTGACAGCCGATATCGACATATCGGACGCGGCGTGGACGCCGATTGGAAATTCGGGTTACGCAACTCAGGGCTATGCCGGAGTGTTCGACGGAGACGGTCATAAGATAAGCGGACTGAAGATCAGTTCTTCCGCGTCAAACCAGGGTCTTTTCGGCTATCTCGGTCTTGACGGCAGCGGAACAAACCGCGCGCTGATAAAGAATCTTGCCGTTTCGGGAACCGTTACCTCTTCGGGTAACTATATCGGCGGAATTGCGGGACAGATGACGTCCGCCGAGATCGTAAACTGCTCTTTTTCAGGCAGCGTTTCATCAAGCAGAAAAAAAGGTTCGAATGTCGGAGGAATAATCGGATATATCAATAATACCGATAACACAGGAAAAAATCCGAAACCGAGAGCGCTCATCAGCGGCTGCGCAAACAGTGCGGACGTATCTACCGACGCAAAAGGCGTTGCCGGAGGTATTGTCGGTTACGCAAAGTTTATAGATATAGAAAACTGCTATAATACCGGAGATATTTACGGAACTTCGCGTTCGGGCGGTATTGCGGGACAGATGCAGAACAAGGTAAACGCCTCGAACTGCTATAATATAGGTGCTGTTTCGGGTACTTCCACAAGCGCAGACATTGCGGACTTTATCTATAAGGGTTCGGAACTTATTAACTGCCATTATCTTGTAAAGGCATTCGGAACAGGTGTGGGAACCGCCGACGCGGACTGCGCAAAGATTGAAAGTGCAGAAGGACTTTCTGAACTTCTCGGCGAAGCTTTTGTTCAGGATAAAGACGGCGTAAACGGCGGTTATCCGATTCTTGCATGGCAGGCGGGCTCGGCAGGAGAGGTTAAAAACCCCCGTCTTGAGCTTATGGGCAATACCGTACTTAAAGTGCTTGACGGATTCAATACGGCTGATTTTTCCGTAAAGTTTGCCGATACGGAACCCTCTCATATCAACTGGAGCGTTGTTTCGGGAGAAAACGTAATCTCGGTTATTTATCCCGTAAATCCCGACGAATATAATACTTCCGTTGTTATAAAGGCAATAAATCCCGGTAAAGCCGTAATACAGGCTGCAACGGATGACGAAAGCCTGAAAGTAAGCGCGTATATAACCGTTCTTCCCGAAATCACAGGACGTGAAATCGAAGGAATTGTAGCCGCGGGAAACACCGTAAGCGCAAAGATCACGGTTCTCGGCGCAAAGCCTTACGACTATGATAACTACCCCGAACTTGTATTCCAGTGGAAATATTTAACAAGCGAAGATTATCTTTCGGGCAATACCGGTTTTAACAGCTATAAGAGCATAAGCGGCGCAAACGACCGTACATTTACCATTCCCGAAAGCCTTGTCGGAGATTATCTGTCGTATACCGTAATGCTCGGCAGCGAAAGTTTTATGCCGTCGTCGCCGTACCTTGTAAAATCAAGCGACGAGTATAATGTTGAAGCCGACTCTGACGCACTTGTCTTTGATTTTGATACTATAAAGACGGATATGCAGCTTGAACTTGCTTTAAAAGGAGCAAACGGCAGCACAATAGAATGGACAAGCGATAACCGTGACGTAATAAATTCAGAAACCGGCGCTGTTGTTCTTCCCAAGACCGGAAAAGTTACCGTAACTCTTACCGCAGTCTTAAAGAGTGGCGAGGCAGTCAAGACAAAGACCTTTACTTTTGAAGTATATTCGTTAAAGCAGACACAGATAGAAATTGCCAATATGAAAAAGAGACTTAAAAACGGCATAAAGTCTCTCGGAAATTTCTATAAACTCTATCCCGTATACGGAACAGACACAAATGTTCTCGAAATGCTCTGCGATGATATAAAGAACAGCAAAGAGCCTGAAATGACAGCGGCAATCGAGAGCATTGAAGAAGTTTACGGCGGCGCGGGAATTGCAGAAAACGGAGATATAACATATTTCTATGCAGATCCCAATAACGCACCCAACGTTCATAACGGTTCTTTCAGAGTAACATTTGTATTCTCGCTCGGCGGTGAAACACAGAGCCTTGAAGTGCCGGTTATAATACCGTGGAACGCAGAGCTTGTAAAACAGGCTATGACGGAGCAGATACTCCCCGAAATTGCACTTCCGTCGTATACCGAACAGAATATTTCACTTCCCGTGTGCGCCGATGGCAAACTCTGGGCGCTTGCAAGCTGGACTACCTCAGATGAAACTGCAGTAAGCATAAATACCGTCAAAAAGTCGGCGAATGAAAGATTTTCACCCGATACCGGCATTATTTATCCCGGACTTGAAGAAAAACACGTAAAACTCACGGCGGCTGTAACATTCGGATTTACAAATGCCTCGATAAATGAGCCTGAAATAGTTCTCTATAAGACTTTTGATGTAACTGTCGGAAAGATCGACGAGGATACCGCGGAGAAGATAAAGACCGACCTTGAAAAAAAGCTTGAAAACGGACTTGAAAAGGCAGGGCTCCGCGACGCCGCAACGGGAAAGGCTCTTGAAATAAACGACGGAGTTTATACCGCAGTCAACGATATACTCTATCCCACAACACGCGACTTTAAGATTGACGGTAAATATTATCCCGTAACCATAAAGAGCGATAATGAGGACGTAATTGTATCTCCCGACGCAAATAACGCCGCAAGAACAACGGTTTACCGTCCTATGCCCGGAGAAGAGCCTGCAAAGGCAAACGTAACGCTTACAATTCTCGATAAATCGAGCGGAGTATCTGTTTCAAAGACTTTTGCCGTTGAAGTAAAGCCGCTTACGGATGAAGAGATCGAAAGCGAAAGAAAACTTCTCAAAAAAGTTTCCGAATCCGTATTCGACGGTATAAAAGCAAGGAACAAGGAAACCGGCGATATTCGCTATGACCTTTCGGCATTTACCGAAGTATATGAGAATAACGGAAAGCTCGTCTTTGTATATTCAAACGACAAAATGACGGGTTCGGGCATTGTTCCGACCGCGCTTGAAGGCTGGGAAGAACTTGAGGCATGGAGACTTTTCAGATCTTCCAATCCCGCAAGCATATCTCACGAAAACCTTAAAGTAACAATTAACGATAAGGCAAAGGACGTAACTCTGACGACCGCCCTTTCGAGCGAAACACTCGGAAAATACGGCGAGCTTTATAAGAAAAATCCAGTAAAGTACAAAAAGTACGAATCCGTCGCCGATCTTTACTATAATTTAGTTACATTAAATCTCACCGTGCGCGGAAAATCCACGCCTGCCGGAGCAAAGCCTCTCGGCGAGAGCGAAAAGATAACCGTAACCTTTAAGCTTCTCGGTGCGGACAAGAACGAGCTTATCAAAAAGACGACGCTTGCAAACCTTGACGAAACAGTGACCGCGTTTGACGTGTTCAAGACCGTGCTTAAAGCCGAAAACTTCACGTATGAGGGTTCGGGCAGCTATGTTTCGGCAATTACCGACGCAGACGGAAATAGACTCGGTGAGTTTGACTACGGAAAGTACTCGGGCTGGATGTATAAGGTCAACGGCAAGATACCCGATTATGTAATGACGGCTTGCGGACTCAAAAACGGCGACGATGTCGTAATGTTCTACACAAAGGATTATAACGAGCTGTTCACGAACTCCGGCAGCGGTTCTTCGGGTATGGGTTCTGATAACGATACCAAAAAGGACAACGAAAAGTCAGACGGAAAGACGGATGAAAAACCGGCTGACGGCAATACCGAAAAAGATAATGAAACAAATCCCGGCAGCGAAAAGGCCGAAATAAAGTATTCCGACGTGACGGGACACTGGGCAAACGACGAAATAGCAAAGGTAAGCGGATCGGGACTCATGAACGGTGTTTCTGAAACCGAATTTTCACCCGATACTACCCTTACAAGAGCAATGTTCGCGACGATTCTTTACAGGTTTGCTTCTGACGGAAACTCCGATGTAAATACCGAAAAGCAGGTATTTTCCGATGTTGCAGGGGACGCATGGTACTCGGCGGCTGTCGTATGGTGCGCGGACGGAAAAATAATCCTCGGTGTTGCTGAGAATACATTTGCACCCGATAACTTCATCACTCGCGAGCAGATGGCGCTTATACTTTACAGATACGCACTGTCTCTCGGTGAAACCGAAAAGACGGATACGGAAAACCGGAAGCCTGCTTTCTCTGATACCGATACGCTGTCTGACGAGTCAAAAGCCGCAATCAAATGGGCGAGCGAAAACGGACTTGTAACCGGACTTCCCGACGGACGCTTTGCTCCGAAGGACAACGTAACCCGTGCGCAGTGCGCCGCAGTATTCGCAAGAGCACTCGGCTGCAAGGTTCTCGGCAAGTAATTACATACCAAAGGCATAAACAGTGACACTCCGTTCGTAAATTTCGTTCGGAGTGTTTTTTTGACAATGCGTGCGTATTTTTGAAAAAATATATGTAAAAACACGGCAATTTTTCATAATTTGTGCCTTTTTTGAATATTTGTCTGCGTATTGTTGCATTTGTTCGGGCAGTGTGATAAAATGAGCGTGAAAAAAGAGTGAATCTTGCTCATAAACGGAAAAACAAGGAGAAAAAAATGTCAAAGATTCTGAATATTATACGCGATTTCAAAAAGGAATGTCCCTGCGGAAGAAAGCACGAAACGGCGATACAGGACGTTGTAATAGAATCGGGGGCTGTGAATTTTGTCGGAGATGTGCTTAGAAGAAACGGCTTTTCAAAAAAGCTGTTACTTGTTGCGGACAAAAACACGCTTAAAGCCGCGGACGGCATACAGAACAGCCTTTCCGGCTTTGACGTCGAATATAAGCTTTACGATAATCTGCGCCTTGCGGATATGGAAAACGTAGAGTGCATAGAAAAGCTTATAGCAGACAGAGACATTTCGGTTCTGTCCGTAGGAACAGGCTCTCTTAACGATATCTGCCGCCTTGCATGCGCAAGACAGGATAAAAAGCTGTGTATCTTCGGAACGGCTCCGTCAATGGACGGCTTTGCTTCTTACGGCGCGCCGATAGTGTGTGACGGCTTTAAATCGTCGTATTCCGCAAAAAGCCCGGATGTAATAATAGGAGATACAAAAATTCTCGCCGCATCTCCGAATGAGCTTAAAGCAGCAGGTTTCGGCGATATGATGGCAAAATATATAGGTCTTGTCGACTGGCAGGTGTCTTCTCTGCTTACGGGCGAATACTACTGCGAAAGAATAGCGGCGCTTACAAGAAGCGCGACTGACGAACTCTTTAATCTCGCTGATAAAGTAACGGCGAACGACGAGTATACCGCAGGAAAGATCTTCGAGTCTCTTTTAAAGACGGGAATAGGCATGAGCTTTTCGCAGAATTCCCGTCCGGCAAGCGGCAGCGAACATATAATTTCCCACCTTATCGAGTGCGTTCAGCTGCGCGACGGCATTCTGCCCAACTTCCACGGTGAGGATATAGGCGTCTGCACGCTTGAAATGTTAAAATACTATAATGAGCTTGCGGAGCATAAGACGATAAAGACAAAGAAAGAAAACGTCGATTGGGACGATGTGTATAAATTCTACGGCAGCATGGCGGACAACGTTAAGAAACTCAATTTCCCGCATAACGTCGTTGATGACGTCGATAAGGACGTGCTTCGCGAACGCTGGGGCGATATTGTGAATATTATACACAGTGTGCCGGATTACAACAGCGTAAAAGAGGCTATGGTCAAGGCTCATTGCAAGATTACGGTTGACGATATAGGAAAAGACAAGACGCTTTTTGATAACTGCGTAAAGTATTCGCCGTATATGAGACACCGCCTCACGCTTCTCAGACTTAAAGACATGATTGTAACCGAGTAATTTTTCGGCTTTCGGGAGAAAAACGTATGTTTGACGGACTTATAATTCTGCTTGAAATGATAGGCGTTGTCGCCTTTGCGGTTTCCGGTGCCATAACGGCAATAGAAAAGAAAATGGACATATACGGAGTGGCGGTTCTGGGATTTACGACGGCTGTCGGAGGAGGAGTTCTGCGCGATGTACTTCTCGGACTTACGCCGCCAATGATGTTCAGAGATCCCAAATACGCTCTTGTCGCGGTAATTGTGTCAATCGCCGTCTTTGTGCCGTCGGTGCGCAGAATTATAATGAAAGATGAGAAAATATACGATATAATAATGCTTATAAGCGACTCGATAGGACTCGGAGTGTTTACCGTAACCGGCATACAGACGGCAAGCGCCGCGTGTTCGGAACGCAACGTGTTTCTGTTCGTGTTTGTCGGAGTGCTTACCGGCGTCGGCGGAGGAGTAATGCGGGATTTGTTCTCGCAGAGCCGTCCTTACATATTCGTAAAGCATTTTTACGCGTGCGCGTCGATGATAGGCGCGATTGTCTGCGTCTGTTTGTGGGACATTGCAGGGAACGCCGCGGCAATGCTTACAGGCGCGTTGTGCATAGTGGCACTGAGACTTGCGGCAGCCCATTTCAGATGGAAACTGCCGAAAGCATGAGAACAAATCTGTAAATCTTTTTGTGTTAAAGGAGAAATAAATATGTCAGATTCAAAAACTTCAACAATGCTTATAGCGCACAGAGGATTTTCCGCACTTGAAACCGAAAACACGGCGGCAGCGTTTGTCGCAGCCGGAAACAGGGACTATTTCGGAATTGAGACCGACGTTCATGTAACGCGCGACGGAAAATTTGCGATCATTCACGACGACGATACAAAGAGAGTTGCCGGAGTTGATTTTTCCGTTGAAAACAGCACATTTGCGGAACTTTCAAAGCTGAAACTTAACGATAAGTACGGCGAAACAAGAAGAGATCTCGTAATACCCGAACTTTCGGACTATATCAAAATCTGTAAATTCTATAAAAAGACCGCCGTGCTTGAGCTTAAAAATCCCATGACGGCGGATAGCATACGCGGTATAACCGACTGTATCAAAAAGTATGACTATATTGAAAATACAGTGTTTATATCGTTTGCGTTCGATAATCTTGTCGAGGTCAGAAAGCTCTATCCGGACGCAGCCGTACAGTTTTTGTGCGGAAAGATTTCCGACGAACTTGTAAATAAGCTTGCCGAACACAAATTTGACGTTGACGCTTATTATGAGTATATAGATAAAGAGATTTGCGAAAAGCTCCATAAACACGGTATAAAGATCAACTGCTATACCGTTGACTCCGAAAAGGACGCAAAGCGTTGCCTTGAATGCGGAGTCGATTACATTACGTCAAACTGTCTTTCCGAACTCGATTAAGAATCGGGAAAAAATCAGAACAGCTCAAAAGCGAATACCCTGAAATCTTCACAGCCGTGGGTGCAAAGCGGAATAAGCCTTGCCGAAACGGCTTTTTTGTTTATGCAAAGACGGACGAAACGCTGATAATTTCCGCGAATTTCGATTTTTTCCGTACTTCCGTTTTCGAGAGTAAGCTCAATGTCAAAATCCTTTATAAGCGTTTCCGGCGTTCTGAAACGCGTTTCGCCGAGATAATAGTGAGAGGGCATATTGTGAAAAGGTCTGTTTAAGTCGCTGTCAAATACAAGAGTTATGCCGTTTATGAATTCGGGCTTTTCAAAGACGTACTGCGGTGCGTCGCCTTTCTTTAATATACAGACATTCTGTTCGCCGCGGCTTATTCCGTTTCTTAAAACTGCGTATTTTTCGTCAAGATTTGCTTTTTCGGTAAGCTTGGAAAGTTTTCTTTTGACGCCGGGCAAAAAGCAGTCGTCGTCCATCAGCGTCTGCTGGAGAAAATCTATGTCAAGCGTTCTCGTGGAAGAGCCTTGACTTGTCATGACGTATGCCGCAGTTCCGACAGCCTGACCGAGAATTGCGCATGTGGACATAACGCGGCTCGAACTGAGGGCTGCGTGGGTTACGCTTATGTTTCGTCCTGCAAACATGAGATTTTTTATGTTCTTTGAATAAAGCGCTCTCCACGGAATAGTCCACGGAGTCGGCGCAGGGTGGTATATAGTCGGGTGTCCGCCGTCGAAATAAAAACCTTCGGGAAAGTGGTCGTCCATAGTCCAGCCGGCATATGCAACGGTGTCCGGAAAGTTTCCGCCGGATTCCACGTCGTTTTGCGTAATTACATGATCGCCTACATAGCGTCTGCTTTCGCGCTTTCCGGGAAGAAATCCCACCCAGTCAAGCTCAAAGTTTTCAAAATCTGTCTTTTCGCCGTTCTTTACAAAGTCCCATACTCCGAAAGCTATCTTCATAAGCTCATCGCGGCACTTGTCGGTGTCGTGTATGCAGTCGCCCATGCCGCCGTACTCTATCCACCAGAAATTCGTATCTCTGCCGTAGCCTTTGCTTTTGAGCTTTGAACCGTCTATCTTGTATGCCCACGTCGGAGCTTTGAAGGGTACGGGGTGATCTGTTTCTCTGCCCATGATAAGGCAAGACATACCCATGGTGTGACTGTCTGCAGCGTCGGGAGGAATGGTTTCGCCAAAGTCGGATTTCGCCTCGCGCCCGTACATGTATTCCGCACCCGTGATAGGCGCAAGAATCGAGTCGCCCGAACAGTCGGCAAAATAGTCTGCATTTATAATATGATATGTTTCGGAATTGAGCGTCCAGCCCGTGACGCTTTTTATAACGCCGCCGGTTACTTCTGCTTTCTGACAAGTGCAGTTTAGCAAAAAAGTAAGATTTTCCTGCGTGAGCGCCTTTCCGTACAGAACGCTGTCCCATACCGAAAAGGACAGGTTCGGGTTCATGGCAAAATTTTCGAGAAACAGCTCCTCTGTAATGCCTGTTTCGCGGTTGTCTTTGCCGTGGCTGCCGCAGACGTGCATTCTTATCTCGCTTGAGGCGTTTCCGCCGAATACCGGTCTGTCCTGCATGATTATTGTCTTTACGCCGTGCCGTGCCGCTGCAAGCGCTGCGCATAAGCCTGCCATGCCGCCGCCGATTACGCAAAACTGCGCCGAATGTGTAACGGTTTTCATATATATGTGTCCTCCGCTTTGCTTTTTTCTTTATAATACCATAAACGGCTGTGATTTTCCATTACAATACTGCCGTAAAAATTTAAAATCCTGCACTATTTTTATTTTTTGCAAAAATGACGGAACTTGTCGGAAAACTGTACGTCATACAGAGTGTAAAGCAAATAACATAAAGCAAAATTCAATGAAAGCAGGTAACTTCATGAAAAAATTAATGATCGCGGCAATAGTAGCCGCAATGCTCATCTCGAATGCCTCGGTATATGCCGATGACGCGGCTGAAGTAAAGCCGGCAAACGATTCTCAGACGGCAGAGCAGAACGAAGTGAAAGAAAAAATACCTTATTACGTATACGATAAAGCAACCGTAAAGTCGGTTGAAAACGGCAGCATTAACTGCACGACAAACGACGATAAAGAAATCTCTCTCATACTTGATGTTTCCGAAGATACGCTGATACTGGACAATAACGGAAATAAGATTAGCCTTTCGGATCTCAAAGAGGGAACGGTAATATACGCATACGACAGTCCGTATAACGCAAGAATATTGATATACCCCGCAACCTTTAAGCCTTATGTGATAGTTGCTGCGACTGATGAAAACGTAAATTTCTGCCTTGACGCTTTTTCAAAAGATCCCGATTCAAAGGAAATAAGATATGTTTCCGACGGAGGAAAGCTTGCGGTAAATATTTCGGAAGAAACAGAGTTTAAGGGATACGACGGAAGCGAGATCACCGATAAAGATCTTGAAAGCAGAATCGCGCTTATAACCTACACCGATTCTACAAGAAGTATTCCGGCGATAACAACCGCGGAAAAAGTAACAATTCTCGGAGCCGTTCCGGTCGAGCTTCCCGATCTTACCGAGGAAAGACCGGTAGTTTCCGAAGATACTCCGACGGTTCTGCCCGATCTTTCGGAAGAAAGACCTGTTGTTACGGAGTCTGAAACCGATAAAACAATAAAGGTTGCCTTTGACGGAGAAAAGATGAATTTCGACGTCGATCCGATAATCGAAAACGGCAGAACGCTCGTACCGTTCAGAGCAATATTTGAAAAACTTGACTGTGCAGTATCATATTCCGAAACAGACGGCGGAAAATTTGTCGAGGCGCAGAGAGGCGACGATGTTGTTCTTCTTGAAATCGGCAAGGACACAATGCTCGTAAACGGTAAGGAAGTAAAGCTTGACGCACCGGCAAAAATAGTTGACGGAAGAACTCTCGTTCCTCTGCGTGCCGTAAGCGAGAGTATGGACTGCACCGTTGATTGGCTTGACGATGTTAAGACCGCGTCCATTCATAAAAAACACGGTCAGCACATAATAGACTCCGGACGTATCGAAAAAAGCATAACCGACAGCGACGGCACGGTTCTGATGAATATAAGCGCCGTATATCCGATAATCGCCGATGAAACTGGAAGCGACGCGTTTATTGCGGACATAAACAAGAGTTATAAGGAAAATGCCGAAAAGTATGTTTCGAATATTGAAAAAACTTTCACTAAAGATGACGCTGCCGAAATGCGCAAGGCAATGGGCGAAAATTTCCGTCCTATGCAGTTTACGCTTACATTTAAGGTAAACACCGACAGAAAGAATCTCCTTTCGATCACTAATACCGATTATCAGAACGCAAACGGCGCGCACCCGAATACGCAGAGAACTTCACGCACTTTCCAGACTCTCATGAATAAAGAGCTTGCGCTTACAGATGTCTTTGACGCCGAGCAGGACGCTGTCGATAAGACGGTATACGATACATTTAAGGCAAAACTCGAAAAAGAAGTTGAAGAATACAGTGAAGAAAACGCAAAGGAGCTTGAAAAAGAGCTTGCAAACGTAAACTTCTATCTTACCGATAACAGCGTTGTAATGTACTTCAACCCTTATCAGATCCTCCCGTATGCATTCGGCGCTCCGAGTGTCGAGCTTAAATACGGTGAAAAGGACAGCCCCGTAAAGCTTGACCTTTCGGAAGCAAAGCTTGACGCACTTGAAATAGTTCTTGACGGAAATCCCACAACCGGTTTTACATGGGAGGCTGTCGAGGCGGATTCCGAAATTGTGGATATAAAGAGCGAGTATAAGCAGGACGAGGCGGCTGAGGATATGGCAGGCGTCGGCGGAAAGTATACTTTCACCGTAACCGGAAAATCAAACGGAAACGCTCAGATAAAGCTCTGCTATATGCGTTCTTTCGAGGGCGAAGGCTCTATTCAGAAAACAGTCATCGTCAAAGTGTACGTTGACGAAAACGGCAAGGTCACCGTTCTTGACCGTACAGAAAAGTAAGCATAATGCTTTAAACATTTTTCATAATTCTTTTCCTCATTGACCGCCGTAAGTTGTTGTTGCTTGCGGCGGTTTCCTTTTGCAAAAAAAAAGTTTGAGAATTTTTGAAAAACCTCTTGACAAAACCAAAAAAATGATTATAATATAATTGTAATGATTACAAAAATGAAATCGTTACAGCAAACAACGCATAAAGGAGGGCAAAAAATGGACGTAAAAGACCTGATGCTCGAAAAAGGAGTAAAGCCTTCCGTAACCCGGCTTGCAATATACGATTATCTCTATAACCACCGCACACACCCGACGGTAGACGAGATATACGAAGCATTGTCGCCCGAAATTCCGACGCTGTCAAAGACCACTGTTTATAATACGGTAAACCTTTTGGCGAACAGCGGAATTATAAAGTCCATAAGCATTGAGGGATTCAGAACAAGATACGACGCAAATAATAATTTCCATGCGCATTTTCTTTGCACAAAGTGCAATAATGTGTATGATATATTTGATCTTGAATGCCCGAAGTGCCCGTTAGACGGTTTTACCGTGTCATCTGAGGATATTTTTTATACCGGGAGCTGTAAGGCTTGCTCGGATAGGAAATAATAAAAACACACAATAAAAATTATAATTTTGAAAGGAAGTAAAAGTCATGAAAAAGTATGTATGTATGGTTTGCGGTTATGTTTATGAGGGAGAAGAGCCTCCGAAGGAATGTCCGGTCTGTCATGCGCCCGCATCGAAGTTTAAGGAACAGGGCGAAAAGACATGGGCTGCCGAACATGTTGTAGGCGTTGCAAACGGCGCGTCGCAGGATATAATCGACGACCTCAGAGCAAACTTCAACGGCGAGTGCAGCGAAGTAGGTATGTACCTTGCAATGGCAAGAGTGGCGCACAGAGAGGGCTATCCCGAAATCGGACTTTACTGGGAAAAGGCGGCATATGAAGAGGCTGAGCACGCAGCAAAGTTCGCAGAACTCCTAGGAGAAGTTCTCACAGATTCCACAAAGAAGAATCTCGAAATGAGAGTAGACGCCGAAAACGGTGCTACCGCAGGTAAATTCGACCTTGCAAAGAGAGCAAAAGAGGCAGGTCTTGACGCAATTCACGATACCGTTCATGAAATGGCTCGCGACGAGGCAAGACACGGAAAAGCATTTGAGGGACTTTTAAAGAGATATTTCAACTGATCTGACAGCTTAAAAGACATCAAAGGAGAGTTTTGACATGAATAAGACAAAGTATGCCGGAACGCAGACCGAGAAAAACCTTGAAGCTGCATTTGCCGGAGAATCGCAGGCGCGCAATAAGTATACCTATTTTGCAAGTAAGGCAAAAAAAGAGGGATATGAACAGATTGCCGCGCTGTTTCTTAAAACTGCCGAAAACGAAAAAGAACACGCAAAAATGTGGTTCAAGGAGCTTTCCGGAATAGGCGATACCGCGCAGAACCTTGCCGCGGCAGCCGACGGAGAAAACTATGAGTGGACAGATATGTACGAGGATTTTGCCAAGACTGCCGAGAAAGAGGGATTTCCGGAGCTTGCCGCAAAGTTCAGACTTGTGGGCGCGATAGAAAAGCACCACGAGGAAAGATACCGCGCTTTGCTTAAAAATGTCGAAACCGCAAAAGTCTTTGAAAAGAGCGAAGTCAAGGTATGGGAGTGCCGTAACTGCGGACATATAGTTGTTGGAACAAAGGCGCCCGACGTATGCCCGGTCTGCGCACATCCGCAAAGCTACTTTGAAGTACACGAACAGAATTATTGATTCGTAATAAATAATTGGTTAAACGCTGCCGAATGTGAAATTTTTGCACTCGGCGGTGTTTTTTTGTAAATAAATCTGAATGCGCCGTTACTTTAAAGTAATTACTGAATATTTACTTGTGCGGTATATGTGTTGCTGTCCGAATTATGGCATAAACGTTTTGGTGATTGGTGTCAAAATCATTTACAGGGGGCTTTGTTTAGCGTTATATAAGGAATTTTTTATTAAAGCTGTCAATCTTTTTCATACCCTTGTATAATAAATTTACAGCATTTATAATAAGGAGCCGATTATGAAAAGAATTACAGCAAATAAAGTCTCGGAATTTAGGGACATTTTGATTACGGATGAAAAATCTCCGGCAACGGTAGAGAAGTATATACGCGATATAAGAACCTTTGCGGCGTGGCTCGGAGAACGCTGCGTTGATAAGCATACGGGTCTCGAATATAAGGCTTATCTTGTCAGGAAATATATGCCGTCAAGCGTAAATTCCGTGCTGTCATCACTGAATATCTTTTTTGACTATAACGAGTGGTACGGCTGCAAGGTCAAGCCGCTTAAAATACAGAAACAAATATTTGCGTCAAAGGATAAGGAACTTTCAAAAGCAGAGTACGAAAGATTGCTTGATGCGGCAAGATCCGGAAAAAATGAAAGGCTGTATCTTCTTATTATCTGTTCAATGGGAATACGCGTAAGTGAGGTGCGGTTTGTGACGGCAGAGGCGGTTAAAAACGGTGTTGCATCAATAAATTGCAAAGGCAAGCTCACTTTTGAAGGATTTTCGGATTACGAACATATTGCGGAAATGACGGTGCTGCCGACGAGCTTTGACGAAGAGAAAATGGCAATTGTAATCGGACTCAAGAATGCCGCAGCTTTTGATTCGGACATATGCACACTTGAATTCAGAATCAATGAAAATGCGCAGGAAAGAGTATACAGCATAAATGCAGATACAATTGTAAAGCTTAGTTCTGCGGTTGTTACGTCGTCTGTAAATCCGGGAAAGGTAACGGTTCGTATGCAGAAGCTCGGAGATATAGACGGAAATGATACTGTTGATATAGATGACGCAGTGTTGCTGTTCAGACATAGTATGGCTTCCTGAGCTGTATCCGATAAGCTATGCGGGAAATACTGACTATAACCATGACGGCAATGTCGATATTGATGATGCGGTTATGCTCTTCAGATACAGTATGCTTCCGGAACTGTATCCGATTGATTAAAAACAAAATCAGATTATTCTAATGTTGAATAACAGAGTCGTACAGACAATTAAATTTGTTTGTACGGCTTTTTTCTTTTTTAGGCTCTTAAATTTTTTATCCGGCATACAAATTTCTTTGTTTATCCTGTTATTTCGGGTTTTTCTGACTGTCGTTTTTTGACTAATTATGTAAAACGCTGTCGAATAGATGTATATTTTAAAGATTTTATATTAAGAATGTGTACGAAAAAAGGTTTTCTTGAATATTGTATCAATTTATGTTACTTTTAGTATATAAAATTTAATCGGAAAGAGGTAAGTAAATGTTATTATCACTATGAAGGTAAGGCTTTTTCCGCACCGAGCGTGACGGTGGCGTAACAACCGGCGCATAGGTATAAATTGAATAATATTTCAAGGAGTAGAAAAAATGAAAAAGTTTTTTGCACTTTTAATGGTATGTGCAATTTCACTTCAATATGTGGCTATTGCAGAAGATACAATAATTTCAGAAGTAAATGAAAAAAGTGAAAGTATAGAAATTACACAAAGCGAAGAGAATAATGAACTTACTCGGGATAACTATGCCGAAAATGTCTCATATAATAATGAAGACAGTTTTTATGAGTATGCCGATGACGAAAGCACATCTGAAACGGATGTTTCCCAAAACGATAAAAATTTTGATATGAGTCCGGAAAAGGATGATCTAAATTTACAGCAGGAATTTAATGTTCTGTCAGAACTGCAAAATAACGCGTTTGTAGAAATCAATAATTCAATATGGTTTGATTCCGAAAAGACCCGCCCTTTTGATACCGGATATGAGCTATACTCCGAAACCGAATTTATAAGAGAAACTGAATATTCGGGAAATCTTTTTCTTTCCGAAGAGGCATATGACGGAAAATTTTCACTTTGTTTGAAAAGAACAACAGAATCCTGCGAAAGCACCTTTCCTATAAAGAATACGGTGGTAGTTTCTTTAAAACATAATAATTCACAGTATCCGAAAGTCAATACCATTTCTCTCTATATAAAACCGTTAAGCGGTGCTGAAACAATTAATTTTTATGTTGAAGATGCGGAAATAACTGAAAGCCGAATAAAAATCATATCCGACTATAATAAAGACGGAGATTTTAAAGTCGGAGAAGATATGTCGCAAGGCAGGTGGAATGAGATAAAACTTGATCTCACAAGACTGCAAAACGGCGATGAAATATCTGCTGTAAAAAATCTGTATGTTTCAATAAATGCGGGTTCGGCATGGTTAATAGACAACGTAAGCGGTGATTTTCACGAATATGAATCTGCAAATGTTGATTTAGGACGTTTTGCAAAGAAAAATCTTATGTATAACGAAAACAAATTGACATTTGTAACAGACGATTCGGGAAACTATAATACGAAATCTGTTATAACGATAGCAAAATTTGATTTGTCAGACAGAGTTTCTTCAATAGATATCAGCGATTCGTATATTCCGACCTATGTTTCGCATGAAAACTCAAATTATAAAAACTATTTTCCCGATGATATTCTCAGCAACCCAAACTATTGGGAAGAGAATTCAAAGGTTTCATTTGTAAATGAAAATGACGTTTGTAAACTGAGAATGAGCAGCGGTGCAACCGCAAAACTTAATCTTTCGTCGTTGCCGTTATATAATGAGTATAAGAATTCTCAAAGCAGATTTCGTGTTGAAATAGTCCTTAGTAATGAAACCACAGGATCTTCTATATACGTAAAGTTAAATTCAAGCCAAGGATTGAGTTTATCAAGCGGCAATGTGTCAAAAGGCAAAACAGGAGTGTTTTCCGAAATTGTAACAAACAATGAAGAGTGGCTTTCTTTTGTACCCAGCGGCACGTGCAGCATTACATCATTAAGGTTTGTAAAACTGCCGAATGTTGATACAAGTGCAACTGATGCGATTCCAAACAATATGCTTTTGGATTTTGAAGTGTTTTCAGATTCGACTTTTGAAGAAGTTTACGGTGAAAACACTCACTTTCCCGGAATTGATGAAGAATATACCGGTGCACCGATTGCTTATCAATCCTCCTCAGCTTCAAAAACGATAAATATTTCCGGCGATGCAAATGATATTCTTGTTGTAAGAGTCGTAAATCCGAATTTATACTCAAATAATTGTTCAATACATGCCGGGAAAACGAAGTATCTATCATACGGCGACAACGAATATGTGTTTACCGGGACAGAATTTGAAAAAATCACGTTTACCAACCGAAATCAAGTTGGTTATCCGCCCATGCTTGTTGAAATACGTAAATACTCTGATACAGCTTACAAGTCTTCTTCACTGCATGAAAAAGAAGTTGACCTGAATGGTGAAGTCAATTACATTTACAGTAAAGATTCATCAAAAATCTATTACGTCGATGCCAATAATTACGATTTATGTATCATGGATGCCGACAGCGGAGAGAAACGTATTATAAATAATGTTTCGGCAAAAGGGGTGGCAGCTGTTTCTCCGAACGGGAAAATTATAGCTTATGCCGATGATGATAGTGTGTATTGCCTGTATAACATTGAGACAAACAAAAAAACTATATTAGGAAAGTATTACGGTATAACACATGTAAGCGACGAAGGCGAATACAGCGGCTTAAAAACACAGTATCAAATGTTTTCAAGCGGTGTTGAAGGAACTACAAGTATTTCCGGAAGCACATATTGTTTTAATGATACATTGGATTTGCTTTCAGTTGTAAATAAAAATAAAATTCAAGTACAACGTAAAAAGAACGGTGAATTTGAAGATCTTTGCAGTTTGGATTTTGGGACAGACACCGTAACCGGAGCGGTGTTTTCAAGAAATGACCGTCTCTTTGTACATGCAAAAGGGACTTTATGGGAGATAAATCTGGATAACGGTGATAAAAGGCAAGTCGGGTTGGTATCCGGAAGTATTCTTTCCGTAACCGATGATAACTGTTTTGTTTTTGATAATTCGTCTTATCTGACTTTGTATAATTCGGATAACGATAGCCGTGATAACATTTACGTAAGACCGGATTTAAACTATGGTGTGTACTATGACAGCGCACGATCAAGATTAATATATACGACTTCCGATTCAAAGTTGTGTACTTACAGTTTTATTCCAAACGATCGCATAATAAAAGGGTTTATTTCATTTGACAACTATAACTGGTATTCGTATAAGAATCTTGAATGGAAATATGTCGGAAATACAACAATGCTAGATGATGATGAGTTTTTCGATTACGGCATGAGTAATGGTGAAATATCAGCGCTTTCGGAAAGTGATTTTCAAAAATTGTACAATATCTACGGAACAGAAACGACAGTTTTCGGTATCAGTATTGCGCTTAGATTTTCAGCAAATTCCGATAAGTTTATTCCGTCAATAAATTCTGTAAATATAAGAACTGTTGTACAAAATGAAAACAATAATATATACGGTGCCCACGGTGAGTTTTTCAGCAAATCAGATTATCATAAAATAAATGCCGTATATCCTATTGAAAGCAAACCAAACTACGCTGAGAACTGCTATTTAATAGCACTGGGAAACGAGTGTTTGTTTACTTACAAAAACAATAATTTTGTCAAGATTAACTGTGACGTCGACGATCTTTTGGCAGATATGCCTGGCAATTGGATGAAAATTAAACAACAGGGTATGTCGGCTGTTGAAATATCTGCTATTCCGGGTGAAAAAATGACTTCCTTATTTTCGGGCACGGAGTATGGGAATACAGGATTTACTATTATTAACTGTATAAAAACAACCGGTAACACAACCAAGGAAGTCAGTGTCGAATATAAATTAAATGCAGAAAAGAAGTATTTGTTTGATGGTGCTTCAGGGCTGAAACTTCATTTTATTGACGGTGTTGAAAAAAGCATTTCGGGATTGTCATCCGAAGATATACAGCAGTTTTTTACATGGCTTGAAAAAAGACAAAGCGGAATAGGAAGCATATATTATGTTTTTGACGTATCCGGAAATAAGTTTTTTGTAAATTATTACAGTATACAGTCCGTAGAGGTATTATAAAAATTAAATTCAGAGGGCGTAAATATGAAGCGTATTCTTAATATAACAGTATTGATGGTTATTGCAATACTGATAACGATGTCCGTATATTCTCAAACACAGGATGAAATAATTGCCGAAGCAGTGTGCGGACAAAGAATAGCACAATATGATGTTAAGCTGAATTCTCCGTTTGTAAAGGAACGCAGAGGCGAAAGCGAAACTGTGAATCCCGAAACCGGGAACGTTTCATATACGCTCTCTTTGTTTAACTTGAATGCACGAACTTTTGACGAAACATTATCTTTGACATATAACAGTGCATCAGCAAAGCTTAAACAGGAATCATATTGCAATACAGGTGTTGCTTTACACAATATCAATGAAAATTTCACAGACAAAGAGATTGCAAAAGCAAATTTTGCAGTTGGCTGGAAATTCAATATCCCTTTTGTTGAAAGTATGTATAATACAACATTTGTTCATATGCCGGACGGGACAGTATATTTGGGAGATGCATCAAGCGATACAGGGCTTAGCGGTTATATGCTTAAAAATGTAACTTTCAAAAAAAGCGATTCAGGTTATCTTTTGAATTATCTTGACGGTACAGTGTATAAATTTGATACTGATGGCTTTTTAACAGAAAAATCCGATCGTAACGATAATTATGTACAGTACAATTGGAATAAATCGTTAACTCCTTATGTTCTTGAAAAAATCACATCATGTACAGGACAAAGTATCAGTTTTAAATATTTAGATTCCGCCGTTGAGATTACGTTAAACGGCAGAAAAGTTACTTTGGGAGTAGAAAAGCAATCTGATGCCGACAAAATTCCTTTTCTGACATATTTTATTGATGCCGTAAACAGAAAAACATCCTTTGAATACTCTCAAAAGACAATAGATTATGCACTTGTTTTGGATTCGGAAAAAATGGATATAAACTATTATCCGTTGACATCAATAATATATAATACCGGACTTAAAACAATTTACAAATACGATACTGCAAAAAAATTCTCCGGAAACGGATATATGTCATATCTAAAGCTTTCGGAAAGATATGATATCAGTAATTTGGAAATGGTTAACCGTCAACAGTATTTCTATAACGGCGAGCCTGACGGATACCCGAAATATTCTTCCGGATATATTCCGTCAGATTATAAGTATTCTGCTGTTATTATCAATCAAGATAGCAAACGTGAATTGATCTCATATAACAGTGTGCATGATATTTCCGAAAGGGAAATATCTGTCGGAAATAAACCTCAAAGCAGATTGTCGTATAAATATGACAAAAGAAACAGAATGCCTGTGCAAATAGTGTCTGAAATGTTCGGAAATTCTGGGAACGACAGAGCAGTATACTCTGAATTTGTGTATAACGATCGCGGCGAACTTTTGTCATATGACACATATGATAATATTTCTGACAAAGGTAAACAGAAAAAGGAATACCTATACAGTAACTTTTACGGAATAAATACTTACTTAAAATATAAAACAGACAAAGCAACAACCGTTGAAGTAAAATCCGATACTGACAGCAACGGAAAGAACATTGAAAAAACGCAAATATTCGTAAACGGAAACCTTGTCAAAACTATACGTTACAAATATGATGATTTCGGAAACAACGTATATATAAAAAAACAGACAGATAATGACACCTATAAAACAGAAAAGTTTGTTTTTACCGATAAGACAGGATATGCTTATCCAGAACAGCACATAATATGCGGTGTTGAGGATACCGACGGCGATACATTTGATGTATATGAGGAATTTGAATATGATTTTTTCGGAAATATAATTTCATATACAGATGCCTGCGAAGGAAAGACAATATATGAATATAATAATCTCGGAAATCCGGTAAAGCAAATACTTCCTAACGGAGGAATAAGAACTGTTTTATATGACTATAATAAGAATACATTAAAAACATCGGATGCACTCGGAAATACACTTTTATATATGTATGACCCATTAGGAAGACTTGTTTTTGTTAAAGACGGGAAAGGAAATATTCTTACTCAAAAAGAATATGCACCGACGGGATTACTTGAATGTGAGACTGACGCTGTCGGAACAAGTTTTCACTACACATATGACGGATTTAACCGTGTAAGCGGCATATCTGCAAAGGATATGACCGGAAAAATTCTTTCTTTTACAAGCTATTCTTATGATGAAGCATATATTTTTGACGGGAAAACTTATTCAAGGTTTGAAACATCTCTAAAGGGAGAAACCGGAGAATATAAAACGGCATATCTTTTCGATTTTCTCGGACGTCAGCGTTTGTGCGAGAACGGAAATGGTGAAAACAAACGCATAACAACATATGAATACGATTATGCCGGAAACAATATCCGGACGGTTTTACCTGACGGCAGCATTACCGATTGCACATATAATGCTTTCGGAAATATGCTTTCAAGCACGCGTGACGGTGTATCGGAATACTATACGTATGACCTTTTGGGCAATATGAAAAGCCATACTGACGGTGAAGGTAATACCGTAACATCTGATTATAATTCTCTCGGATTGAATCTCAAAAATACGCTCCCCTATAACGGCGGCAATTCTTTTTCCGTAACAAAAAATTACTATGATCCTTGCGGAAGAGTTACAAAACGCACAGACGCAGAGGGAAATTCAAAAAAGTATTTTTATGATAACAGCGGCAATCTTGTCAGCTGTTTATACGGTGACGGTATTACAACCTATGAATATGACGCTGAAAATCGTATTATTTCCATGAGCACAGGGAAAGCCGGTAATCTCCATACTCAGCATTATGAGTATGACAGTTTCGGCAATCTTGTCAAGAGTACGGATGAAATGGGATTTTCTCAAAGCTATACGTATGATTTGAACGGCAATGTGTTAAGCTGTATTGACAAGAACGGAAATATCGTATATAATACATACGACGGATTAAACAGAATAATCCGCACGTCAAATTCGCTTGATAATACTTGTTTCGATTATACATACGACAGCGCAGGAAAACTTGTACGTGTAAACAATACCGAATATAAATATAATACTTTCGGTGAACTTATAAGCCAAAAGGAAGGCAATATTGAGCAAAAGTATTCTTACAACAGCCTCGGCTTGAGAACAGAATACAGCGTTGAAAACTGCGGAGTAGTGCAAATGAATCAAAACTACACATATGACGCATTCGGCAGACTTTCCGCTGTTACTTCGCCTCTCGGCAGACAGAGCTACACTTATGACAGAGCCGGACGTCTTGTAAGCACATACGGCGACACTTCAAAAATCGGAACGCAGTATTCATATTTTCCGTCAGGAAATATTGAGTCGCAAATTCAGATTGTCGGAGGAAAAATCACCGACGAGGTCAGATATGAATATGACCGCAACGGCTCAAGAACTCTCGAAAAAAGCTTTGACGGCGAAAAGAGGTATACCTACGACAGCAGAAACCGTTTGCATGAGGTTATAGACGGCGGAATTCTTTCGGTGTACAGCTATGACGATTTCGGAAATATCAGCGCGGTAAATTATTTTTCCGAAAACGTAAGCTCATCGACAAAATATGTCTATGACGCAAACAACAGACTTACGGAGAGCTTTGAGGACAATTTAAGAACGGAATATACATATGATAAACAGGGAAACCTAATCTGCCGAAAAAACGACATCGGCAGAACCGATTATTTCTATAACGGATTCAATAAAATGACAGGAGTTTCCGGTGAAAACCTTACTGCGGAATACACATATGATTACAGCGGTCTGAGGACGTCAAAGACTGTAAACGGCGTATTTACGCAGTTAGTGAACGACGGACAGAATGTTTCGGCACAGTATGTTGACGGCAGAGTGAATTGTTTTTACAGAGGAATAAGCCTGATAGGGTATACCGATTCCGACAGCAATGCAAACTTTTATCAGTTCAACGCACACGGAGACGTAATTTCCGTGCTTGACTGTTTCGGAAACACGGTACATAGCTACGACTATAACGAGTTCGGCAAGCAGAAAGAAAGCGCAGAAAATCTGTTTCTTCCCCAGTACGGCATGAAAGCCGATACAAATCCTTTCCGCTATTGCGGGGAATATTTTGATGAAGAAACCGGTTTTGTCTATCTTAGGGCAAGGTACTATTCTCCGGATATCGGCAGGTTTGTTTCGGAAGATCCGATTAAGGACGGAAATAACTGGTATGTTTATTGCGGGAATAATCCGATTTTGTTTATTGACACAACTGGGCTTCAAAGAGAAGCTGGATACTATACTATTGATGGAGTTTATGGTTGGTATGATGATCCTGATGCAGCTGAATTTGGTAAAGATTCTATTGCATATAAGATAATTGATAGGGCTGGTAGAAATTGGTTTGCCATAGATTCCCCAGATGAACGAAAAAAACAGCATGCTATAGCAGAACATGCTAGAGAATTGGCGCGTGGTAGATATGAAATGGTTTATCTTACGGACGCTGACATAGACGCTGGCGTTACAATTCATACAATTGGAAAAAAGCAGTACAAAGATGTTTCTGTTCCTATTGACAATGCACTTGCTGAAATTAAGCTGGAAGCAGAATCAAAATGGGTAGTGGATTTTCCTTGGTTTATTTCAAAAGTTGATAATCATAAACCCTGGGATATTAAAAGAGAAACCCCTTGGAACGAAACCATTAAATCCACATATCCTGGCAGGCATGATGCACAAGTCATATATCATGGCAGTATTGTTACTCTCGAATATTTAGGTAATTACACATATGGATATATTGGTCGAGCAATGGGACTGAGCAACGATGTGCTTCATATGGGGTCTTATGTGGTTGCCAAATTTCCGATTAAAGGTGAGGCACTGGAAAACGAGTTTAATGATTGGAAAGCTATTGATAAAGGAGTGGCTGCATATGATAAAAACAACTAAACGAGTAGCATTGATTCTGATCGTCATTGTTTTAATCAGTTTTCTTTTTGTTGTTTTGACCTTGTTTTATAAACATAGTGAATTTGCTATAAAGTGTTTTTTTTACAATAATAAAAACAAATTTGAAGATGTAGTTGAACATTTTTCGAAAAAATGTGAATCGTTATATATCAATTTTGATTATGACGAAGGAATAACAATATCCTGTGATAAAAATTACGTTCTGTTAAATGATTGCGATGTTAAAGATGAGATAACCGACATTTTTGATTATCTCAAAATTAGTGTTGTTATTTTTGAAGAGGATAATATTATGTTTTTTCAACTTGCATCAACTTTGGATTCCGGAAAGGGTGTTTTATTTAGTCTGAAAAACAATGTTACTGCAAAGAATATGAATATTTATGTTTTAAAAGAACTTGGTGATGGCTGGTATTACTACGAGGAAAATTATCGTGTATAATGCAAATGGATAATAACAGTGGTAAAATAGGAAATATAAATGACTTGCAAGAAAAAGAGATTAAAGAATTAAATCTCTTATCGTGTAATGCGGGGAATTTATTGACTTATTATAATGAAGAAGAAAATCTTGCGAGTGTATTATCCAAAAAAGTAATAAACGGAAACACATATGCTTATGATGGAAATGTGTCGTTTGGTAAATCACCATGGGATATTTTTGGAAAAGACATTGGAAAATCTTCCGGACTTGCCACAAATCAACATGGATTTAATGAAATTGCAAAAAAATATAATGTGTCAGGAAGAAAACCTCTTGGAAAAATAACGTATTATAATGGTGAATATAAACCATATGATTAGCGCCTATTAGGAAAACACACTGTCAAAGGGGTTTGTAGCGGGGG
>ERZ835980.1549-NODE-1549-length-24767-cov-10.846229_pt1 | contig 24767 bp, 17 predicted proteins | sample MGYA00519943_ERZ835980 | MGnify/ENA primary metagenome ERZ835980 (study PRJEB31850, sample SAMEA3708791) | human gut metagenome | biome: human gut; feature: human-associated habitat; material: faeces | place: China | collected 2014 ... | reverse complement strand
AATCAAAGAATTTATCCAGCATTTGAAGTTTCAAAAATTATTAGACCGCTATGATGATTTATACAGTATGGATATGTTTGGGGAAAGCATAGAGGGACATAAATATAGGACACCTTATCAAGTCGTGAAAATGATAAATCCGAACTCAAAAGAGGATATGGAACTGTTACGGGAAGTATTAAGGAATAACCATTTTGATGATGAGGACGAGTAATCTTTTTCCTCTTGCGAGAAGATACAGCAAACAAAAAGCCCGATCAAGAGTGCAAAGCACCACCAATGGTGGCAAGCTCTTGACAGGGCTTTTTCTTTTCTGTTGTGGGTACTCAAGAGGAAAAAAGGAAAAGTGTGATGTCTCAATTTTTTTATCTTGCACGCATAAAAAGATTGAAAGAGGTGTTTGTTTCCAGTATAATGTTTTTTGTATAGAAGCAAGGATTGAATTTTTTTGAAAGAAAGGGTTGACAGTCATGTTCACACATTGTTACGCTTGCGACAGACAGACAGACAGACAGACAGACAGACAGACAGACAGACAGACAAGTAAATTCTGCCCTTTTTTCAATTCTATCAATAATAAACAGAACGCACAGATTATCCAGTTATAAGGGGGAGTTTGTGCGTTTTTCTATGCAAAGAATTTATGAAAAATAAGGAGTGAACAAACTATGAAGAAAAAACAAGTCCTTGCAGTAAGTTCCGCATTGATGATTGGAACAACAACTGCACTTACAGGGCTTCCTACTCCTGTCATGGCACAGGAAAACACAGAAGTTGTGCAGGAAGCCGTTGTAGAAGAAAACAAGACAGAGCAAGTTCCTGTGGAACAGAAAACAGAAAACGCAGAAGTACAAGAGAATATAACAGACAAGGAACAGGAAGAAACTGCTGAAAATGCAGAAACTTTAAAAGAAGAAAGTGCAAAACAGGAAACACCTGCAACACCAGAAAAAGAAGTGGTTACCGAAGATAAGACCGTTGAAGCAAGCAAAAATACAGAAGTAAAAGCTGGAAGCATTGCTATTGATGAAACACATTTTCCAGACAAAGTATTTAGAGAACAAATCATTGCAGAATTTGATAAAGACGGCGATAGTGTGTTATCTGTTGATGAAATATCAAAAGCCCAATTCTTAAACTTACATGGTATGAAAACGATATCTTCATTAGAGGGTATTCAATATCTAACAAATTTGCAGTCTTTAGATGTTTCTACGACTTCTGTTTCAGACTTAAGTCCGGTTAAAAACTCATCTTTAAAAAGATTAGATTGTCGTTCTTCAAAAGTAGGAAGCGTTGATTTAACACGTTATCCGAATTTGGAAGCTTTCCTTTGCGATAATACATCAATTAACAGTCTTGATGTATCTAAGAATGGAAAATTGAATACGTTATTTGCAGATAGTACCTCTATTTCCAATTTAGATGTAACAAACAATCCTAACTTAGAACAACTATCTTGTAGCAATACAGGATTAATGGAACTTGATGTCACACATAATCCGCAATTAGTCACTTTAGATATAGGAGATACAAAAGTAAAAACACTTGATATAAGTAAGAACCCTAATTTGAAACAACTATCATGTTATATGACAAATATAGCTGAATTAGATGTAACAAAAAACACAAAACTGACACGCCTTTTTTGTCATGATACAACTATTAAAAAATTAGATTTAAGCAATAATTTAGAACTTGAAATGCTACGTTGCGGTGAAATTTTTGAACAAGGGATAAGAGGTCTTGATATAAGTAAAAACACAAAAATTAAAAAATTAATTTGCGATGATTTATACTGGTTAAATGTCGGAGAGAATAAAGTTCTTGAAAATAATCATGCTTTTGTAGGCAACGGTTATATTGATATTAAAGGGAATAAAATCGACTTAAAAAAAGATGTTGAACAAGGAATAGATATTTCAAAAGTAAAAGTTACTGCAAATGGAACTTTAGATAAAGATACAGGAATTATAACGGTAGATGATGTAAAAAAACCAGTTACTTATGAGTATGATTGCGGTACTTATAAAGACGGAAACGTTGTTTTAAAAGTAGAATTATCGTTAAACTCACAAGGAGAAGATAATACAGCACCAACTATTTCTGCAAATGATGTTACATTGAATGTAGGCGATACTTTCGACCCATTGGCAAATGTAACAGCAACAGATAAAGAGGACGGAACTATCACTTTGACAAAAGATAATATTGTTGCAAATGATGTAGATACTTCTAAGGCTGGTACTTACCATGTGACTTATAAAGTAACAGATAAAAACGGAGCTTCTGCTAAAAAAACGATTACTGTAACTGTGAAACAAAATACAGGCGACCTTAACTCTGCTCCAATCATTTCAGCAAATGATGTTACATTGAATGTAGGCGATACGTTCGATCCATTGGCAAATGTGACAGCAACAGATAAAGAGGACGGAACGATTATTTTAACAAAAGATAACATTATTGCAAATGATGTAGATACTTCTAAGGCTGGCACTTATCATGTAACTTTCCGTGTAGTAGATAAAAATGGTGCAATTACTGAAAAAACAATTACAGTTACCGTAAAAGAAAAAGCAACAAATAAACCTGTAAGTCCACAACAGCCACAGAAACCGAGCAAGCCAACTACTCCAACAAAGCCTAGCGGACAAAAGAACCCTGTAAAAACAGGTGATATGACAAACGTAGGATTGTTTACTTCTATGTTTGCTGGTTCAACCGGTGTATTAGCTGTTTTATTCGGTAAAAAACGTAAAAGAAATAAGAACAATTAACAAAATGTATAATAACAATCAATAGCGACTAATGATTTTCATGTAAAAGGACACCAAACTATACGGTGTCCTTTTCAAATTCTTACGTCATATCAAGGCTCATTCAATCGTGGTAAATTCGTGGTAAAATGAGTGCTTTCCTATATTTCAAAATGCTTGAAAGTATAGTGTTTATGCGGATAATCAAAAATCAGATATAAAATTTAATATAATATTATATATTAATTATTGCTACCTTTCAACAAAAAGCAGGTGCGGATCTAATTCCACACCTGCCAAAAATATAATTATATAACTTTTATTATTCTTAATATCTAGAATAAATTGTCACTACTATAATTCTTTGATTACTTAACAACTCTTACCTTAATAACACCATCTATAGCTGAAAGCTTAGCTGTTACATCTTCTGTGATAGCTGAACCTGTATCAAGAACAGAGTAAGCATAATCTCCTCTTGACTTGTTATCCATAGATTCGATATTAATACCTGCATCACCCATAACGCTTGTAAGCTTGCTTATGATTGCTGGAACATTCTTATGGCATACTGTAACTCTTCCTGCTGATGTACATACGCCACAATCACAGTTAGGATAATTAACAGAATTAACAATATTACCGTTCTCTATGTAGTTTCTTAATTCCTTAACTGCCATAACAGCACAGTTATCCTCTGCTTCTTCAGTTGAAGCACCAAGATGAGGAAGTACAATAACACCTTCCTGACCTGCTGTTGTTGTATTAGGAAAATCTGTAACATACTTAGCAACCTTGCCAGACTTAATAGCATCAAGAATAGCTGGCTCATCAACAAGTACATCTCTTGCACAATTTACAATAACTGTACCCTTCTTCATCATATCAAATGCTGCCTTATTAATCATGCCCTTAGTACTATCAAGTGCTGGCACATGGATTGTGATATAATCACATTCCTTGTATATATCCTCAACATTAACAATATGCTTAACTTCGCTTGAAAGATTCCAGGCTGCATTAACTGAAAGATATGGGTCATATCCATATACTTCCATTCCAAGGCTTATAGCTGCATTAGCAACTAGCTGTCCGATAGCACCAAGTCCGATAACACCAAGCTTCTTGCCTTTGATTTCCTTACCAGCAAATGCTTTCTTAGCCTTTTCTGCTGACTTTGCAATATCTGCATCATCTTTATTATCTTCTACCCACTTGATACCGCCAAGTAAATCTCTTGAAGCTAAAAGTAAAGCTGCAAGAACGTGTTCCTTAACCGCATTAGCATTAGCACCTGGTGTATTAAATACAACGATACCCTTATCTGCACATTTATCAAGTGGAATATTATTAACACCAGCTCCAGCTCTTGCTATAGCAAGAAGATTATCTGGTAATTCCATATCGTGCATCTTAGCACTTCTTACAAGTACTGCATCCGCTTCTTCAAATGCTGCATTAGCATTATAATCGCTTGAGAAAAGGTCAAGACCTACAGAAGCTATATTATTAAGACAATTTACGTTAATCATTAGGCATTCTCCTTTTCGAACTTCTTCATAAATTCAACTAACTTCTCAACGCCTTCGATTGGCATTGCATTATAGATAGAAGCTCTCATACCGCCAACTGTTCTGTGACCCTTAAGATTTACAAATCCAGCCGCTTCTGCTTCTTTAACAAATTTAGCATCAAGTTCTTTATCACCTGTTACGAAAGGAACATTCATAAGTGAACGGTCTTCCTTAACAACTGTTCCCTTAAACATCTTAGACTCATCAAGGAAATCATAAAGAATTTTAGCCTTCTTTTCATTGTGTTCTTTCATAGCTGAAAGTCCACCCATCTTCTTAATCCACTTAAATACCTTGCCGCAGATATAGATATTGTAGCAAGGAGGTGTATTATAAAGAGAATCTGCATCTGCCTGTGTCTTCCACTTTAACATAGTTGGTGTTCCAGGAAGTACATCATCTGTTATAAGGTCTTCTCTGATAATTGCAATAACAACACCAGCAGGTCCGATATTCTTCTGAACTCCGCCGTATACTACACCATATTTTGTTACATCAATTGGTTCTGATAAGAAACAAGATGAAACATCTGATACAAGTATATGTCCCTTAGTATTAGGGAGTGTCTTATACTTTGTTCCATATATTGTGTTGTTCTCACAGATGTATACATAATCTGCATCCTCTGGAATATCAAGATCTGAACAATCTGGTATGTATGAATATGTCTTATCCTCTGAGGAAGCTACAGCAACAGCCTCACCATAGATTTTAGCTTCATTAAATGCTTTCTTAGCCCACTGGCCAGTGATAATATAAGCTGCTTTTTTGTTCTTCATAAGGTTCATTGGAACTTCTGCGAAGAACTGCGATGCACCACCCTGAAGGAATAATACCTTATAATTGTCAGGTATATTCATAAGCTCTCTTAAGTCTTTTTCAGCTTCTTTGATGATGTTATCGTAAACCTTGGAACGATGGCTCATCTCCATAACCGACTGACCAGAACCCTGGTAATCTAACATCTCATCTGCTGCTTCCCTTAATACTTCTTCGGGTAATACTGCTGGACCTGCACTAAAGTTATAAACTCTTGCCACTTTCTCTTCCTCCTGATTCATTTCAATAATTAATCATAAACATTTAATCATAAGTAAATATATTCAAAATAACTTAATATATTAAAAATTTATTAACATTTATTCTATTCCTGCTAAATCGCTCTGTCAAGTTAATATTTTATCATAATAAAGTATTTGCTGTACTTTTTTTAATACCAAAAGGCTGATGCTTAATTAGCACTCTCCTTTTTATTAAGATCATCTCTGTCAAATGCTTCTGATATAGGTGCTCCAGGTGCAACCATAGGGAATACCTTATCATCTTTGCATATATCACATTCAATGACGCAAGGTATATTAAGCTCGATAGCTTCTTTAAGAGCCTTCTCAAAGCTTTCTATATCTGCTACACGGTATGCCTTAGCTCCCATACCTTCTGATACCTTAACAAAATCAACCTGATCGTTAAGTACTGTTGCAGAATAACGCTGTCCATAGAAAAGATCCTGCCACTGGCGTACCATACCAAGAACGTGATTATTAAATATAACCTCGATTATTGGAATATTGTAACGTGTAGCTGTTGCAATCTCATTCATATTCATACGGAAACAGCCATCTCCTGCTATATTAATAACAACCTTATCACGACAGCCAACCTTAGCACCTATGCTTGCACCAAGTCCATATCCCATTGTGCCAAGTCCACCTGATGTAAGAAGTGTTCTTGGACTTTTGAACTTATAATGCTGTGCAGCCCACATCTGGTGCTGTCCTACATCTGTAGATATAATTGCATCTCCGTTAGTAATCTCATATATCTTTTCCATAATATATGGTCCATTAAGAACATCTTTTCTATACTTCATAGGGAACTTTTCTTCATAATTTTTGATATGTTCCATCCATTCTGTATGCTCTGACTGCTCAAGCTTGGCATTAACTCTCTTTAGTATCTCAGCCGCATCACCTATTACAGAAGCATCTGTATGTATATTCTTATTAACCTCAGCCGCATCTACATCAAACTGAAGAATTTTCGCATTCTTTGCAAATTTCTTTGTATTTCCTGTAACCCTGTCAGAAAATCTTGCACCGATTGTAATAAGAAGGTCACATTCTGACACACCAAAGTTAGATGTCTTAGTTCCGTGCATACCAAGCATACCTGTATAATGAGGATCTGAACCATCAAATGCACCTTTACCCATAAGTGTATCGCATACAGGTGCATCTATCTTTTTAACGAATTTTCTTAATTCATCCGAAGCTTCTGATGCAATAACTCCGCCGCCAACAAATACATATGGCTTCTTAGCAGCTTTAATCATAGCAACTGCATTTTCTACATCTTCTTCTGTGATTGTATCTGTAACTCTCTCAATTGGCTTAGGAGTTTCTTTAATGTAATCACACTCATTAGCTGTTGCATCTTTAGTTATATCAACAAGAACAGGACCCGGACGTCCTTCCTTAGCTATCTTAAAGGCTCTTCTTAATGTAGCAGCAAGATCCTTTACATCTTTTACAATAAAGCTGTGCTTAGTAATCGGCATAACTATTCCAGCTATATCTACTTCCTGAAAACTATCTCTACCAAGGAGTGGAAGTGTAACATTACATGTAATGGCAACGATTGGAATTGAATCCATCATAGCTGTTGCAATACCTGTTACAAGATTAGTGGCACCAGGTCCTGATGTCGCAAAGCATACACCAACCTTTCCTGTTGCTCTCGCATATCCGTCTGCGGCGTGAGATGCACCCTGTTCGTGAGATGTAAGGATATGTGTTATCTCATCTGAGTGCTTATATAACGCATCATAGACGTTAAGAATGGCTCCACCTGGGTATCCAAATACAGTATCTACACCCTGTTCTTTTAAGCATTCAACTATAATCTCTGAACCATTTAATATCATTAGTCTGTCTTCCTTTCATTATATTTATCATTCTATTTTATCTAAATATACTTATTATGCCTCTGGTGTCTTTAAAACAGCACCTCTGTTACCTGATGTAACCATTGAAGCATATCTCTTAAGATATCCTGTTGTTACCTTAGGTTCTCTTGGCTGCCATTTTGCTTTTCTTGCAGCAAGTTCTTCATCAGAAACTTTAAGTTCAAGCTTTAAGCCTGGAATATCAATGCTTATGATATCGCCTTCCTCTACTAAAGCAATAGGACCGCCTACTGCTGCTTCTGGTGAAACGTGTCCGATAGAAGCACCACGGCTTGCACCTGAGAAACGTCCATCTGTAATAAGTGCAACTGATGAACCAAGTCCCATACCAGCAATAGCTGATGTTGGGTTAAGCATTTCTCTCATACCAGGGCCACCCTTAGGACCTTCATATCTGATAACAACAACATCACCAGGTACAATCTTTCCACCCTTGATAGCTGCAATAGCATCTTCTTCACAGTCAAATACTCTTGCTGGACCTTCGTGTACAAGCATTTCATCAACAACTGCTGAACGCTTAACAACTGAACCATCTGGTGCAAGGTTACCAGAAAGAACTGCAAGACCTCCTGTCTTACTATATGGCTTATCAACTGGTCTTATGACTTCTTCATCTTTATTATAAGCCGTAGCAATGCACTCACCGATTGTCTTTCCTGATACTGTCATACAATCTGTATTAAGAAGTCCAATATCAGCAAGCTCCTTCATAACTGCATATACACCACCGGCTTCATTAAGATCTTCCATATATGTAGGACCTGCTGGTGCAAGGTGGCAGAGGTTAGGTGTCTTTTCGCTTATTGGATTAGCGAACTTAATATCAAAATCAAAACCAATCTCGTGTGCAATAGCTGGAAGATGTAACATACTATTTGTTGAACAGCCAAGTGCCATATCAACAGTAAGTGCATTCATAATAGAATCCTTTGTGATAATATCTCTTGCTGTAATACCCTTATTAACCATATCCATAACAGCCATACCAGCGTGCTTAGCAAGCTTAATTCTCTCTGAATATACGGCTGGGATTGTTCCATTCCCACGAAGTCCCATACCAAGAGCTTCTGTAAGACAGTTCATAGAGTTAGCTGTATACATACCTGAGCAAGAACCACAAGTAGGACATACCTTTTCCTCAAATTCAAGAACATCTTCTTCTGTCATTGTTCCAGCGGCATATGAACCAACTGCCTCAAACATAGATGAAAGACTTCTCTTCTTACCCTTTACGTGACCTGCAAGCATAGGACCACCTGATACAAATACTGTAGGAAGGTTAAGTCTTGCTGCTGCCATAAGAAGTCCCGGAACGTTCTTATCACAGTTAGGTACCATAACAAGTCCGTCAAACTGATGTGCAATAGCCATACATTCTGTTGAGTCAGCTATTAAATCTCTTGTTACTAAAGAGTACTTCATACCAACGTGTCCCATAGCAATACCATCACACACTGCGATAGCTGGGAATACTACTGGAACACCACCAGCTTCTGCTACTCCTAACTTAACTGCATTAACAATCTTATCAATATTCATATGACCTGGTACTATTTCATTATATGAACTTACAATACCAATCATAGGTTTCTTCATCTCTTCTGCTGTGAAGCCAAGTGCATTAAAAAGGCTTCGTGCAGGCGCCTGCTGCATACCGCTTCTTGCGTTATCACTTACCATAACTATTCTCCTTGTAAATCTAATTCTTTAAGTTAAAATGTTCTCTTAGCTCGCATATTTACATAAAATACATAACTTATTCCAATATTCGTTAAGCCTTCATACATTATACTGCTTCACTAATTATCCAGCTTTTATACATTATGCTGCCAGGAAACATTTATCATTACTGTCTATACTTTATTTATACTCTCTCTGCTATAAGGTCACCCATCTTGTCTGTTCCGACCTTTGTGCAGCCTTCTGAATAAATATCTGTTGTTCTGTAGCCTTCCTTAAGGACTGCTGCAACTGCTGCCTCAATGGCATCTGCTTCCTTATCAAGGTCAAGTGAATATCTTAACATCATAGCTGCTGAAAGGATAGTTGCTATAGGGTTAGCTATATTCTTTCCTGCTATATCTGGTGCTGAACCATGGCTTGGCTCATATAAGCCTAACTTAGTCTTACCAAGGCTTGCTGATGATAACATACCGATAGAACCTGTTATCATACTTGCTTCATCTGAAAGAATGTCACCGAACATATTCTCTGTAAGAATTACATCAAACTGTCCCGGATTCATAACAAGCTGCATAGCACAGTTATCTACAAGCATATCCTCTAATTCAACTTCTGGATAATCTTTAGCAACTTCGTGTACAATCTTTCTCCAAAGTCTTGAAGAATCAAGTACATTTGCCTTATCTACACTTGTTACTTTCTTTCTTCTCTTCATAGCAATTTCAAAGCCCTTGATTGCTATCCTTCTAATCTCTTCTTCATTATATGTAAGAGTATCTATGGCAGTCATAAGTCCGTCAACTTCTTCTGTGTGTCTTTTACCAAAGTAAAGACCACCAGTAAGCTCTCTCATAATAACCATATCGAAGCCATCTCCGATTATCTCTTCCTTAAGAGGGCAGGCTGCCTTTAACTCATTGTATAAATATGCAGGACGAATATTAGCAAATAACTCCAAATCCTTACGAATCTTTAATAATCCAGCCTCTGGTCTTAGGTCAGGTGCAACATCATACCATCTTGAGTTACCCACGTTTCCACCAACAGCACCAAGAAGCACTGCATCTGAAGCCTTAGCAATTGCTACTGCCTCATCTGTAAGAGGTACTCCACACTCATCAATAGAGCAGCCTCCCATTAAAATCTTCGTATAATCGAACTTATGTCCATATTTGTCAGCCACTGCATTTAACACTTTAACTGCTTCTGCGACTATCTCTGGTCCGATTCCATCACCGGGAATTAAAGTTATTTTACAATCCATAACGTATCCTGCCTTTCCTTCTTGTACTAACGCCCTACTTAAGTTTATTAACCCACTTTCAGGCTATTGGTTAATATATTACTCCATAATAGTGCATTTTTCAAGTATTTGTACAATATCGACAGTACCAAAACACCCATTTTTATCAAAATAGAAAAAGCTCATTCTCGCACCGTATTCGGTCGTTTGCATCAACCCACATCTTCGTGCGGACGCATATTATCGTCATATGATATTTTTTGTATAACAGAGAATCCTATCAGAATTTCCTATTACACAAAAAGCTTCCAGCACCATTTACCGGCACTGGAAGCTAAATCTTTTAATTCTGATTTATTATTCTCTCTGATTATTCTTCTGATGAAGCTGGCTTTTCTACCTGAGCAATTGCTTTCTTCTGCATTGTTATACGGCAGTTCTTATTGTTACCAAATTCAACGATAACATCATCTTCTGTTATATCAAGAATAACACCATAGAAACCACTTGTTGTAAGAACATAATCACCTATCTCCATAGAGTCCATAAGCTGCTGCTGTTCTTTCTGCTGTTTCTTCTGTGGCTTAATTGCGAAAAAGTACATTAATGCACCAAGTGCAACTACATATACTACAATAATACCAAGCTGTCCCATATATATTCCTCCTAATTACTTGCCTTCATACAGGCTCAATATTGTTATAATACCTTAATTGTGGTCATATGTCCATTGTTTAATGATAAATTTATAGCATTTTTATGATTTTAAATATTTATGCACTGCCATTAATTATTTCTTATCATAAGTCTTAAGCAGATATAATCTTTCATCCTTAAAGCTCTTGTAATTTCCTGCATCAATAGCACCCCTGATATCTTCCATAAGATGATTATAGAAGTAAAGGTTATGAAGCACGCAGAGTCTCATTCCAAGCATTTCCTTAGCCTTAAGCAGATGTCTTATATATGCTCTTGAATAATTCCTACAGGCTGGACACTGACAGCCCTCCTCGATAGGTGATGTATCCTTTTCATACTTTGCATTGAAAAGATTAATCTTTCCAAACTTTGTATACACGTGTCCGTGACGTCCATTTCTTGATGGATATACACAGTCAAAGAAATCAATACCCCTGTCAACCGACTCTAAGATATTAGCTGGTGTACCAACTCCCATAAGATAAGTTGGCTTGTTCTGTGGAAGGTATGGAACAACCTCGTCCAGAACGTGATACATTTCTTCGTGTGTCTCACCAACCGCAAGACCGCCAACTGCGTATCCGTCAAGATCAAGCTCTGATATGCGCTTTGCGTGGTCAATTCTTATATCATCATAAATTGCCCCCTGATTAATACCGAATAACATCTGACTCTTATTTATAGTATCTTCAAGTGAATTAAGACGATTCATCTCCTTCTTACAACGCTCAAGCCATCTTGTAGTTCTCTCAACTGAATTAATAATATACTTTCTATCAGCCTTAGCAGGCGCACACTCGTCAAATGCCATTGCTATAGTCGAACCCAGATTAGACTGAATCTGCATACTTTCCTCTGGCCCCATAAATATCTTATGTCCATCTATATGTGACTGGAAAGTTACTCCTTCTTCCTTAATCTTACGAAGTCCCGCAAGTGAGAACACCTGAAATCCACCCGAATCTGTAAGAATAGGCTTATTCCAGTTCATAAACTTGTGAAGACCTCCAAGCTCTTTTATAAGCTTATCACCCGGTCTTACATGGAGGTGGTAAGTATTGGATAACTCTATCTGTGTTCCTATTTCCTGTAAATCTGTTGTAGCAACTGCACCCTTAATAGCAGCCACTGTACCAACATTCATAAATACAGGTGTCTGCACAGTTCCATGAACTGTTGTAAATTCAGCTCTTTTTGCTCTTCCATCTGTCTTTAATATCTTGTACATATTCTCTCTTTCCTTATATATAATCTTAAATTAATTGCCCTTAAATATACAACCTATATTTCTCAACAAATATATATAATCTGCATCTCTTAATAAAATGCAATCTATATATCTAACAAATATATAACTCTTAATCACTCTGTTCTATAATAAATAATTCCTGATTAATCTCTCTTATAAAACTCTGTTATCCTGTCAATTCTTGATGTCATATTGGCAAATATCATATCCACAAGAGTAACTGCTGTCATCGCCTCAACAACAACTACAGCTCTTGGCACTATCATTGGGTCGTGTCTTCCCTTTATAGATATCTCTATATCTTCACCTGATTTATTAACAGTTTCTTGAGTTCTTGCTATTGAAGGTGTAGGCTTGACTGCCGCTCTTATGATTATATCAGAGCCATCGCTCATACCACCAAGCACACCACCACTGTGATTGGTCTTTTTGACAATCCTTCCATCTTTAATAGTAAAGCTGTCATTATTCGTACTTCCTGTACTGTCTGCTGCTGCAAATCCATCACCAATTTCAAAGCCTTTTACAGCACCAATGGACATTATAGCCTTTGCAAGATTAGCATCCAGCTTCTCAAATACAGGGTCTCCAACACCAGCCATCATACCAGTTACAACACACTCAATTATTCCACCCATTGAATCCTGCTCTTTCAGCTTCTCATCTGCGTACTTCTCAACCTGCATAGCAGCATTACTGTCTGGCATATTAAATGCGTTATTATCACGTTCTTTCAAATCAAAATTATTATAGTCTATATTAATTCCGCCAATTCTTGATGAATATGCGCATACATTTATTCCAAGTTCCTCTAATATCTTAACAGCTATTGCTCCTGCCGCAACCCTGCCTATAGTTTCCCTTCCAGAGCTTCGTCCGCCGCCTCTGTAATCCCTGAAACCATATTTTTCATCAAATGTATAATCTGCATGTCCAGGTCTGTAATAGCCTGCTATCTCAGAATAATCTGCTGAACGCTGTGTTTTATTATATACTACCATAGAAATCGGCGTTCCTGTCGTCTTTCCTTCAAATACACCTGACAAAATACTTACTTTATCATCTTCTTTCCTAGGTGTAGTATACTTTGACTGTCCTGGTTTTCTTCTGTTAAGAAACTTCTGTATATCTTCTTCACAAAGAGAAATTCCCGCAGGACAGCCATCAACAACAACTCCGAGTCCCTCTCCGTGAGATTCACCCCAAGTCATAAATTTAAAAATATTACCATATGTTGAACCTGCTGCCACTTATCTGCCTCCTATTCTGTATACATCTATATAAAAAACTGATATTATCTATAAAATAACACTCTATAGATAATATCAGATTTCCATTAATTATTCAAAACATTTTCAAGATTAATTCTAAGCTCATCTAACTGATGTGCTAAATCTGCATTCATCTTCTCAGGCTTACACTTGACAACAATTCTTTTCAACTGGTTCATAGCTTCCTTTACAGCCTTCTTCTTAGCTTTATCCCATACCTTTTTATTCTGGCTGTATTCGCCCTCAGCTCTCTTTAAAGTATTCTCAGCTTCAATATGCGAATTCCAGTATTCCTCATTCTTCTTATCCTGCTCGCCATACACTTCCGCTTCCCACTTAGCTCTCTCAATCTCTTCCTCTGACATATTAGAGCTTGAAGTTATCGTAATAGACTGCTCTCTTCCAGTTCCAAGGTCCTTAGCTGATACATTGACAATTCCATTGGCATCAATATCAAATGTTACCTCTATCTGTGGAACACCTGCCATAGCCCTCTTGATACCATTAAGCTTGAAATTACCCAAAAGCTTATTATCCCTTGTAAATCTTCTCTCACCCTGAAATACCTTAATATCTACTGATGTCTGGAAATTACCAGCCGTAGTAAATATCTGGCTGTGTCTTGTAGGTATTGTAGTATTACGCTCTATAAGTCTGCTTGCAATTCCTCCAACAGTCTCTATTGACAAAGACAAAGGTGTTACGTCCATAAGTATAATCTCTGATGCCGCTGAGCCTGGCATAAGCTGGTTGCCAAGCTTACCACCCTGAACCGCCGCACCAAGTGCCACGCACTCATCAGGATTAAGATTTCTTGATGGTTCTTTTCCCATAATCTGCCTTACCTTATCCTGAACCGCTGGAATCCTTGTTGAACCTCCAACAAGAAGCACCATTCCTATATCATTCTTATTAAGTCCTGCATCATGGAGAGCATTTTCAACAGGAATAACTGTCTTATCAACAAGATCAGCCGTCAGCTCATTAAACTGCTGTCTTGAAATATTCATATCCATATGATGTGGTCCATCTTTAGCCATCGCAATAAATGGGAGATTAATATTGGCATTAAATGCAGACGACAATTCTTTCTTGGCTTTCTCAGCCTCTTCTCTTAATCTCTGCATAGCTGAAGCATCTTTAGACAGATTAATTCCATCAGTCTCTTTAAAGCGTTCAACAAGATAATTAACAAGCCTTGCATCAAAATCATCTCCACCAAGATGATTATCACCTGACGTTGCAAGCACTTCAATAACATTATCCCCTATATCAATAACCGAAACGTCAAAAGTTCCTCCGCCAAGATCATATACAAGTATCTTCTGAGGATTGCCATTATCAAGCCCATAAGCAAGTGCCGCACTTGTTGGTTCATTAATGATTCTAAGGACATTAAGACCAGCTATCTTACCCGCATCCTTAGTTGCCTGTCTCTGTGCATCATTAAAGTAAGCAGGTACAGTAATTACAGCATCTGTCACTTCCTCGCCAAGGAATCCCTCTGCATCTTTCTTTAACTTCATCAGAATATATGCTGAAATCTCCTGCGGTGTATACGACTTGCCATCTATCTTCTTCTTATAATCCGTACCCATATATCTTTTGATAGAGAAAATGGTTCTATCTGAATTAACTGATGCTTGTCTTCTAGCTGTATCTCCAACAAGACGTTCTTTGTTCCTGGTAAATGCAACAACTGATGGTGTCGTTCTATAGCCCTCACTATTAGTTATAACTGTCGGTGTATCACCTTCTATCACCGCCACGCAGCTATTAGTTGTTCCCAAATCAATTCCGATTACCTTGCTCATAATTCCTCCAACACTCATAGATTATCAATAAATCACAATACAATTCCATTAATGATATAAGTGTATCACATTTATTGGGAATTACCATTAATAAAAGCGGAATTAATTAGAAAAATTATATAAACTTGTATTACCAATTCACACGTCTCTACTTATAACTATGCGGCAGCCGGACCCTAAGCACCTTCCTCTTAAGCATTTTCCCATCCCAGGGAATAAGCGGATATATATAACTCTTACCCGTTATAGTCCTGTTAAACGCTATCATAAGCACAGATATTACAACTCCTGCAATAAATCCGCCAAGATTAAATATCTGTGTGAGTATAAGAGTAAGCACCCTTAAGAACTTAAATGCGTAACCCATTTCAAAGTTTGTCTGTCCATAAGTTCCTACTGTTACAACCGCCATATAAAGAAGTGCCTCCGGATTGAACCAGCCTGAACTAACTGCATATTCACCAACAACAATACCTGCTACAATACTTAAAGGTGTCGATAACATAGTAGGTGTATTGACTGCCGCAAGCTTAAGACCGTCAACTGCAAGCTCAAGTATAAGGAGCTGTAAAAGCACAGGCACGGTTATATCATCTGTTATAAGCACAAATTTCATAAATTCAGGAACCCAGTCAGGATTGTTTACAAAAAGCAGCCATAACGGAGTTAATATCCACGTCACAATAGAGAAGAAAAATCTTGTAATTCTAAGATATGAGCCAATCATTGGTGAAAAGTTAAAATCATCCGCTTCCTCTATAATATCAAAGATAGAGGCTGGAATTATCATAACTGCGGGAGAATTGTCTACCATAATTACAATATTCCCGTCAAGTATTGCCGCTGTCGCGGTATCTGGGCGTTCTGAGTATTTAAACTTCGGAAATGGGTTAATCCATTTATGTGTGAACATACACTCTGCAAGACTTTCTATATTCATAGTGAGCGCATCAACATCTATTGATTGTATAAGCTTTCTCATTCTATTAAGAATATTCTGGTCAACGGAGTCTGATATATAACATATTGCAACATCTGAACGTGAACGTCTGCCAACTCCATATAATTCCATAGAAAATCTTGGGTCACGTATCCTTCTTCTTAAAAGTGCCGCATTGGATACAAGTGTTTCCACAAAACCATCCCTTGAACCTCTTAACACCCTGTCTTTCCACGGCTCTGATACTGAACGCATAGGATACGTTCTGCAATCTATTAACAGACATTCATCAAAACCGTCTATCGTCATAATAGATACACCTGACAGAAACTGTGTTATAACATAATCAACATTTCCACTCCTTGTAACCTCTGTATAAGGCATACCTTTCTCCAGAAATATATCAAGACTTGTTATGTCCGATTCTTTCAACGAATAAAAGAACTGCATAAGCTTCTCAGCCATATCTTCCCGAACAAATCCATCTATAAAAAAGAAGCCAGCCTTACGCCCCGCAATTATTACTTCTCTCTGAAGTATATCAAAATTACGTTCTACGTTAAGACTGGTTTCCAACCTTTTAATATTCTCTTTAACATTACAGCTAAAATCACTCATTATAGGCATCCTTTCATATCTTCTCAAGACCTAAAACAGACCAGTTATAGGCTCTTCACCAGTTAATAACATTATGATTACCTTATTACAGTGATTTTATTCTTTAATTATCAATTTAATTCTGTAAACCTGACAACTACAGAAGCTCATTCTTTACAATTACATCATATATCTCTCTAATCACTTTGTTTCATTATTTTCTCGTTTCATATATATAGCTTCCCTTTCAGCTACCATCACAGGCTCTGCATAACTTGATTCAGCATATGATGTTGATTCCCTGCGAAAGTTAATAACATTCTCCTCGCCCATATCATTATTATCCGTCCAAAGTTCACATTGAGTCATAACAGTCTGAACAGCATCCTCCATACCTTCAGGCGGATATTTATGTTTCTTGAGCAGTTTCTTTATAAGCATACGCATTTTAGCTCTTGCCGACTCTCTCTTTTGCCAATCAATAGTTTTATTCTTTCTAAGTGTTTCAGCCAGTTCTTTTGTAATAGCAATCAACTCTTCATTTTCATAAAAATCTTTAATCGCCTGTGGCTTTGTAAGTGCATCATAGAAAGCTAGTTCATCAGCAGTAAGTCCTAACTGTTCCCCCTCTTTTTGTGCTGCTGCAATCTGTTTTGCAAGATTGAGAAGCTCTTCAATAACCTGCTCATTTGTAAGCATACCATTAAGATATCGATTCATTGCCTCATGAATAATTTCACTGAATTTTTCAGATTTAACAACATTAGTCCTTTTGTAAATATACACTTGCTCAGCAATCAGCTTTTTAAGAAGTTCCACTGCAAGATTTTTCTCTTTCATCTTTGCAATTTCTTCAAGAAAATTTGGATCAAAGAGTGAAAATTCTTCTTTGACATCTGAGAACAAGTTTATTACACCATCACTCTTTATGCTCTGCTTCAAAAGCTCATTTATTCGTGCATTCATTTCAGGCAATGAAATCTTTTTACCTGTTCCGGTATTCATCAATCTGCCTACAAGAACCCTGACAGACTCAAAAAAAGCTGCCTCAAATCTCATTTCTTCATCAACAAGAGAAGAACAGAGTGAAAGTGCCTGATGAAGCATTAGTGACTCTTTAATGAAAGCAGTCTTTTCTTCTTCCTTATCTATTGCTATTATAAAGTTTACAGCTCCACTAATTGTTTTTGCCCGTTCAAGGTCTGTACCAGTTGTAAACTTAGAATAAGCATAGCCGTGAAATAAATCTCTGCATATAGAAAGTTTTTCAAGAAATTTAGGATAAGCAACCTTTGCAACATCGGTGTCTCCATAATTCTTTTTATCACGAGTTGTATAATCATTCATCGCCTGCTTCAAAGCAGAAGCTATACCAACATAATCAACAACCAGTCCACCTTCTTTATCTCTAAATACTCTATTTACACGAGCGATAGCCTGCATAAGATTATGACCTGACATTGGCTTATAAACATACATTGTAGCCAATGATGGAACATCAAATCCGGTAAGCCACATATCTACAACAATAGCTATTTTCATAGGACTATTGTTATCTTTAAATTTCTTTGCCAATTCGTCTTTATGCTGTTTGTTACCGATAATTTCACGCCATTCTTCAGGATCATTATTACCAGATGTCATAACAACACCGACTTTTTCTTTCCACGCAGGACGAAGTTCTAATATTCTTTTATAAATCTTCATTGCTATCGGTCTGGAATAAGCAACAATCATCGCTTTACCAGTAAGCAAATTCTGACGATTGTTTTCGTAATGATCGAGGATATCACACACAAGAGAATTAATAGTTTGATCATTTCCGAGAATGGCTTCCATCTGTCCAAGTTGATGCTTACTTTTTTCAATAACTTTTGCATCTGCATTAGCAGCCATTGCATCATATTCTGCATCCATCAATCTCAATATATTTTCATCAAGATTTAATTTGATAACTCTACTCTCATAATAAACAGGTCTTGTTGCCCCATCCTCAACAGCCTGTGTCATATCATATATATCAATGTAATCTCCAAAAACCTCACGGGTACTGCGATCTGCTGAAGATATAGGAGTACCGGTAAAACCTATATATGTAGCATTAGGAAGACTATTACGAATAATACGAGCTATACCAACAACTCTTTTGGCAACTTCTTCTCCATCTTCATTCTTCGTTATCTTAATTTTCTCAGCAAGTCCATATTGTCCTCGATGTGCTTCATCTGCCATAACAACAATATTTCTTCTTTCAGAAAGTGCCTCAAAGGACTCCTCAAACTTCTGCATTGTTGTAAAGATAATTCCATTTGCCCGTCTTCCAGCAAGCAAACTTTTCAAATGTTCTCTACTTTCAGCATGAACCGGTTCTTGTCTTAAAAATTCCTTACATTTAACAAACTGTCCATATAACTGGTCATCAAGATCATTTCTATCCGTAAGTACAACAATAGTCGGACTGTCCAATGCTTCTTGTAATAAATGTGCATAGAAGACCATAGATAACGACTTTCCACTTCCCTGTGTATGCCAGAATACACCACCTTTACCATCTGTAACAGTAGCTTTTTGTGTTGATACAATAGCCTTACGAACCGCAAAATATTGATGATACCCTGCAAGTATCTTAAACCTGTTTATTCCCTCATTTGAGAAGCATATAAAGTTCTTTATGATATCAAGCAATCTTTCTTTCTGGAACATTCCTTCAAAGAAAGTATCAAACTGTGCAAATTGAGTATTTTCATAGTTTCCATCTTTGGTTTTCCATTCCATAAAGCGGTCTTCACCGGAAGTAATAGTTCCTGCTTTAGAAGTAAGCTGGTCACTCATAACACAAATAGCGTTATAAATAAACATAGACGGAATCTCCATCATGTAATTACGAAGCTGTCTGTATGCCTCTGAAGCATCTGTTTCTTCACGAGATGGTGATTTTAGTTCAACTAAAACAACCGGTAATCCATTTAAAAACAGAATTATATCCGCACGTTTATTACTGTTTTCAATAAATGTCCACTGATTAGCTACAATGAAAGAGTTGTTATCCAGCTTCTTATAATCTACGAGATATACAATAGAAGATCGTTCTTCTCCATTGACAAAAAATCTTACCGGTATACCATTTTGTAGATAATCCATAAAAACAGCATTCTTCTGCACAAGTTCACCATTTTCAAAGTTTTTCAACTTAAACATTGCATCCTGAATGGCATCAGAAGGTAAATCTCTATTCAAACGATACATAGAATCCTCTAGCACTTCCTCGTATAAAGGGCTATGAAAATCTCTTTCAATATCTGGACCATAGACATATTCATAACCTAAGTCATTTCTAAATAATTCTATGACAGAATTTTCATAATCAGCTTCTGTATAATTAGTGGACATTTAATCACCCCTTTCATTCGCACTCATAATAAAGTCCTCAACAATTTGATTTAATAATATCATTATCTGTTCTGCCTTTTGCTTTGCATTATCCTTAGACTGACCTTTTGTAAAATAATATTCTGTAATTGACATTTTCATTTTACTAAGTATTTTTTCGCGCTTATACCAATCAATCGTAAAAAGATCTTCTATTATATTCAATACATCTTGAATTTCATCTTTTTCAAGAACTTTCTTGAACTTATCGTCAAATTTGTCAAGAATATATTTATCAAGTTCTGGTTGTTTCGTTGCTATGTCTTGCATAGTACTTACAGAATCTTCTTCATATTTTGTAAAATCCGTAACTGGATTAACTTGATTACGATTTGCACATTTTATATAACTTAATTGGTGTTCTAATTCTGGAAATAACGTAGCTTCATTTATGTTATATAAATCCAATTCCTTTAAAATTGTTTCTTTGCTTTCCCCTGAAATATAAAAACACTCTTCTCTAAATTCCTCTTTTAGTTTTCCCTTTGCTTTAGAAATAATAGATTTCTCGACTTCAATCTCTTTATTAAACAAAAATAAACTTGTCAGCAAAAATACACCACTTTGCTTTCTCAATCTTTCATTTGTGTAAGTTGGCATCACCATATAATTATTTTGTATTATTTCTACAAACTCCTTATAATTTTCCAACCAATTATCTTTTGTTTCTTTATCTATAATCTGATCGTGATATAATTTTTCAAGAACATCAGATAACGTATTTTCTTTTTCTAAATCATAACTTGCCAACGCAGATACGATTTTAATTTCAAGATCCGTAGATTGCGAAGGATAGTATTTATCTGTATAATAAATTACCCCATATGGCTCTTTCTCCACTTCACTGCCATCTTCTGTAATATATTTTTCTATGCCATGAATTTTGCATGCAAAATATAATGCAACTAAGGGATTCGTAGTCAAATCCAAAAGGCGTGTACACATTCCATAATGTTGATACTTTGTCATAATATCAAACATCGAATTCAAGTCTTTAAATTCTGTTGGTGATTTCTGCAATGGTATCTGCATCAATTTGTGCTCTATACTCAGCATATCATCTCTAAATATACTTGGCTCAATATCCCAAAACTCCGTTTCCTGTCCTCTGAAATATAGTTCGGTGGAAGTTCCATCTTTCGATTCTTTCTTCTCTTTTACTTTTTTTATATTTTCTATAAAAGAACTAACCGAGTTTATCAATATTATTTCAGATTCATCAATTTCTTTGTATGCCACTTTCTTCACTCCTTTTTCAAATTCAGCTATTATCATTTGAAGTGCTTTGGCTAGTAGTACACCTCCTGCTAGATTAGTGCTCATAGTATATAAAATACCAAAAACTACACTTACAAATTCTTTAATTTTATTTCCCATGGTGTCATCTACCTTCGCTTTTATCTCAAACCTAACTGTTGATACAGTAAATACAACTACAAGCGATGAAATAGCAATTGGTATAACCAACCCCTGCACTGCAAGCCAAAACACTTCAAGTATGATAAACAATAATTTAGAGCAGCAAATTGAAGCCGTACTGTTATCATTCATCGAGAATACCAACTCAAATGATGTAAAACTCGGTGATTACCTTTATATCAAAGGTAGAATCGGTTGGAAAGGTCTGAAGAAAGAAGAATATCTTGAATGTTCAGACTACCGAATCATCAATGGTGAATCGTTAACAAAAGCTGGTATTGATTGGTCAAAAGCGGGATACATATCTCAAACCCGATACAATGAATCACCCGAAATAATGCTGCAAATTGGTGATATTCTTCTTTCAAAGGATGGGACAATCGGTAAAATAGGATATATAGATTCACTAGCAACACCAACAACAGTTGCTTCTGGAATATTCGTAATCCGCAATCTGCAACCTAACATAATTTCAACAACTTTTATATATTATTTGTTGAAATCCCGATTGTTTACCGCTTTTATTGCAGCCAGAACAGAAGGTAGTGTAATTCCTCACTTATATCAAAAAGATTTTATGCAGTTTGAGTTTCCTTTGCCTGACAAAGAAGAAATGGCAAACTTTGAAGAACTTACAGCTCCTATGTTTTCGCTCATTGTAAGCAATTTGAACGAAAACGATAGATTGATGCGTATTCGTGATAGCTTACTTCCACGACTTATGTCCGGCGAACTTGATGTCTCCGACATCGACATTTAAGCCGCTAAATTATTGTTTACTACTTCATTTGTTTCTATCTTTTCATCAATGGCACTAAGAATTGCCACTATCTTTTCTTGTTCTTCCATTGCTGGATACAAAACCGAAATATCTTGAACGTTTTTCAACGGAAGCTTCGGTTGAACAGCCCCTACTGTACCTTTTTTAATCTCATCTTGTCCAAAACTTGATTTAAGATAATAATATAGATATTCTGGAAGTACACCTTTTATATTGATTATCTTATCACAGTTTTCTGTTTGGTTAGCTTTATCTAACGTTTCACCAACAATGCCAATTAAACCTATTGTACCAACTACACTTATAAGAATATCTCCTTTATGCACAATATAACGGGAAATTGACTTCTGCGTTTCATCGTCAACATATTCATAATCAAATGTTAGCTGCAAATATTTTGTTTTTCCTAAATCTCTTATTCTTATATATGGATGACTGTTGTGTTCTTTAATGAGCTGCTTTCCCTTTGGAAGTCTTTTTCCACCCTTAACATCGGCAAAATCTTTTATTTTAGCTTCATTCCAATGCGACATTTGTTCCTCTCCTTATCCAATATATTTTCGATGAGCAATTTTTACATTACTCTGTTTGACCATTGCATATTGCAATGTTGTATCTATCTTCCTATGCCCTAAGAGCTGTTGAAGCTGCTCAATTGGCATTCCTTTATCTATCGCCATAGTTGCAAGTGTACGCCTGAATTTATGCGGGTGTACCTTATGCAATCCTAATTGCTTTCCAATTTCTCTAAGCCTTGTTTCTATCCCACCAATCTGTAGTCTTTCATGTGGTGCTTTAAGTGAAACAAACAATGCCGGATTATTATCTTTTCTGCTATCCAGATAATTTTGCAAATGTATCTTTGTCCTTGCATCAAAATATACAACTCTTTCTTTACTGCCTTTACCAAATACAATACATTCTCTTTCATTGAAATCTATGTCATTTTGATTGAGTAATACCATTTCACCAACACGCATTCCTGTGGATGCAAGCATATCAATCATTGCTAAATCTCTTAATTCTATGCAATTATCTCTCATTAGCTCTAAAGCTTCATCAGAGTATGTTTCCTTGATACTTGTCCCCGTCTTGACTTTATGTATACGTCTTACAGGATTTTTCAATATGTAGTCTTCATCCTCAAGCCAAGAAAAGAAACTGGAAAGAATACGCCGAATATTGTCTATCGTAACCTTGCTTAATCCTTTCTCTTTCTGATATTCTGTAAGATATTTTCTAATATCATCAGTTACAATATATTTAACATTTTTATCCAGTGTTACTAACATTGCCTCAATTGTTGATTTATAATATCTTAGTGACTTTTCCGAACATCCTTCTATACGTTTTGCTGATAGAAAAATCTCCACATAATCAGGTTCAGATACCTTTGCATTTTCCTTATTTTCTGTTATTTCATAGTTTAAAAGTATAGATTGCAACAACTCCTGTAATCTCTTACTCTGTGCGTTGTTAAGGTATGGCAACATTCCTTGAATAATGTCTGTAATTAAATTTTGTTTCATAGTCATCCTCCTTTAAAATTATTTTTGAGAACGACTAGCAACGGCAGTTCTTTTATTGCTCCTGCCGTTGGTAGGAGTATATATTTACAAATCCCTAGCTTTATATATCACATAACCTTCATAATAATAGCTATGATCTATACCTTTCATGTAAACCTCTCTATCATCAACCTTATCTGTTAGAGCCTTTTTCAAAATATATTTAATTTCAATATCTTTGATTGGGCTTCTTTCCATTGCCAACAGATAGTCTTCCTTATCTACAGCACTCCAATCAATAACCTTGTTTAATTCTTTTTTCAGAATTAAATCAAGCCATATTCTTGTACTTCTGCCATTACCTTCACGAAATGGATGTGTTATATTCATCTCAACATATTTTTCAACAATTTCATCAAATGTTGATTGTGGCATCTTCTCAACATTCTCTATTGCAGCTTGTAAATACATCACTGGTGCAAATCGAAAGTTTCCTTTTGCCATATTCACATCTCTTACTTTCCCTGCAAAATCATATATCTCACCAAATAAATATTTATGAATTGCCGCAAGCATCTCAAAAGTTCCAGCTTTATAGTTATCAAGATATCCATTTTCAAACAACTCTACTGCTTTTTTCTTGCTTATCTTTTCTTCCATTCTTGCAAGTTCTGTGGAGTCTGTGATATTAAGCTTATTTTCTAATATCATATTTTTCCTTTCCAAATGCTAATTAACGCATTTTATTTTCGTTCATATATTGATGTGTTATACCTGATAAACAATAATTTAGCGGCTTAAATGTCGATGTCGGAGACATCAAGTTCGCCGGA
>ERZ835980.1515-NODE-1515-length-25236-cov-7.143283_pt1 | contig 25236 bp, 17 predicted proteins | sample MGYA00519943_ERZ835980 | MGnify/ENA primary metagenome ERZ835980 (study PRJEB31850, sample SAMEA3708791) | human gut metagenome | biome: human gut; feature: human-associated habitat; material: faeces | place: China | collected 2014 ... | reverse complement strand
CCTGGATCTATATTGATGAGATCTATCTGCTGTTCCAGCATGAGTACAGCGCCAACTTCCTGTTCACCCTGTGGAAACGAATGCGAAAATACCAGGCTTGCGGCACGGGGATCAGTCAGAATATCGAAGACCTGCTGCAGTCCCACACGGCCCGCACCATGCTGGCAAACAGTGAATTCCTCATCATGCTGAATCAGGCGGCTACAGACCGGGAGGAACTGGCGCGCCTGCTGAACATCTCGGATAATCAGCTCTCCTACATCACCAATGTGGACTCCGGGCGTGGGCTTATCAAATGTGGCAGCGCCATCGTGCCTTTCGTGGATAGCTTTCCCCGCCACACCAGGCTATACCAGATGATGACAACACGCCCCTCCGACCTTGTTGCGTGATGTGCTATGAAAAAAATCAAAGAAAAGCCCGCGCTCTCTGAACGCATCAAAGAAAAAGCGGTATCGGCCCCCAGAGGACTGCTGCACAGAGGTCTGGACGATGGTTCTGAGCGGCTGCGGACGCAGCTGCGGGATACGGCTCAGCACGGGCAGACAGACGAGTACGGCGGCGACACCATTGAGGATACCGCCGCCCGCGGCCTGCGTCGGGCAGAAAAGGAACTTACCCGGCAGCGGAAGAAGAAACCGCAGGAGCAGCCGCCAGAGGGCGGTACTCCTGCTGCCGATGGCACAGTACAGAAGCCTTCTGCTATCAAGGGAAAAGATACCACTTCTGCCGTTTCGCAGCCGCAGACCGCTGCGGAGCGTGGACGGCAGCAGGCGCGTCAGAACACCGCACAAAAAGCCGCCAAGGTCAAGACAAAAGATATCTATATCGGCGCACAAACAGAGACACAGGTCACAGTGGCAGCAGATCCGCAGCGGCAGGGACAGAGAGTATTCATGGAGGAACGCGGGCGCAAAGCCGCCCAATGGCAGGCAGAACAAAAAAGAGCCGTATCGCGCCGCCAGGTCAAGACGGCACAAGCCTTGCGTTCAGATGGGGGCGGCAGCGCCATACCCGACAGGAAACGTTCAGCACAGGCTCCTCGCATCAAAGAGCGGACGATGAGCAGCTTGCCCAAATCGGCGCGGAAGGACCACTTGGCGGTGGAACGTGACATCGTCTCCGCTTCACCGCATTCCCGGAAGATGGCTGATACAGCGAAAACTTTGGAGTCCGCACAGAAGCAGGCGGCCATGCTGCAAAGCAACGCCCATGCCGCACGGGAAGCAGCGGTGCAGACAACGCGGTATCAGCAAGCCGCGAAAGCGGTGCAGGCCACGGCGCAGAAAGCATCCCAGGCGGCAGGACGGGCGCTGCGGGCCATCCTGTCCGCCGCCAGAAGTCTTGCGGCGGCGATGATGGCTGGCGGCAGTACGGTCCTCTCGATGGCGTTAGTTATCTGCCTGATCGGACTCCTGGTCGCGTCACCGTTTGGGATATTCTTTTCCGGCGAGGACAGCGGCACCAGATATACGATGCCGGAGGCTGTGACTATGCTGAATACAGAGTTTACAGACCGCATCGAGCAGATCAAGGCGGAGAATCCGCATGATGAATTGGATATGGACAACGCGGGCAGCGCCGCCATGATCTCTAACTGGCGGGATGTGCTGGCTGTTTATGCTGTGCGAACAACGACAGATGCATCGTCGCCGGACGAGGTGGCGACGCTGACGGAAGAAAAGCTGGATATTCTGCGGCAGATTTTCTGGGATATGAACGCCATCTCTTATTGGGTGGAAACCATCTCAGGCGACAAGGATGAAAGCGATACCGTCATCCTGCACATCACTGTCACAGTCAAGGATCATCTGCAAATGGCGGACGAGTATCGGTTCAACGCCGAGCAGCACAAGCTGTTGGAGGAACTGATGCAGCCGGAGTATCAGGAACTGTTCGCGGCGCTCACCGGTAGCTACCAGGACATTGAGCTGAGTCCCGACGAGGTAGCGAAGATCATGGAAAACCTCCCCGCCGATCTCAGCGAGGCCCGCAGAGAAGTTGTGCTGACAGCATATCAGCTCTTGGGCAGAGTCCATTATTTTTGGGGAGGAAAATCTTTGGTAATCGGCTGGGACTCCCGCTGGGGAATGCCGATGGAGGTCACAGCCGAGGGCAGCTCCACCACTGGCACTGTGCGGCCCTTCGGACTGGATTGTTCGGGAATGGTGGATTGGGTATTCTACAACCAGAGCGGCGGACAATACGTCATTGGGCATGGCGGCGGGGCCACTGCGCAGCACAGCTACTGTACGCCTATTGCTTGGAGTGACGCCCAGCCGGGAGACCTTGTCTTTTATCCGGGTGACAGCCATGTCGGCATTGTTTGCGGCTTTGACAGCGGCGGTAATATCATGATCATCCACTGCGCCAGCGGCGCGAACAATGTGGTGGTTACCAGCAAGGAAGGATTTACTGCCGTTAGCAGACCCTTTTACTACAGTAAATAGCGTCAGGGGCTGTCTCAGAATATTTGCTCTGGGACAGCCCCTGTTTATTTTGATGTACCGCAGCACGTTATTATCCTATGTGTGTCCAGCCGCCCTCAGCTTTGACGGTATAGGCGTCGGGTGTAACTAACCGCCAGGGGTATTATTGCTACCGCCACCACTACTGCCTCTGCCGCTGCTTACCAATTTGGGAATGCTCTCCGTCTTTGTGGCCTTGCAAATCCCACAGGTGTAAGTTTTGACGCCTGTTTTTTCATGGGTAGGTGCAGTTGTCATTTTACCCTCGCCTGTATAGACGCCGCTGGAATTGACGCTTACATTACCGGGTGGTTACTGAGCACTTACACAGCTTACCAAAGAACGGCGGCAGGGAATCATTGATTCCGAGCCGCCGTTCTGATTCACTTTGGGTTACCCGTCAGTCGCTTCCCTTACTTGCCCTGATAGGCACGGAACAGGAAGGTCACGATCTGGGCGCGAGTGCAGCCGTTGTCGGGGCTGAACGTAGAGTCCGTCGTACCGTTAGTCACGCCGTTTTCCACAGCCCAGGCCACTGCGTCAGTATAGAAAGCATTGGCCGCCACATCGGTGAAGCCATTCGCCGTGGTAGGTGCGGTACCCAGCGCGCGGTACAGGAACGTCACGCTCTGGGCGCGGGTGCAGGTGGCGTTGGGGCTGAAGGTGCCGTCGCCGGTACCCAGCGTGATGCCATTCTCCACAGCCCAGGCCACAGCCTTGGCGTAGTAGCTGCCCGCGGGAACATCCGCGAAGCTCACCGTACTCTTAGGCTCGGGAGAGCCGGCGGCGCGCCACAGGAAGGTCACAATGTGAGCACGGGTGCAGGGCTGGTCGGGGCCAAACAGGCCGCTGCCGATACCGCCGGTAATGCCCTTCTTGGCAGCCCACTTCACAGCGTCATAGTAATAGGCGCTGGAGGGAACGTCCACGAAGTCCATGGCCTTGATCTCAGCGAATTCAGCGGAAACCGTCACCTTGGAGGCGGGCATGGTAAAGGTAAACTTGCCGTTGCCCTTGTCCTTCACCTTGATCTTGCTGCCGCTGGCGTCCTTCACGGTCAGGGTGTCCAGCTCATAGCCGCTGTCGGGCTTGACGGTGATGGTCACGGTATCGCCCGCCTTGGCGTTCTTGGGGTCAACGGTCACATCGCCGTGCTTGACAGAGGGCGCGGAGACGTCATAGCGTCTGGTGGAAGAACTGGAACCGCCTCCGGAGCTGCTGCCGCCACCGCCGGTGCTGCCGCCGCCGGTCGTGCTGCCACCAGTAGTGCTGCCACCGGTCGTGCTGCCGCCGGTCGTGCTGCCACCGGTAGTGCTGCCACCAGTAGTGCTGCCACCGGTAGTGCTGCCGCCGGTAGTGCTGCCGCCGGTCGTGCTGCCGCCAGTAGTGCTGCCGCCGGTAGTGCTGCCACCAGTAGTGCTGCCACCGGTAGTGCTGCCACCGGTAGTGCTGCCGCCGGTCGTGCTGCCAGGCACATTCACTCCGCCGGGAATGATATTCACTTGGAAACTTTCATTTTGTATGCCCGTAAATCCTTTGTTTTCGATGTCCACCTTAGCATTATCCGAATCCGCCTTAGCAATGAATTTCAGAGTAAACAGTGCACCATCGCCACTAAGGAGTTCTGTGTTAGCAAAGACTACTTTATTCTGTTTTGCATTGGGCGTAAAGAAACCATTGCTGAGCAGGGCTCCTTTGACAACGTCCTTCAATTCCAGCTTGTTTTGATCATACACAACGGTAAAATCAAGGCCAGCAAAGCCCGGGTTGTCCGCAAGGGAAACATTCAGTGTGACTTCCTCACCCGCTGTAACTGCTTTTGTCACAGTCTCAACAGTGATAGTCGCCGCACTGCTGTCATCAGTGCCAGTTGCCATAGCAGGGGTGATTGCCATTGTGAGCACTACCGCTACGGAAAGAAGCACCGATAACCAGTGTTTTGCATTCTTCATGTTTTTCTGTTCCTTTCTTTTATAAAAAATGTTGTATCACATGATACACAAAGGATTGGTGCTTCTACCGAAGGATGCCCTATCCAGCATCCTTCGGTAGAAAAGAGAACCTCAATCGTTGTAGCCAGCCAAGCGTCGCAGTAACGTTACGGCATCCGAAATATTTACGGTGCCATCACCGTTCATATCGCTATTTCCGATGATTATATTTACACTCTCATCCCCCGCGAGGTAACGGAGCAGAGCCACTGCGTCAGAAATATTGACCACGCCGTCGCCGTTCACATCGCCCGTCACAAAGACAGTTTCCGCAAAAGTCACGTCCAATTTTGCGATACGCTGTGTGAGCCAATTCTGCATATCTGCAAGAACCGAAGCATAAGTGGTGTTCTTCCAAATGTGTTCGGCATTATTCGGATCTCCCACTCGGATATACGGCCAGAGGACGAAGTTCATTTCCGCACTATCTGCCAGGCAGTCCGCATAACCATAGATCGTACCGTCCTCCGTGATCAGAGCATTGGCTTGCGGAGCAAATGTCGCGTTATAGTATGCGATGACAGCCTCCCGGAAGTCGGGGATCTGGATCAGCGCTTCCGCCAGATAGTGATAGTCGGTCGTGTCCGGCGAGATATACTTGGTCCAGCCGGTGCCGAGCGTCATGTCCTGATCCCAGATGGGACCGGCATACATGATTCCGTTGGCATCCTTGTAGAAATAGAGCGAGGAAATGAAGCCGTCCGGACTCAGCGCCAGTTCCTGCAGCAAGAAGATCTTCACGAGCGAATCACGGTCAACATACTCGTAATAGTGCTTGCCGTCATCGTTGATGCCGGTGTAATTGCCGTTTTCGTCCATGGCATAGACCGCATTCTCAAACGCCTGATAATACTCGCTGATGTACTCCATAGCTGCATCGCCGCACCATTCGGGGCTCTTGACATTGACGCCCTTACCCTTCTTGGTCACAAATCCGTTGACCTCATCCGGTGCGTCGTGGTTCAGCTCCAGCAGGTATCCGCCCGTGATGTCGGTCGGGTCAGTAAGGCCGGTCGTATAGGTATAGCTCCCACCATAGGCATTGGTGCCGGTTGCGGTGGTCATGTTCGTCCCATACTCCGGATTCTGATCCTTGTACGCAGCTTCCAGATCGGTGATATTGATGCCGGTATCCTTGACCGCATTCTTTTCGCTCAGCAGATACACGCCGCGATACTCACCATCGTAGTACAGGTTCACCCAATCGCAGCTCGCTGTATAGGGCATTTCCAAAGCAGCCGCCATGTCCTTGAACAGCTTGTCATGCATCAGTGTAGCGTCGAAGTAGTTTGCCAGGAGCACCCACGTCTTCACGTTCTCGCCGTTTTGCAGCAGATCGGAGGCCGTTTCCAGCTTCATCTGATAGGACTTCTTCGCAGCGTAGGTAAAGGTGGAATTGCCGCGTGCCTTGAGCTCTTTGATGTCCATCGTACTGATCTCGCTGCCGGCTGCGTCGATCATCTTGAGTGCCGCCGTCGTGGTGTTCCGCTTGCTGCTATCCACATAGCTGCGTCCCTGCGTGTTCGCATTCGTGCTGGTCAGATAGATGGTCGGCAAGTTCGTCGCCTGCATGATGCGGACGGTGAACGCTGTACCGTTTCCGACTTTTGCAGTCAGGAGGCGATAGCCGTCCGTCTCAGAAGCCAGTGCGGAAACATTCAGTGCAGCAGCATTGCCGTTAACGGGCTGGCTGCCCTGATCGCCTGCAACCACCAGACTGCCGTCATTAGCCGAGCGGGTGATGGTGACATTCAGGTTCGCAAGATCTGCCGAGGCAGGCAGGAACAGATAATTTGTACCGTCCACATCGACCGCCGGAATCTGTATGCCATCTACTGTGGCAGTCATAGCCGTTACATTTGCCGAAAGAGGAGACGTTGTTGCGCAGAGGATATTGGACCATTTTACGCTGGTGTAGACCTTGTTGTCTTCTGTCGGAACCTTAGTCCGGCCAGCCGCTACAAAATAATACGCTGTGTCCGCGCTCAGCCCCGTGACTTCAAAAGCGGTATTCTCAGTGGTTCCCAACGATGTACGGTTTTGGCCCTTCTCGTCGCATTGGAAGACCTCATAATACTCCGCGCCGGGAGCCACGCTCCAGGCAAGGGTCAGGGAATCTATCGCAGCAGAGGTGCATCTCAGATTCTCCACATTGTTCGGAACAATGTAGTAGGTCAGCGTTTTATTGCCGTAGTAATTTCCTCGGCCTTCGCATTTGATCTCGGCCTTGCCGACATTCTTGCTGTCCGGCCATTCCACATACAGATCGGGGATCTGTCCGTTGATGAGGTTGGCATCATTGTTCTGCGTCAGCACATAGTCACCGTGTTTGGCAAAGCTGCCGGGACGAACACCGGTGTCGGTGTAATAATAGTTGGGGGCCGGTTCGATATCGCGAGGCTTTTCAGGGCTTCCGAATTTGAAGTCGACATCTTTGCTGTTGATATCGATGCCGTGGAACTTGCAGACCGTGCAGATATGGTTTTCATCCCATTTGTGATCGACGGGGCGCTGAAAATCAGATCGATCCGTTGCCGTGCATTGCGGACAGGTATAGGTAATATAGCCACCGGTCACGCAGGTGCGGCTGTCGCTCTCCGTGGTCCGGAAGGCGTAGCCGTCCGCGCAGGAATGGTATCTGTCCTCGCCCTGAGAAGAGAACTCGTTTTTCTTGACGATTCCGTTTGCAAGGATGACCTGTTTGCTGTCTGTGGTAGAGAGCAGACCACTGAAAGCATAGTCGCCTTCAGGTTTCAGTGCCGTCCCGCAGACTGTGCAAGTGATCGTTCCAGCGGTCATATCGTACTTGCTGGTGCCATTCACCGTGTGCTTGCCCAACTCGCAGTCGGTGCGCGTTTTGGTGTAGGAATCCAGCTCAGTGCCATCGTACTTGATAGCCTTGACTGTGAAGGACGCTTCCGTTGCCTGCACTGTGAGATACATGCCGTCGTATTCGGTATGAGGCTTGGCGCACGCATAGTACTCTCGATTTTCAAACTTGTTGCTCTTGCTGCTCAAATCACCGCAGACAAAGTACACAACGCCGTTCCGGCTGTTTTCCGCCTGCTTCACGCCGCCGAGCATGGGATAGGTGCGGGCGTAGGCATGGTCATCACCGCCGAAGACGAAGCTGAAGCCTGCCTTCTCAATACTGGCAAGGATCTCCGGTGTTGCGGAAACGGACTCGGTGCCATAGATGGGCTCGTGCGACACGAGTACCTTCCAGACGCAGTCGGTGGTCAGATTCTCTGCAATGTCCGCCAACGTCTCAGAGAGCTTCGTGCCATGGTTCACGACGACTACACAGACCTTGCCGTATTCCATTTTGTACCAGCTGTTCTGCGCGCTCTCAGGCAGATCATAGATTGCCTTGCTGATCTTGCCATCCGCATCGCCGTAATACTCATGGTTGCCCAGCACATGGATCAGATCCACTCCGCCCAGCGTACCGCTGTTGACCGCATTCAGGAACGGGCGGCAATGCGTTTCATACATTGTCACATTGTCGATGGCATCGCCGGTCTGAACACCGAAGTCATAGCTTTCTGCTTTCAGCTTTTCCAGCGCTGCAGCCAGATTTGCTGTGTCGCCTGTTTGAATGTCGCCCAGGATGAAGAAGTTGGTGGCTACCGCGTCCGCGGCAGGCATTTTAAAGCTCTGCGTATTAGACCAAGTAGCGCCATCACCCACCTGATAGTAGTAGGTGGTGTCTGGTGCCAGATTGGTAAGCGTTACCTTGTTGCTCCGCAGCGCGTCGCCGCGGGTGCTCTGCACAAAGGTCTGGATCGCGGAGGTTCCATCCACCGTAGCGGCGCCGTTGAGTTCGGCATCGGTGGAATACTTTACCTGCGCCTTTGCCGCAGAGTCATCGATCTGGGTAAGCCAGGTGATGCTCTTGGTTCCGGCAGTCGTCACGCCGTTGGTGAGGATACCGAAGGGCTTGCCGTCGTTCTCAGCCGTTCTTTCGCAGACGATCACGCGCTGGTTCCAGGAGCGGCCGCTGCCGGCCTTTTCGGCGTAGAAGGTGTATTCACCCGCCGTGTCAAAGGTTTTGGTAAATGTACCCTTCATGCTGGTGCGGCCCAACTTATGGCTGCCGTCACTGCTCACCTGATAGATATCCGCACGGGAAATCGGCTTGCCGTCGGCATCCGTTACGGTCAGTTCGGCAGGCATCCCGGCAATGGCCTGCTCACAGGTGAGCTGATAGCTTGCCGTCATGGGGACGACCTTTTCCGTACCGGAGAAGGTATAAGTCGTTCCGGTTTCGGTATCGCCCGCGATAGTGTAGCTGCCCTGCGTCACCGTGCATTTCAGCTCGCTGTCCGATGCGGCGTTCTTGGGGATATTGATGATGAGATAGCCCAACTCGGAAACATAGTTGTAATCCGTGTCCTGCGCACCGGTACGCATCGCCCGCCGGGCCTGCATAGCTTGCGGCTTTGTGACCGTGATTTTGGCAAGTCCCTTTGCCAAAGCGCTTTGGTCCAGTGTCAGCGTATAGTCGCTGCTGAGTGGCTCGACCTCAGCGCCCTTAAGATACTCCGCAGCGTTGCCCATGGCGCGGAAATCCACCGTCAGCTCTGCCTTTGTGACAGGCTCGCCAGTGTTATTTACGATAGCAAAGACGTAGTCTTTGCCGATCTCCGGCGGCTCGGGCTGGGGCAGAATATCAATGGCAGACTGCATCCCCTTTGCGTCCTCCACACGGAAGGTGCGTGTTTCGGTGGTCACGTTGCCGTAGAAGTCCTTGAGCCGGACAGTGAGCGTATGCGTGCCGTTACGGAGCGCCACGCCCTTGAGGTAGAGGGAACCGTCATTGATCTCCAGCTTGCCGGTATAGTCCGTACCGTCCAGCAGCACGCGGATACCGCTGGTATCGATGCCGGTGGCATACTTATCGGTCATCTCGCTGTCGGAGTAGACGGCATTAAAGGTAAGATTGCCGCCGTTCAGCACGGTGGAGCCGTCTCCTGCCAGCGCCGTACCGGAGGAAGTCTCGGTGACCGATTCCAGCACCGGCCGGGTAATATCGTTGGTATTCGTGCCGTAGATGAACTGGAGATTATCGATGTAAAGATAGCCGGTACTCTTGGTGCAGTTCTGGGGGGATGTAACACGAACTGTATAAGCGCGCGAAACATCCACGGGCATCTGGAACGCGGAAATATCCGCTTCGACCCAGGTCCAGTCCTTGCCCGCCCAGTCGCTGAGCGTACTGCCGCTTACCGTGCCGTCGGCATTGTAGCTGTAGTACTGAACGTAAGCCGCCGTACCGTTGAGCTGCTTTCCGTCAACATAGCTGACACTGCCGTCGTTGTTGAACTTCATGTAGGCGGTATTCAGATCGGCTTCAAACGCGCCGCCCTTCAAAATGGCCTTCAGAACAGAGTTATCGCCCGCACAAGCGGTTGGCACTTTGATCCACATGCCGATTTTGGTCGGCTGCGTCGTGTTGACAAGAAGGTCACCAGAGAAGCCAAAGTCTGCCGCTGCAACCGTCGTCGGCTTAACATTGGTGAAATCATAGCCAAGCTTGAACGCGTACTGACCGAAACGGACATTCTCGTCCTCGTCGGCACTCACAACCCTATTATACCCCTCAGGAAAAACGATACCCGTGCCGTTCGCTTGACGAATCCAAAGGCGCTTCGCCTTCACTTCTTCAGGGAGAAGCTGCCCACTGCCGCCGACAGACGACGGACCGACATGGCATTCCCAGTATGCCGTCGCAGCCGTATCACCGTGATCCTCAAAGTCCATCAGCACAAACGGCTCCATACCAACGACAACATCAACCGATCCGTTGACATCGGAATCGTTAGCAAGCGCTACATGGATCGTGCCGCGCAGAGAGGTATCCTCATCAGCGGTAAACTTATTGTTATTGAATTTTCCCAGTGAAAACGTAAATGTGTTTTCTGCGTTCAAGTTGCGGATGCCGTAGGCCTTTCCGTCAGAAAGACTTGCTACTTCAAAGTTCTCGGTAACATCCGCCTTGACAACTTGCGTCGGGTCCGCCATAGAATACATTGTCGCCGTCTTATGCTTCAGCGTTTCTTCTACCTGCACAGACCCGTCGGGAATGGTTGTGATTGTGCGTCCGGATTCGATATATACGGAATCATAGAGCACATCACTATCGTACTTATAAATAAGATGGAGTTCATCCCCGATTTTCTCAGTTCCAGTCAAGGGAAGATACAACTGCGCCCAGCGAACGCTTGCAGCCTGCCAAAACGGGGTATAATACTGTTCCAGCGCGACAGTATGCTTATAGCTCAGGCCATTTTCGCTGATGCTCCACGCAAAGTCTCCATCCTTGTAGTTGACCTCGCGCCCCTGCCAGGTAGGTTTGAAGGTGAGGTCGCTCTCTTCTCCGAAATCGATGGAAACACTATTGTTTGTAAAGCCCAGCTTATCCGGCCACTGCACCTGAATTTTGGTCTGGCCAATGATCTGGCCGCCGGCCTTCAGACCGACTTCGACCTCGTCGCAGGTACCGGCAGCCGTGTAAAGGCCGTTTGCATCAATGTGGCCATTGCCGGAGAGAACCGCCCAGGAAGCACCTGCGGGGATATCCGCCTTGCCGCCAGCGGCGTCAATGCCGGTCGCCGTAAACTGCACCGTGCTGCCGGGGGTATAGACCTCGTTATTGGGCGTCACCACCGCGTGGTCGAACTGACCCGTGGGCTTCGCCGCGGAGAGCACCATGATGGTGTTGGACACCTTACGCTCGTAGCCGTCGGACGGACGGCAGCGCAGGGTCAGACCGGCGGTGCTGCTTTCCGGCTCGCCTTCGCGCTGGGTGGCGAAGGTCGAGGAGCCGCCGCCATCCAGATTGATGGCCTGCACGCAGCCCAGATCTTCCATGGAGGCCGCAACCTCTGCCATGGTCATGCCGACAGAATAGGGTGCCTGACGGCCATCCACCATGAACATCACCACCGTGCCGTCAGCCTTGATGCCGATGGCAGTGCGGGAAGCACGGGTAGAATTGTCAAGATCGCTGCGGGCGTGGCCGTCCACAAAGATATCGCCAAAGCTGGCGACAGCTTCCAGAACATTGCCTGCCGCAAAGGCGGTGCTGCATTCCTGTGCGCTGGTGATGTGCGCGTTGCCGCTCGCATCGATCCAGAAGGTCGTATTGGTCGGCGCATTGATCTGCGTGCCGCTCATGATAAACGCGCCGCTTGGGCGACCGTTGCTCATGTCATAGCCGCCGGCGTTGATCGCGCCGACAACATTGGTTGCGCGACGGGTCTGCATGCTCTGCGCCTGCTTGGTCGTTTCCGTCATGGCCCAGTTTCTGCCGGTTTTGATGGTTTCGATATCATCATCACTGTAACCGGCCGCAATGGAAGCTGTGGAGCCTTCGCCCACTTTGACCTCCATCACATGACCCATCATCTGCTGGGTCAGTGCGCCATTGTTCAAGATCCATTCGTATTCCTTGACATCGGGTGTCATGGCATATTCCTTTTCGGATATCTGCCGGATACCCAGTCGGTCAAGTCCGCCGCTGCTTGCGTTCTCCGCTGCCTGAACCTGTGCCGGTAGCAGTGATGCCGTCAAACAGAATGTCAGCAGCAGCGAAAGCAATCTTTTCATGTGATCTCCTCCTACAGTATATGTTTTCTGCGGCTCCCCGCAGTTGAGCACCTATTATATTAGTGTGTCGGTTTCTCCGGCTGCCCGGCTAAGATCGCCGTACATTGGCTCAGCGGCCTGCCTGCGCAAACAGGGCAGCCGCAGCGCTGTTTTCCTGTACGGCTGCTGATGACCGATTTCCACGCATGGCCGTTTTCACACAGCCACCAGGCCTTCCGGCTGCTGCCGGGCGTCACCTGCTGCGGCGTGAAGCTGCCGTTAAGGGTTGGATGCCATTGCGACGCGATCACCGGCTCCTTGGTTTCCAGATCATTAAATCCAGGCAGGACCTTGCGGTTGGTGCAGTACGGACAATCGCTCCCCTTGTTCACACGGTGGGCGATGACCGCACAGAAGGAATGCCCCTTGTCACAGAGCCACCACACGCGGCGATTGGAGTATACGCTCACTGCCTCCGGTGTCAGCGCACCGTTCTTTTTCCGGTCCCACTGTTCAGCGAGCCGCGGATGCAGTGAAGCGAGATCATTGAATCCGGACAGGACCTTTTGTCCCGCGCAGAACGGACAGCCTGCGTTTGATGTGATGCGGCTGGCAACGCTCGCCTGCCAGCTATGTCCTTTCGGACACCTCCACCAGACTTTCCGATGCGCTCCTGGCACGACCTGCGTCGGCAGCAACGGGGAATTCTTTTCTGTGTCCCAGTCCGAAAGCAGATCAGGAAATTTCGCCGCCAGGGAGTTTTCCTCCGGCAGAACAGCTCGGCCCGCACAGACGGGACAGCCCGTCCCTTGTGCGCGGCTTTTAACTGCAGAGCGGTAAGAATGTCCTTTAGCGCATCGCCACCATACAAGCCTTCGGCTGCCAACCGTCAGCTCAGAGAATTGCACCGGGCCATTCTTCTCTGCATCCCATTCCGGCTCAAGCTCCGGATGGCACATTCGCAGGGCCTTCTTTGGCTCTGCCAGACGTCCTGAGCAGTATGGACATCCGCTGCCGGCGGAGCGAGAATAAATCTTTGCCTGCCAGTGATGCCCGCTGGCACAGTACCACCATACCTTTTGGTGGCTTCCGTAGGTCACATCCTTCGGCGTGAGCGGCGCATTGCGTTCATCGTCCCATTGTGCCAGCAGGTGAGCTTGTTCATGCCCGGCGCAGAAATCGTACAGAGACGGACGGATTGCCGCTCACCTCCCGCAGAATAGTTGGCCGCCTGCAACACAGGCGGAAGGGTCTTTTTTAGCTGATCGTGTATCCGGCACAGTGGCTAAAAAAGTACGTTTTTTTAGTCGGATTTAAGCCGTTGGCCTATTGCTATTCTGTTGGGGGAGTGCTATGGTAGATGTATAAGATTTTGTGTATATCGCTGTGGTCGGCAACCTGTACTTTTTTATCCAGTCTTCTTCGTCTGCGTTTTCTTAACGGCTTCTTTGCACCCGTCATCCTGCGCCCAGAGCAAAAAGCTCCGGTGGGTGACGCCCAGCAGTCTTCCTGCCGCACGTGCAGACAGCTCGCCGCGCTCCCAACGCGCTTTGACTTCGCCGAACCCTTCTGGCAGCGCCTTGCGGGGTCTGCCGAATTTCACGCCGCGCGCCTTCGCTGCGGCGATCCCTTCCGCCTGCCGCTGATGAATGAATTCGCGCTCTGTCTGCGCCACATAGGATAGCAGCTGCAGCACGATGTCCGCGATCAACGTTCCGGTGAGGTCGCGATTCCGCCGCGTGTCAAGCAGAGGCATATCCAGTACAACGATTGCCGCACTCTTTTCCTTTGTGATGATGCGCCATTGCTCCAAAATTTCTTCATAGTTTCTGCCAAGACGGTCGATGCTCTTGATCACAAGCGTATCGCCGTCTTTCAGTTTGCGCAGCAGCCGCTGGTAGCTGCGGCGGTCAAAATCCTTGCCGGACTGCTTGTCCACAAAAATCGCCCGGTCCGTTAAACCGAATTCCCGCAGAGCGATGAGTTGGCGCAACTCATTCTGTTCCTTGGTCGAAACTCTTGCATAACCGTATTCCATGTGCTGACCTCCCAATTTATCGGTGGATAAATTGTAAGCCAGGTGCCGGCCACATGGACAATATAGTGTTATATCACTATTATAGCACATATTTTTCTGTTAGTGAAGTATCACTAATAACCTTTTCTCAAATAATTTACCATAGTGATAAATCGTCATGGAGGTTTACACTATGGATACTCGGGAAACTGTTGCACTTCGCATCCGCCAACTTTGCGCAGAACGAAAAATTACACCGAACGGATTAGCAAATCTGTCTGCTGTTCCTCAAGCAACTATCAAGAGTATCCTTAATAATGAAAGTAAAAATCCGGGCGTCGTGACGATTAAGAAGCTTTGTGATGGTCTTGACATTACCCTCGGTGAGTTCTTCTCCACGCCTGAATTCGATACGCTGGAACAGGAGATCAAGTGAAGCCTCTTTCTCAGCCTCTACCGCCAGCGCTCCTCCATTTTTTCGCGTAGAGTACACGCATAGTGCGTGAACTCTACGCTCTATACGGGGCATTCTCTCATTTTCACGGAAAATCTTCCATCCGCTGCTGCGTTTGACGGTTATGTATTGCCGCCGCGCCGTTTCCCATTTGAATGGAGTACAGCTACATGAAAAATGAATCCCAATATGGTCTGCTGCTTCTCCGGCAATATCTATATCAGCAGACAGACGAGCAGCATCCGGTCTCGGTCACGGACATTCTCGCATTCTGGCAGCAGCACGGCATTCAGGCCGGACGCAAGAGTGTTTACACCGACATCGAACTGCTACAGAACGCCGGGATGGATATCGTCTGCGTCAAAAGCACCCAGAATCGATACTTCGTGGGGGAGAGGCTGTTTGAACTGCCGGAGCTGAAGCTGCTGGTGGATGCGGTGGAATCCTCCCGGTTTATCACGGAGAAAAAGAGCACCGCCCTCATCAAGAAGCTGGGCCATCTCACCAGCACAGCGCAGGCGGAACAGCTGGACCGCCGCATTTACATGGGCGGCACTCCAAAGCCGGAGAATGAGAGCATCTACTACAATGTGGATACCATCCACAACGCCGTCCAGAAGAAACAGCAAATCACCTTCCAGTATTTTGAGTACACGCCTAAAAAGGAAAAGATACTCAAGCATGATGGATACAAGTATCGGTTCAGCCCCTACGCCATGATCTGGAATCGGGACTGCTACTATGCCGTAGGCTGGTCGGAAAAGCATGGAAAGATTGCACAATTTCGGGTGGACCGCATGACGGCAGTCGAACCGCTGGAACAGACGGCAGTCCAGACACTGGACTTTGATCCGGCGGAGTATGTCCGTAAGGTGTTTGGGATGTACCCGGACAACCTCTGTACCGTAGAACTGCTGTGCGATAATGAGGTCATGCGCAGCGTGATCGACCGCTTCGGTGAAAATGTGCAGACGGAAACTGTAGATGAACAGCATTTCCGTGCCACAGTCGAGGTTGCGCCAAGCCCTCCGTTTTTCAGCTGGGTCTTTACCTTTAGCGGTAAGATTCGCATCGTCAGCCCAGCAGCAGTGCTGGAGGAAATGCAGGATATGGCAGCGTGGCTGAAATAACTTCTGGATGGTGTTCCTTGCGGGGAACACCATCTTTTTCACGTCTTGCCAATCGAACGAATGTTTGCTATACTGAGGCTACAGTGTTTCCAGAGAAGAGAACACGGATAGGAGGTGAGTTACTTGGAACAGACATTCGGCAGCTTCGTTCGAGAGAAACGGCAATCTATCGGATTGTCCCTGCGCACGCTGGCGGCAAAGCTGGACTTGTCGCCGGTCTATCTGAGCAACATTGAAAACGACCGCAGACCGGCGCCGACGCGCGCATATTTGGAACGGTTGGAGCAGGAACTGCATCTGAGCAAGGTGGAAACCGAGCAGATGCTGGATCTTGCCGCCAAGTCCCAGAATAACCGGGTATCCGCAGACCTGCCGGACTACATCATGGATCGGGAGATCGTCCGGGCCGCGCTCCGCACGGCGAAGGAGGCAGACGCCACAGACCAGGAGTGGCAGGAATTTATCGACCGGATCACCCAGCGCGCAAAGAAATCCAAAGAGGGCGGTGAAATAGACGCATGAAAAAAGCATATTACAGCGAACAGGCGTTGGAGCGGATCGCCCGCGATGTGATCATCGCCTATGACCCCAGACTTTATTACGGTTCCCCCGCCGCCATTCCCATTGAGGACATCATCGAGGCACAGGGGCTGGTGCTGGAGTATCAATATCTGCGGAATAATGGGCGGGTTTTGGGCGAGACCATCTTTGACGACGGTCTCACAGCGATCTATGACTGGGAAAACCACCGCTATGACCTTCTTCCCGTCAAGGGCGGCACCATCCTCATCGACTGCTCTCTCTGCGAAGAGGAAGCATCTACCGGGCGGCTGCGCTTTACCTGCGCCCATGAGCTGGGGCACTGGCTGCTCCATAAGAAACAGTTCAGCGGGACCGGCGAAAACGCGGCGCTCCGTTCCGGCAATGAGAGCGACAACACATTGGAAGTGCAGGCGAACCTGCTGGGCTCTATCCTTCTGCTGCCGCTGCCGCAGGTCAAGCGCTGTTTCTATCAGCTGCGCTCCGGACGGACGAACCAACAGCTGGTGACGGATATGGCAGGTATCTTTCAGGTATCCAAACAGGCCATGCGCATTCGGTTGGAGAACCATAACCTGCTGTAAAAAATTTTCATGTGCTGTTCTCAAAAAAGAGAACAGAGAAAGCGAGGCGCTATGTCAAAAACCAATTCCCTGCGCTGTCCGCTGTGCGGCAAGGGCCGTATCGCGGATATCCCCAGCGGTGCGGAACAGTCTCAGTACAGGCTATTTGCGCTGCACAGAGCGGAACACCCTGACCTGATCGCCAAATGCCCCAAGTGCGGCGAACAGATCGGCATCACGGTGCTGACACCGGATGCTCACCCCCTGATCCACACGCCCATCCCCTTTATGGGATATGTTCAGGCATAAATTAAAAATCCAATTGATATGACTTCGTCAAGCGCACCAGCCACCCATCATCGAATATGGGAACATTGAGTTAGGAGCCTTACAAGTAGCTTTTCAGCTATGCGTAAGGCTCTTTTTTTGCGCCTTTCTTCGGCTGAAAAGCGGAAAGGCACACAATGCGCAGACGCTGGCAGCCCTATATCGCTAAATATCCGTGACCCAATCTCAGACATTTCAAAAAAATCTGAGATTGGAGTCATGAATCATGAAAAAATGGCAGGAAGAACGCAACTATCGGCGCGTTCGAAGCGAGGCTGGCGAAGTCATCGCCAATATCATCACTGTAGACGGTATGGACGTAGAGGTGCCGGAGGATGTCTACCTCGCCTATGCGCAGGCAGACCGCAGGGAGCGCTATATCACGGAGGAACAGTCCTCCGGAAAACTGCTCTCTCTGGAGCAGATGGAGGAAGATGCGCTTTTGCCGGACTATGTCGGAGCGGAAACGGCCCCCAGTGCTGAAACGGAGGCACTGGAGCGTGAAGAACTTCGGAATCTGGCAGAACAGAAGCAGATCCTTTTGCTGGCGCTGCTGTCACTAAAGGATATCGACCGGGAACTCATCAACGCCCTGTTCTTCGACGGCGTGTCTACACGGGAATACGCCCAAAGAATGGGCGTCAGCCAGCGGGCGGTCATCAAGCGGAGAGACCGCATCCTGCGGGATCTCAAAAAGTTTTTTGAAAATTCCTCGAAATAAGGGTATTCACCGAACGCAATTTTCGGGAGGACAGTGAGGGGCTCCGAATCGCCCCTCGCTGTTCCTTGAAAATTGCATACCAGCAATACGGATAACCACCCGGACAGAAGAGCAATCCGCGCAGTGTGCGCCACGACCCGTGGGAAGCCTTGCAGCTTCCCACGGCGAGCGATTTTACCTGCGCGGGGGCGGCGTTGGCAGCGCCGCCCGCAGAGACGCTGTTCGGGCAGATAATGAGACACAATGCACTGGCCAGCATGAAGAGGCTGGGCTGCTCCGGGATTGAAAGCAGTAGAGATCCCGGAAATACGCCCGTGAAGGTCTTGCCGGACCTTGTCCGTATTGTTCCCTTTTCCCACCGGGGCGCGCGCTGCAAATACGGTGGAAACGAAAACAAAGCATGACAGAAAAGAGGAAATTATCGGATGAATACCAACGATAACAGGCTGAAAGCCCATAAACTGATCGACCATATTTTTCAGGACCTTCTTCCCGCCCACGGTATGGCACAGCGTCCGGAGCAGATCCAATTGAGTCACCGGATGCTGGACGCCATGCAGGACGGGAGGATCGCCCTGTGCGATGCCGGGACGGGTATCGGCAAGACCTACGCTTATCTGGCGGCTGCCACGGCAGCGTCTGCTTTCCCGACAGGGCAGATCGCCCGCCCCATCATCATTTCCACTTCCAGTATCGCGCTGCAAAACGCGGTGCTGACGGAGTATCTGCCGCTGCTGTCCTGTGTCCTAATGGCGGACGGGATTCTTACCAAGCCACTGAAAGCGGTCATCCGCAAAGGCAAAAGCCATTATGTCTGCGACGAGCGGCTGGACAGGCGGCTGCGTCAGGTATATCCTGCAAAGAAAAACCCGGAAGCGCTGACGGCGCTCCGGACTCTTAAGGAAACACTGGACATGGACAGCGTTTCCCATCTCAGCGGCTATGACCGGGAGCGTGTCTGCGTACCGCAGGTCTGCGACTGCAAGCAGAGGGACTGCCGCTATCAACGGTTCCTCAAGACCTGCGACAAAAATCAATTTTTGTTTCAAATCTGCAATCATAATTTGCTGGTGGCAGACGCTATCCACCGCAGCGAGGGAAAACGCCCTATCTTCCCGGAGCACAGCATCATCATCGTGGATGAAGCCCATAAGCTCCCGGAAACCGCACAGCAGATGCTGGGTGTGACGTTGGCGGCCGAAGAGATACGAAACCTTATCCTTCAGCTAAAAGAGGAACGGTACTTACTGGCGGCAGAAATGCTGGAGGACAGCACCGGCCCTCTGCTACGCAAGCTGGCACAGCCCAGAGAGGAAGCGGAGCCGGTGGAAGCCTGTTTGCGATTGCTGACCGCGCCATCCTGCACACTGCCCATCATCCAGCGGCAGATCGGCAGCCTGCTCTCCCCGCTGGGAAGCCGCCAGCTGAATACGGTGCTGGACGCGGTCAAGCTGTTCACCAGTTCCCAGACAGATATGATTTTTTACACTGCCGAAGATGTCAGCACAGGCGGCGCCATGCTGTGCGCCGCAGCCGGTGATATCACGCAGCGAATAAAAAAGATCCTGTGGCAGCCGGATCAGGCGTTCGTTCTGACCTCCGGCACCATGGCGGTTGGCAGCGATTTCCGCCGTTTCAAAACGCAGGCAGGATTGGAGAAGGGACACCGTGTCATGGAATCCGTTTCTCCATCCCCCTTTGACTATCGGAACAACTGCCTGCTCTACCTTCCGCAAATCCCGCCCCGCCAGAGAGTGGAGGATACGGATGTGTACTTTAATGAGCTGACTGCCGAGCTCGTCGGACTCATCAAAGCAGCTTCCGGTCACGCGCTGGTGCTCTTTACCTCCTGCGCAGCCATGTCGGCTGTGAAGGAGCGGCTGCGGGAGGAATCTCTCCCATTCCCATTGCTGACGCTGGGCCGTAACGCGCCCCACATCATTGAACAGTTCCGGCACACGCCGGGAGCGGTGCTGCTGGCCACCGGCGCGGCATGGGAGGGCTTTGATTTCCCCGGCGACTGTGTATCTCTGCTGATCATCCCACGCCTGCCTTTCGCCTACCCAGACGCACGAAAGGAACGGGAATTGGAGAAGTATTCTTCCCTTCACGCATTCATCCGTGAGGTAGCTGTACCGGAGATGCAGATCAAGCTGCGTCAGGGCTTTGGACGGGCCATCCGCACGGAGAGTGATACCTGCGTCATCGCCATTCTGGATGAACGGGCCTGCCGTGGGCGCAGATACGCCCAGGCTGTGAGTGAGGCATTGCCGGAAATGCGGAGGACCGGCAGCCTGCGGGAAGTGACAAGGTTTCTGCGGGAGAAAAAGCCGGAGAGCTATTTTGAGGTGGGAAGATGATCGACGCAAAGAAAGAATTGCAGTATCGGCTGGCAGTCAGGATGCTGGAATATCTGGCGGAAAATGGCCTGCTGAGCGCGGAAGAACTGTCTTACGCCAAGAGACTGGCCGGAGAGAAATATTCCCCGCAGACTGTTCGGGAATAGTGCTGGATATTCTGCGGATCGTGTGGTAGCTTGTGTGTTGACAAAAAAGATACAGGGAAGTGAAAAAACATGGCACAGGTAAAAATCATCGCGCCGCAGACGCGGGAAGCGGAACATCTGCGGGTGGCAGCCTACTGCCGGGTCAGTTCGGACTCCAAGGATCAGCTGCATTCCTACGCCGCCCAGATCCGCAATTATACGGAAGAGATCGCCCGGCATGACGGATGGGAGCTGGTGGATGTGTATGCCGACGAAGGGCTGACCGGCACCCGGATGGATCAGCGGGATGACTTCAACCGCATGATGCGGGACTGCCGGAAGGGCAAGGTCGACCGCATTTTGGTGAAGTCCGTATCCCGCTTCGCCCGGAATACCAGAGACTGCCTGTCCGCCCTGCGGGAGTTATCCGCCATGGGCGTCAGCGTCCGGTTTGAAAAAGAAAATATCGACACGAAAACGCTCACCACCGAACTGATGGTGAGCGTTTCCGGTTCTCTTGCCCAGCAAGAATCCATCTCCATCTCCGCCAATCAGAAGATGAGCTATCAGCGGCGGATGGAGCGTGGGGAATTTATCACCTGCACCGCCCCTTACGGATACCGAATCGTAAATAAGAAAGACCTTGAGATCGTCCCGGAGGAAGCCGCCACGGTGCGCTGGATCTTCGACGCATACCTCAAGGGGCGCAGCTCCGGATGGATCGCGGAGCAGCTGAAGGCGAAAGGCATCCCCTCCCAGTCCAGCGCGGAATGCTGGAGAGAAACGGGGATTCGATACCTGCTGACCAATGAAAAGTACATCGGAGACGCTCTGAGCCAGAAATCCTACAGCTGCGGCTTCCCCTTCGTGCAGAAACGAAATCACGGGGAACGCCTGCAATACTACACGGAGAACTCCCATCCAGCTATTATCGACCGGGACACCTTTGAGCGGGTGCAGGTACTGCTGCAAAAGAAAGCGCAGAAGGAGAAAAAGCGCAGAGAAAAAAGCCCCCTTGCCTTAAAAATCGTTTGCGGGAACTGCGGGACGGTGTTTCAGCGCCGAAGCAGCCAGAACGGATATGTGACCTGGGTCTGCCGAACCCACGACCGCCACGCCGCGGACTGCCCTGTAGGACGCATCCCGGAAACGGAGATCCATGCCGCCTTCCTGCGGATGTACCACAGGCTCAAAAGCAACGCGGACATCATTCTGGCCCCGGCCCTCCGGCAGCTGAACACACTGGACACGATCCTGCGGCAGAATCATCCGCAGGTGCTGGCCATCAACCGGGCCATCGCGGAAGCAACAGAAGAAAGCCATAAGATCAGCACTCTGCGGGCCAATGGCTTGCTGGACGCGGATATCTGCGCCGCCCGCATGAATGCCATCAGCGCCAGACTGGCGCAGCTTCGCGGAGAACGGCGCAGGCTGACAGAGAACGAAGTGATAGACGAAACGATGGACGCGCTCCGCAAGGTGGAGCAGACGCTTCTCAACGGACCGGAACGGCTGGACGGCTTCGATGAAGAGCTGTTCGAACATCTGGTGGAGAAGATCATTGCAGAGTCTCAAAACCGTATCCGCTTCCGGCTTTACGGAGGCTTGGAGCTGACAGAACAATGGGAGGTGGCGGCAAGATGATCAATCGCAAGGTGTTATACGGCTATCAGATCCAAAACGGCACGTTGGAAATCGTGCCGGAGGAGCAGCGGGCCGTCAGTATGGTCTTTACGCTCTATAACGCCGGGGCTTCCTATCAGGCCATCTCGGACGCCTTGAACCGGCAGGGTATTCCGTATTGCCGGGAAGTGCCGCTCTGGAACAAGCATAAGGTAAAGCGCCTTTTGGAAAATCCCCGTTACACCGGTAAGGAGGAATACCCCATACTGGTGGAAGCGGATATTTTCCAAGCGGCGCAGGAAAAGATGGCGGAAAAGAATGCCAGGAAGCAGTCCCACGGAGAGAAGCCTGCCATTGCGCGGTTGACTTCATACTTCCGCTGCACCTGCGGCGGGAAGATGACCCGGCTGGGCGGCGGCTGGCAGAATAGCGGCAAGCTGTATCTGAGATGCGAAGGCTGCGGGAATACCGCGGTCATGGACATGGAGACGACGGTAAACGGGATCGTCCGGCAGTTCCGGGACCATGAACAGCACAGCTGTACCGCCTACACGCCCTCTGCGGAGGTCATGCGGCTGGACAATGCCATCAACCGGGGGCTGGAGCAGCCAGACTCGCCGGAAGCGGTGATGGCGCTGATCCTGCAGGGTGCGGCAGCGCGGTATGCCTGCTGTCCAGAGCCGTCTGCCGAATCTGAGCCGTCAGATAGTCTGACAGAGGCGGATTGGAGACGCTTCCAACGAGCGGTTTCCCATATCACCATCTCACAGGATACCGAAGTAACTCTTATATTTACGGATAAAAAAGCGACAGGAAAGGACGAATGATCCATGGAAGCGACAGCAGCTACCTTAGAGCGGCGGGTTCGGGTGATCCCCGCAACCAGAAAACCGGAAGAACTGCACAGACACCATGACGGAAAAATGCGCGTAGCGGCCTACTGCCGCGTCTCGACGGACAGCGAAGAGCAGCTCAACAGCTATGAGGCGCAAAAGACCTACTACACCCAGAAGATCCAGGACAGCCCGGACTGGGAGATGGCAGGGGTCTATGCCGATGAGGGCATCTCCGGCACCAGCCTGAAAAAACGGACGCAGTTCAACAAGATGATCACCGCCTGCAAGCGGGGACACATCGACCTCATCATCACCAAGTCCCTCTCCCGTTTTGCCAGAAACACGGTGGATTGTCTGGATACGGTGCGGCTCCTGAAAGCAAACGGCATTGGGGTGTACTTCGAGAAGGAAAACATCAACACCCTCACGGAATCCAGCGAATTTCTCATCACCCTGTTCAGCGGCTTCGCCCAGGCGGAATCCGAGTCTCTCAGCAAGAATGTCGCATGGGGAAAGCAGAAGAGCGCGGAGGCGGGAAAGGTCACCTTCCAGTACAAAAAGATGCTGGGATACCGGAAGGGGGCGGACGGACAGCCGGAGATCGTACCGGAGGAAGCGGAGATCATCCGCCGCATTTACCACAGGTATCTGGACGGCTGCACCCTGGGACAGATCAAGCGGGAGCTGGAGGAGGACGGTGTTCCCACCGCACAGGGTGTAGAGCGCTGGTCTCCCTCCATCATCCACAATATCCTGACCAATGAAAAGTACATTGGAGACGCCCTGCTGCAGAAAACCTATGTGACGGACTGCATCACCAAAAAGGTCAAAAAGAACCGCGGTGAACGCACGATGTACTATGTGGAGAACAGCCACCCAGCTATTGTCTCAAAGGATTTGTTCAATCAGGTGCAGCAGGAGATGACGCGCCGATCCAGCAAACGGAAGGTGCTGCAAAAGAGTGGGAAAACGGAACTTGGGAAATACTCCGGCAAATACGCGCTGACAGAACTGCTGGTGTGCGGCGAGTGCGGCTCCCCCTACAAGCGGGTCACATGGGCCAGAAATGGGAAAAAGCGCATCGTGTGGCGCTGTGTCTCCCGGCTGGAGTTCGGTACAAAATACTGCCAGCACTCTCCGACACTGGATGAAGGCAAGCTGCACAGCGCCATCCTCGCGGCCATGAACGAGTACGCCGCCATCCGGCAGGAGGTCTGCCCCGATGTGCTGGTCATGGCGGAGGAAGCCAGGCAGGCGTTATCTCAGGCCGGTGCACGGCTGCTGCAGCTGAAGAAGCGTATGGATGCGGTGAGCCGGGAGCAAAGCGATGTGCTGGATCGGCTGCTCGTCAACATGGCCGATACCGAGCTGAATGCCAGAATGAAAGCGCTGACGGATGAGAAGAAATCCCTTAAGGCGCAGATCGCAGACGCGCAGCAGGCAGAGGTCGATCTGGAGGAACAGGCTGCCAGACGCCGGCAGATGTGGGACAGTATCATGGAATGCGCCGCAGGCTATACAGAATTTGACAATGAGCTCGTCCGGCAGATCATCCAAAAGATCACGGTGGAGGATGCGGAAACCATCCACATCCACTTCCGAGACTCGGATGTGGTGCTGGAACAGGAAGTAGAATGAATAGAAAAGGGAGAAAAGAAATGGCCATTTTTATAACCGGTGATACGCACGGTGATTTCAGCAGGCTCCTGCCTGCAGCATTCCATGAGCAACGTGACCTGACCAAAGAGGATTACCTCATCATCTGTGGAGACTTCGGCGGTGTCTGGGATGGCGGCGATGCGGAGCAGCAGTGGCTGGACTGGCTGGAGACCAGGTCCTTTACCACGCTGTTCGTCAGCGGAAACCATGAAAACTATGATCTGCTCCGCAACTATCCAATCAGCCAATGGCACGGCGGCTTGGTACAGGCCATACGCCCCAGCGTCCTGCATCTGATGCGGGGCCAGCTTTATAACATCTGCGGAAAGCGGATATTTACCATGGGCGGCGCCAGCAGCCACGATATCCGGGACGGCATTCTGGAACCGGATAATCCGGACTATGAGCGAAAGCTGCGGCAGCTCAACGCCGCAGGCGCGCTGTTCCGCGTCAACCACAGGTCTTGGTGGAAAGAGGAACTGCCCAGCGAGGATGAATACGAAACCGCAAGGAAAACGCTGAATCAGGCAGGGTGGGATGTAGATTACATCATTACCCATTGCTGCCCCAGCAGTGTCCAGGACACCTTCAGTAGAGGATTGTACCAGCGAGATGCGCTGACAGACTTCTTCGATGAGATTCGGGAACGCTGCAGATTCCAGTACTGGTTCTTCGGGCATTACCATGAGAACATGGTGGTGGAGAAAGAGTTCGTAATGCTCTATAATCAGATTATCCGACTGAAATGATGAGTGGAGGCACACTGGCGATTGGCCGATGTGTCTCCACTTTTTATTTAAGTAAGTTTTTCACAAGCTCAGGCATAAATCTT
>ERZ835980.1512-NODE-1512-length-25279-cov-7.049080_pt1 | contig 25279 bp, 13 predicted proteins | sample MGYA00519943_ERZ835980 | MGnify/ENA primary metagenome ERZ835980 (study PRJEB31850, sample SAMEA3708791) | human gut metagenome | biome: human gut; feature: human-associated habitat; material: faeces | place: China | collected 2014 ... | reverse complement strand
AGGTGTCTTGCTGTTGTGCCTGTATAGTAGGATATTTAACGAGAAAAGTAAAGCCGCAGAATATGATAATGGCTATCAGTAAAACTAACAGAAAAGACGGAGGAAGAGAATGGAAAATACCCCTTGCGCGCGGTGGGAAATCATGGTAGTATAATGGCATGCGTGCCACCTGACGCGCGGTGCGCATCTGCCCATCAAGGCCGAGAGAAAAAACCGGGAAGCCGGGACGAGGCGCAAAACGAAAGCATACGGGAGCGCCGCGAGACGAGGGAGATAAAACGAAAGCAAGCGGGAGAGCCGAGGGGGGGAGACGGAGCGAACGACCCCGGCGAGGTGTCCGAGGAGAAAAAAGGACGTCAGCGCTGTCAAGGAAGCCGGCGGGATGCCGGGTAAGGCGAGAGACGGCAGTGTCGCCAAAGAGATCGGCGGGAAGCCGGAGCGAGATAAAACGAAAGCAAGCGGGAGAGCCACGAGACGAGGGAGACGCAGCGAAAGCCAGCGGGGGCCGGGAAAGAAAGAGGATCAAAGCAACGCGCAGGATGCTGCGAGACGAGAGAGACGCAGCGAAAGCAAGCGGGAAGCTGCAAGGAGAGGAACACGACGAAGGACAGAGGGAAGCGGGGAGAGGAAAAGAGACGGAGCGCGGAGGAGCCGCGCGGAGAGGGACGCGGAACGCAGGAGGGGCGAGAGGCCCGGAAAGAGAGGATCAAGCATGAGGAAACGGATCATTGCGACGCTGATGGCACTGTGCATGGCGCTGAGTCTGCTGCCGGTGCAGGTGCTGGCGACAGAGGGCGCGGCGCAGAAGACGGAGAGCGCGGAGCAGACGACCGGCGCGGCCAGCGGCGGCGCTGAGGGGGCGTATGCCAACGGCGCGGACGCGAAGATCGCGCTGCTGCAGGGCACGGAGCAGGCATATCAGCTGTTTGTCAAGATGCCGACCGGAAGTACCATCACACTGAATGGCGCCAGCTCCAGCGACACCATTTTCAGCGTGAAGACTCGGATCGCGAGGGAGACGAGCATCCCCGCCGAACAGATGCTGCTCACCTTTAAAGACAATGGGCTGGCGGATGAGAAAACGCTGGCGGAATGCGGCATTCAGAGGGAATCCACGCTGATCCTGAGATCGAAGATCACGGATGCTGCGGCGCTGGAGGCGGCTGTTGAGCAGGACGGCACGGTCACGCTGGGGGCGGATATCGACATCGACAGTACGCTGGTCATCAAGAAAAATGTTTTTGTCACGCTGGATCTGAACGGCTATATGCTGCGGATGACCGGCAGTGCCAGCGTTCTTACGGTGGAGAGCGGCGGCCATCTAACCATCGCCGACAGCAGGCCTGATGCGGAGGAGCGCAGGTTTGCACCGGACGGCGACGGCCTGTGGGTGCTGGATGCGACTGGCGAAAAGAGCGTCACCGGCGGCATCATTACCGGCGGCACGGGAACACTGGGTCAGTGGTACTTTTATGGCGGCGGCGTATATGTCAACTCCGGCGGACATCTGACCATGGAGGGCGGCAGCATCGTGGGCTGCTCCGCCTACGGCGCCAACGGCATCTACGGTGACGGCGGCGGTGTGTTTCTTAAAAGTAACTACGGAGAAAGTATCGATCGGACCACGTTTACCATGAACGGGGGCAGCATCATCGGCTGCACCGCCGGCAGCCTGGGCGGCGGTGTGGTTGTCGCGCGGAGCACATTTACCATGAACAAGGGCAGCATCCTCAGCTGCACCGCCAAGGAGTCCGGCGGAGGCGGTGTGGATGTCCAGAATGGCGGCAGCTTTACCATGAAGGACGGCGTAATCAGTGACTGCGTCAGCAGGGGCGGAGAAACGTGGAAATTTGGCGGCGGCGTGTATGTGGAGAACGGCAGCTTTACCATGGACGGCGGCCGCATCACGGCATGCAGGGCGGATAATACATCGGACCCCAAGTATGGGCGGGGCGGCGGAGTGGCTCTCAGCGGACAAGGTGTGTTCGAGCTGAACGCCGGCACCATTGATGCCAGCTGCACAGCCACCGGCGCCGGTGGCGCGGTGTACAGCACGGGCGGCACCCTGTGCGCCAACGGCGGTACGATTGCCGGCGGAGTAATGAACAGCTACGGCACGATCACCGGCAGCGGCGGCACCAGATTTTCCGGCAGTGTGACCAACGACGAGGGCGGAAGCATTAAAAGCGGCACGTTCGAGGAGACGAGCGATGTGTTGAATTACGGCACCATCGACCCCGGCGTCAAGCTCCCCGGGGAGATTACTGTGACGTACATGGCGGACGGCGCGATGTACGCCCAGCATTTTCTGAAGAAAGGTGCGATGACGCGGCAGCCCAATGACCCCGCCAAAAACGGATATGCTTTTGACGGCTGGTGCACATCTGACGGGGAGGCATATGACTTCAGCACAGAGGTGACGGACAATCTGACCCTGACGGCGAAATGGAGGGTCGCAAGATTTAGAGATGTCTATACGGAGGAGGCGCTGCGGGAGGCACTGACGCAGAAAACGGTGGGCATCCGGTTGGCGGATAATATCAAGCTGACCCAAGGCCCGCTGAAGATCACATACGAGGTCACACTGGACCTGAACGGCAAGGTGCTGGAGCAGTCCGGCGCCGACAGCGTGTTTGTGATCGGCAGCGAAAAAACCAAAGAACGCGGAAAGCTGACGGTGGTGGACAGCGACACCACGAGGGAACACAAATTTAAGCCAAATGCAGACCATCTGTGGGGGCTGGATGAGACGGGCGGCACAAAGACCGTCCACGGCGGCATTATCTATGGAGGCAGAGCCAGCAGCGGCGGCGGTGTGAACGTGGAGAACGGCACCCTCATCATGGAGGGCGGCAGCATCGTGGGCTGTCGGGCCTTAAATGGCCAGACCGGCAGCGGCAGCGGCGGCGGCGTGGTGACGGACGGCGGCGAAGATGCGAACGGCACGTTCTTCATGCACGGCGGCACCATCGAAGGCTGCATGAGCGGCGGAATAGGCGGCGGTGTCAGCAACGACGGCGTCTTCGTCATGAAGGGCGGCAGCATCCGGAGCTGCAGCGTGGTCAGCACCGGCAGCGAGGAAGGGCGCGGCGGCAGCATTCACTTCAGCGGCAGCACGACCATCAGCGGCAAGGCGGAGGTCTCTGCACCGAATAACGGCAAGCTGCATATCGTCGGCAGAAAGACGCTCACCATCAGCGGCGATGCGGAGATCAAGGCGAGCATGGACCTCGAGGGCGACCTGTACGCCGACGGCGGCACCATCAGCGGCGAGGTAGCGACTATGGGGGACATCACCGGAAGCGAGGGAGCGACCGGCACCACCACGTTCACCAAGGCGGTGGAGAGCAGCGGCACCATCGAGAACGGTGTGTTCGAGGGAGAGGTGACGAACAAGGAGAGCGGCACCATCAAGGGCGGTACGTTCAAGAAGAAGGTGGAGAACGAGGGCACCATCGAGGGCGGTACGTTCGAGGGCACGGTGCGCAGTAGAACGAGCTATGGCGCGGAGAAAGCCGCTGTTATCCGCGACGGCACGTTCAATGGCCATGTGGAGAGCTACAGCAGCATCGAGAACGGCGTGTTTGCCGGCGAGGTGGAGAGCGAGGGCACCATCAGCGGCGGCACGTTTACGGGCACGGTGATGAACAAGGTGGGCAGCACCATCAAGAACGGTACGTTCGAGAAGAAGGTGGCGAACGAGGGCACCATCGAGAACGGTGTGTTCAAGGGTGAAGTGACGAACAGAGGCACCATCACCGGCGGTGCGTTCAAGGGCGTGGTGACGTGTGAGGGCCATCCCAGCAACGGGGGCAACGGCTCCCTGGTGGGCGGCACCGTCAGCGGCGGCAGCTTTGACCAGACGATACAGGTCATCTACGGAACGATCATCGGTGAGGCGTACAGCGACTGGGAAAAGACACGGCGCGATAACCGGCAAAAGCAGTATGTTCTGACGTATCAGGCGGACGGAGAGGCGTACGCCTGGCAGGTGCTGGACGATGGCTTTTTCCCCGTGATGCCGCAGGGCCCGAAGAAGGAGGGCCGCACCTTCCTGAACTGGTTCTATGAGGACGATGGCGAGATGGTCGATGAGGGTCTCCCAATCAACGATAACAGGACGGCGGTGGCCCGCTACACGGCGGGCAGCGGCACGGAGCAGGATCCCTGCCGGATCGGCGGCAGGGAGGAGCTGGAGCTGTTCCGGATGCAGGTGAACCGGTTCGGCAGGACTGACCTGTGCGCCGTGCTGACCAGCGACATCGTCATCAACAGCGGTACGTTTGACGCGGATGGCCGTTACACACCGGCTGCCGGGGAGACGGTCAGTAGGATGAATCCCATCGGCAGCGAGACGCAGCCCTACACCGGCACCTTTGACGGCGGCGGCTACACCATCCGGGGGCTGTGTGTTTCGAAGAGAAGCTATTATAATGGCGAAAGCTATAGTGAGTCAAATCATGCCGGCCTGTTCGGTAAGCTGAGCGGGGCCACGGTGAAAAACCTGACGGTGACGGGCTATGTGGACGGACGGTTCTATGTGGGCGGCATCGCGGGGTACGCCGATGACACGACGAAGCTCCTGAACTGCCGGAACGAGTGCATCGTTGTCAGCGGCCAAAGCACCTATCCCTATGTCAGCGATCCGGAATCCGTCATCCGATATGCCGGCGGCATCGTGGGCTATAACGCGGGCAGCGTGACGGCCTGCTGCAACGCCGGTACGGTCACGGGCCTCGACAGCGTGGGCGGCATCACCGGCGGCGGCCCGGGCACGGTGTCCGACTGCTACAACGTGGGCGCGGTCACGGCCGGCGGCCAGAACGCAGGCGGCATCGCGGGCAATGGCGGCACGGTGTCCTATTCCTACAACGTGGGCACGGTCACGGGCGGCGCGGAGATCGCCAACAACGCGGCGGTGAACGAGTGCTTCTTCCTGGGGACGCAGGGCAGGAGTGCCGAGGCGTTTGCCGACGGCACGGTGCTGACGGCGCTGGTCGCGGGACGCGGCCAGCACCCGTGGGATACCGAATGTGTCAGCAAGCGGCTGTCCGACGGCGGCATGCGGCTGCCGGTGCTGGTGTGGCAGAAGCTGTCCGCTGCGCACGAGGGCGGTACGGCCACCTGTAGCGAAAAGGCGGTATGCACCCTGTGCGGGCATGCCTACGGCGATAAGGACGCCGGGAACCACGATCTGAAGCATGCGGCGGCCAAGGGGGCGGGCTTCTACGCCGAGGGCAACATCGAATACTGGCAGTGCAGGGACTGCGGCAAGTACTTTGCTGACGCCAAGGCGGCCAAGGAGATCACCAGGGCGGACACGGTCATCCCGGCCATGGGACGGCCGGACCGCGGGGAGCCTGTGAAGGCGCCCGGCACCGGGGACGCGGGCATCGCACTGTACGGCATGACGGCGCTGCTGAGCCTGACCGGCTGCGCATGGCTGCGGCGGAAGAAGAAATAAACGAAAAAAGGCCCCGCCTTCCGGGAGGAAGGCGGGCCTTTTTCATCTGTTGGGGTCAGCGCTTTTCGCCCCGGGCCAGGGCGGGGATGTCGCCTACGCCGTCCAGCACGATGCTGGGGCGGTAGGCGTAGGTCTTCAGCGTGTCGCGGGTGGAGACGCCGGAGAGCACCAGCACCGTGGACATGCCGCTCTCCATGCCGGAGATGACGTCGGTGTCCATGCGGTCGCCCACCATTACCGCCTCGGCGGAGTGGCAGTGCAGCATCCGCAGGCCGGTGCGCATCATCAGGGGGTTGGGCTTGCCGCAGAAGTAGGCCTGCTTGCCGGTGGCCATCTCGATGGGGGCGATGAGGGCGCGGCAGGCCGGGGCGATGCCGTTTTCGATGGGGCCGGAGACATCGGAGTTGGCGCCGATGAGCTTTGCGCCCTGCAGCACCAGATTCGTGGCCTTGGTGAGGGTGTCCAGCGAGTAGCTGCGGCCCTCGCCCACCACCACATAGTCGGGGTTCACGTCGTTCATGGTGATGCCGGCATCGTAGAGGGCGTTGAGAAGCCCCGCTTCGCCGATGGCGAACACGGAGCAGCCCGGGGCCTGCTCCCGCAGGAAGGCGGCGGTGGCCAGGGCGCTGGTATAGAAATGCTCCTCCGGCACGTCCAGACCCATGCGGGCCAGCTTCTGGTTCAGCTCGCGGGGGGTGTAGCCGCTGTTGTTGGTGAGGAAGAGGTACTCCTTATCCTCGTCGTGGAGCCACTGGATGAACTCCGCCACGCCGGGGAGGATGCGGTTCCCGTGGTAGATGACGCCGTCCATATCGCAGATGAAGCCCTTTTTCGCGTTGAAATCAAGAGAGGTGTTGGTATCCATATGCCGCCATTCCTTTTCTGTATCGGTTTACGGGTATTGTACCATCGCGGGCGGGAGATTGCCAGCGTGAATGTGTAAAATTTTCGGCGGTGAGAACGTTTCTACAGAGGAAAATGTTTCTTGACAAACGATGCCGGAGGGTGATAAACTCAAGACACAGGCATATACTGCCAACGTGACAAGCGCATAACGATCGGACGATGGGATCGGGAGAGACCGCGCAGGCGGCGCCGAAGGGGAATGCAGAAGCTCTCAGGCAAAAGGACCGGTTCCGGACGATACTCCGAAAAGACCGGACGGCAACGACCGGCCACCGAAGGTGCAACCTCCCACGGCGGAGGGAATCTCTCAGGTAACGAAACGGGGGCACAAAACCGCAAAGAGCGGCTTTGTGTCCTTTTTTGCTGCCCAAAAATGAGGAATGTCTTCAAGGAGGAAAGACGTATGAGCGAACTGAAGCGTACACAGCTGTATGACATCCATGTGGCCGCCGGCGCCGAAATGGTGGACTTCGGCGGCTGGGAAATGCCCATCCAGTACCCCGGCGGCATCATCGCCGAGCACCTGTACACCCGGCAGGTGTGCAGCCTGTTCGATGTGTCCCACATGGGCCGCCTGCTGATCCGGGGCCCGGAGCGCAGGGCGTTTTTGCAGCATGTGCTGACCAGCAACGTGGCGGCGCTGGACGTGGGGCTGGCGCAGTACTGCATCATCCCCAATGAGAACGGCGGCGCCGTGGACGACGCGTACCTGTACATGTTTGAGGAGGACAACTATCTGCTGGTGGTGAACGCCGCCAACACGGAGAAGGACCTGTCCCATCTGCGAAAGGCGCTGGCGGGCTTCGACTGCACCATCACCGACATCACCGGGGAATGGGCGGCCATCGCCGTGCAGGGACCCAAGAGCAAGGAGATGCTCACCGCCCTCAACGGCGGCGCGCAGATGACGGAGCCTATGAAGAACGCGCTGGGCATCGTGTCGCTGGAGGGGCACGAGGCCCGTGTGGCCAAGACCGGCTACACCGGCGAGCCGCTGGGCTATGAGGTGTACGTCCGCAGCGGCGACGCGGCGTGGCTGTGGAACCGTCTGGTGGAGATGGGGGCGCGCCCCGCCGGTCTGGGCGCGCGGGACACCCTGCGCATGGAGGCGTCCATGCCGCTGTACGGCCATGAGATGGGCACCGCCCCCGACGGCAGCGAGATCCCCATTTTTGCCGTGCCGCTGGCCAAGTTCGCCGTCAGCTTCTCCCCGCAGAAGGGGGACTACATCGGCCGTGCGGCGCTGGAAAAGCAGCACGGGTACTTCATGAAGTATATGGACCGGGACTTCGGCGATATGTCCGGCCTGCCCCGGCGGATCGCGCCCATCGCCCTGCTGGACCGCGGCGTCATGCGGGCGGGCATGGAGATCTATCAGGGCGGCAGGCTGGTGGGCTGGGTCACCAGCGGCACCATGGTGCCCTATTTCAAGACCGAGGGCGAGGGACTGTCCACCGTGATCCTGGAGGCCAGCGGCAAGCGGGCCATCGGCCTGTGCTACATCAACAGCGACATTCTGGAGGACGACACCGTGGAGGTGGACGTCCGGGGCAAGCGGCTGAAGGCCGCCATCCCCGCCCGCCACATGAGCGTGGGCGCGCCTCCCTTTGCCCGTCCCCTGCTGTACGGCGTGGAGGAGGAGGCTCACAACGTGGGCAGCGGCGACCGCGCGCCCAAGGCGCTGGCGCTGCTGAAAAAGGCGCTGGAGAACCATGAGTGGCGGCAGGAGCAGTGCGTGAACCTGATCCCCTCCGAGAATACGCCCAGCCGCGCGGTGCGGCTGCTCAGCGGCAGCGACCCCGCCTGCCGGTACGCCGAGCACAAGAAGGTGCTGGCGTTCTATGACAAGGAGGTGTTCTACTACCAGTGCACCAAGTTCATCGACGAGGTGGAGCGGCTGCTGGTGGAGGAGATGCGTGCCTACTTCGGCTGCACCGAGGTGGAGACGCGGACGCTCAGCGGGCAGATGTCCAACATGGCGGTGTTTTCCGCCCTGATGGACTGGAAGAACCGCGCTGACCGGAAGTCCGAGGCCAAGCGTCTGGGCTACGTCATGAACAACCACATCATCAAGGGCGGCCACCTGTCCGCCCAGCCCATGGGCGCGCTCCACGACTACATCGCCATCGACCCGGTGACGGAGAAGCCCGCCGTGGTGAACTTCCCCGTCTGCGCCGACAATCCCTACAGGATGGACGTGGAGGAGACAAAAAAGCTCATCGACCGCTATCGTCCGGAGCTGATCGTGTTCGGCAAGAGCATGGTGCTGCACAAGGAGCCTGTGGCGGAGATCCGGAAGTTCGTGGATGAGCAGAGCATCCCCACCACCATCATGTACGACATGGCCCATGTGCTGGGGCTGATCGGCGACCACTTCCAGAACCCCTTTGCCGAGGGGGCGGAGATCGTCACCGGCTCCACCCACAAGACCTTCTTCGGCCCCCAGCGCGGCATCATCGGCGTGAACTATCAGGAGGACGACCTGAAGTACGGCCTGTGGAAGACCATCGAGAGCCGCACGTTCCCCGGCAGCGTGTCCAATCACCATCTGGGTACCCAGCTGGGCATGCTGATGGCCGCCTACGAGATGAACCAGTTCCGTGACGTGTATCAGAAGGCGGTCATCGACAATGCCAAGTCCTTCGCCCGCAGCCTGAAGGCCCACGGCCTGGACGTGGCCGGCGACCCGGCCATCGGCTATACCGAGACACATCAGGTCATCGTGTCCGTGGGCTACGGCGAGGGCCCGGACATCGCCCAGCGGCTGGAGCGGAACAACATCGTGGTGAACTACCAGGCCACCCCCGACGAGGAGGGCTTCACCGCCTCCGGCGCACTGCGGATGGGCGTCAGCGAGATGACCCGCTTCGGCTTTGAGGCGGCGGACTTTGACCGGCTGGCCGGGCTGATGGCGGACTGCATCCTCCGGGGCACGGACGTGAAGGAGGAGGTACAGAAGCTGCGCGGCGAGCATCTGGAGATGCGCTACTGCTTCGACGACGCCGGGATCGATCAGGTGCTGGAGGAGCTGGCCGCCAAGCTGGTGTAAGGCGTCTGTCCGCGACAGAGCATAAACATACACCCCGCCCCTGACGGGGCGGGGCGAGGAACAAAACATATTTATATTTGATGGAGGTAATTTACTATGCTGTATCCTGCTGAGCTGCGTTATTCCAAGTCCCACGAGTGGGTCAAGACCGAGGACGGCGTGACCGTGGTGGGCATCTCCGACTTTGCCCAGAACGCCCTGGGCGACGTGGTGTTCGTGAACCTGCCCGCCGAGGGCGACAGTGTTGCCGCCGGCGAGGCCTTCGGCGATGTGGAGTCCGTGAAGGCGGTGTCCGATCTGGTGTCCCCCGTCACCGGCACGGTGTGCGCCGTCAACGAGGAGCTGCTGGACGCGCCGGAGCTGCTGAACAGCGATCCCTACGGCGCGTGGCTCATCAAGGTGGAGAATGTGGAGGGCAGCGAGGAGCTGCTGGACGCCGCCGCCTACGAGGCGTTCTGCACCGAGGAGGGCTGACATGGGCAGCTACGTTCCCTCTACCGGAGCGCAGCGCGAGGAAATGCTCCGCACTGTGGGCGTCAGCAGCATGCGGGAGCTGTTCCGCGACGTGCCGCAGGAGATGCTCCTCACCGAGCCGCTGCGTATCCCCGAAGGGATGAGTGAGCTGGAGGTCAGCCGCGTGATGACCGCCATGGCGGCGGAGAACCGTGTGTACGGCACGGTGCTCCGGGGCGCGGGCGCCTACGACCACTACATCCCCTCCATCGTCAAGTACATCCCCGCCAAGGAGGAGTTCCTGACGGCCTACACCCCCTATCAGGCGGAGATGAGCCAGGGTCTGCTCCAGTCCATTTTCGAGTATCAGACCATGATCTGCGAGCTGACGGGCATGGACGTGTCCAACGCCTCCGTGTACGACGGCGCTACCGCCGCCGCCGAGGCCGCCGCCATGTGCCGTGACCGTAAGCGCCGGGTGACGCTGATCTCCGGTGCGGCCCACCCCGATACCATCAACACCGTCCGCACCTACTGCTACGGCACCGGCGACGAGCTGCGGGTGGTGCCGGTGAAGGACGGAAAGACCGATCCCGACGCTCTGCGGGAGATGCTGACGCCGGACGTCGCCTCCTTCTATGTGCAGCAGCCCAACTTCTTCGGCCTGTTCGAGGACGCGGAGGCGCTGGGCGCGCTGACCCACCAGGCCGGGGCGCTGTACATCATGGGGTGCAACCCCATGGCGCTGGCCATCATGAAGACGCCCCGGGACTGCGGGGCGGACATCGCCGTGGGCGAGGGACAGCCGCTGGGCCTGCCCATGGGCTGCGGCGGCCCGTATCTGGGCTACATGGCCGCGACGGAGAAGCTGATGCGCAGGCTGCCGGGGCGTATCGTGGGCGAGACCACGGACGCACAGGGCCGCCGCGCCTACGTTCTGAGCCTGCAGGCCCGCGAGCAGCACATCCGCCGCGAGAAGGCCAGCAGCAATATCTGCTCCAACGAGGCGCTGTGCGCCCTGACCGCCGGGCTGTATATGTCCGTCATGGGGCCGGACGGCATGGCGCAGGCGGCGGAGCAGTCCATGGCCAAGGCACACTACCTTGCCAAGGAGCTGTGCGCCATCGACGGCGTGGAGCTGGTGTATGACGGGCCGTTCTTCCACGAGTTCGTCACCCGTCTGCCGGAGCGGGAGAACGTGCTGGCGGCGTTGGCGGCGGACGATATCCTGGGCGGTCTGCCCGTCGGCGGCGACCAGATCCTGTGGTGCGCCACGGAGAAGGTCTCCCGGGCGGAGCTGGACAGGGCCGTTTCCATCGTGAAGGAGGTGCTGGCGAAATGAAGCTGATCTTTGAAAAGAGCGTACCCGGACGGCACTGCACCATTCTGCCGGCCTGCGATGTGGAGAGCGTTTCCCTGCCCGCGTCCCTGCGGCGGGAGACGAAGCCCGCCCTGCCGGAGATGAGCGAGACAGACATCTCCCGCCACTATACGGAGCTTTGCAAGCAGGTGCATGGCGTGAACTGCGGGTTTTATCCCCTTGGCTCCTGCACCATGAAGTACAACCCCCGCATCGACGAGGAGATGGCGGCGCTGCCGGGCTTTACGGGGGTGCATCCCCTGTCCCCGGCGGAGGATCGGGAGGGCATGCGGCAGGTGCTGGACACCGCGGCGCAGTACCTCTGTGAGATCACGGGCATGGACGCCATGACGTTCCAGCCCGCTGCCGGCGCACACGGTGAGTTCACCGGCGTGCTGCTCATCAAGCAGTATCACGAGGCCCGGGGCGATAAGAAACGCACGAAGATCATCGTGCCCGACAGCGCCCACGGCACCAATCCCGCCACCGCCGCCATGTGCGGCTACGACGTGGTGAACATCGCCTCCGGCCCTGACGGCTGCGTGGATCTGGATGCCCTCCGGGCCGCGCTGGGCAAGGATACCGCCGGGCTGATGCTCACCAATCCCAACACGGTGGGCATCTTCGACCGCAACATTCTGGAGATCACACGGCTTGTCCACGAGGCCGGCGGCCTGTGCTACTACGACGGCGCCAACCTCAACGCCGTCATGGGCGTGGTGCGGCCCGGCGACATGGGCTTTGACTGCATCCATATGAACCTGCACAAGACCTTTGCCACGCCTCACGGCGGCGGCGGGCCGGGCGCAGGCGCCGTGGGCTGCAAGGCATTTTTGCGGGAGTATCTGCCCCACAGCGCGCTGGCGGAGGAGCCGGGACACATCCAGGTCCGCAGCTTCCAGGGCAATTTCCTGGTAGTGGTGCGGGCGCTGGCCTACCTGCTGACGCTGGGCAGGGAGGGCATCCCCGAGGCGGCGGAGAACGCCGTGCTCAACGCCAACTATCTGATGGCGAAACTGAGGGGGACGTATACCCCGGCCTACGACCGGCTGTGCATGCACGAGTTCGTGCTGGATCTCAGCGGCCTGAAAAAGGAAACGGGCGTGTCCGCGCTGGATGTCGCCAAGTCCCTTATCGACGAGGGCATCCATCCGCCCACCATGTATTTCCCCCTCATCGTCCACGAGGCGCTGATGCTGGAGCCCACGGAAACGGAAGGCATCGAGACACTGGATCACGCGGCGGAGGTGCTGCGCAAGCTGTATCACAAAGCCTTTGAGGATGCGGCGTCCATGCACACCGCGCCCCACAATATGCCCATCGGGCGGCCCGATGAGGTACAGGCGGCGCGCAGGCCCGTGCTGCGCTGGATGCAGGCGTGACAGGGGAGGCGCTTTGTATGTCTGATTATCAGCTGATCGTTATCGGCGCAGGGCACGGCGGATACACCGCCGCGCTGCGGGCCGCCAAGCTGGGGCTGCGCACCGCCGTCGTGGAGCGGCGGGAGGTGGGCGGCACCTGCCTGAACCGGGGCTGTATCCCCACCAAGACGCTGCTCCACGCCGCGCAGGTGTACCACGACGCCGCCAACGGCGGGAGCGTGGGCGTACACGGCAGCGTCACCTATGACATCGGGGAGATGTTCGCCTTCAAGCGCAGCGTCAGTGAAAAGCTGCGCGGCGGCATCCATGCGCTGCTGAAGGGCGCGAAGGTGGACGTTATTGAGGGCACGGCACAGATCGCCGCCACCGGCACGGTGGACGTCGCCGCCGGGGACGGCGCAGTGACGCGGTACACGGCGGAGCGTATTCTGGCGGCCACCGGCTCGGTGAACGTCCGGCCACCCATTCCGGGGCTGGAGCTGCCCGGCGTCATGACCTCCGACGAGCTGCTGGAGGGGACGGACACACCGTATGCGTCCATCGTCATCATCGGCGGCGGCGTCATCGGCGTGGAATTCGCCACGTTTTACAGCCATCTGGGCTGCCGCGTGACGCTGGTGGAGGGCATGGCCAATCTGCTGCCCCAGCTGGACCGGGAGCTGGGCCAGAATCTGGCGCAGATCCTGAAAAAGCAGGGAGTGGAGGTACTGACCTCCGCCATGGTGCAGTCCGTGGAGCAGGGGGCGGACGGCCTGTGCGTCCGGCTGGCGCAGAAGGGGAAGGAGCTGACCGTCACCGGCGAAAAGGTGCTGTGCGCCATCGGGCGGCGGGCGTATTTCGACGGCCTGTTCGCCGCCGAGCTGACCCCGGCGCTGAACGGGAAGCGGCTGCTGGTGGACGAGGACTATCAGACCAGCATCCCCGGCGTGTACGCCATCGGCGACGTGTCCGCCGCCGTGCAGCTGGCCCATGTGGCGGCGGCGCAGGGCACGGACTGCGTGGAGCGGATGTGCGGCGGTAAGGGCGGCATTGACCTGCACGTGATCCCCAGCTGTATTTACAGCGCGCCGGAGATCGCGGTGGTAGGTCTTACGGAGGCGGAGGCCAGGGAGCAGGGCATCCCCGCCGTGTCCGGCAAGTGTACCCTGTTCAGCAACGCCCGCACCCTTATCGAGGATCCGGGACGGTGCTTCATGAAGCTGACGGCCCGCACGGATACCCACGAGATCATCGGCGCGCAGCTGATGTGCCAGCATGCCAGCGACATGATCTCCCAGATCAGTACGGTCATGGTGAACCACCTGACGGCGGAACAGCTGCTGGCTGTCATGCGGCCCCACCCCTCCTTTGAGGAGGCGCTGGGCGAGGCCGTGGAAAATCTGGCGGCAAAGCTGGGATAAAGCGTCATCAAGGGAAAAAGGGAAAGACCCCGGCGGGGTCTTTCCCTTTTTCCGTGGGGCGGGGCGCGATTGACGGCGGCGGGGCGGCAGGGTATAATGGGAAAAACGAACGGCGGACGGCAGGAGCCGCCGGGAGGGCGTGCGCAGGGAGAGGAACAGGCACGCCGCGGACAGAGAAAAACGGGAACAGCGGAGGTGCAAGAGGATATGGAAAGGCTGATCTTTTCAAAGCAGCTGTTGGAAAAGACGGAGCAGCTGCGGCGCAGCCCCGTCTCCGTGCTGGAGGCGCCGGCGGGCTACGGCAAGACCACGGCGGTGACGTGGGCGCTGGAGGGCACGGAGGCAGCGGCATGGTACACGGGGGTGGAGAATCTGCCGGATACCAGCTTCTACTGGTTCATCCGGCAGCTGGCCGCCGTGGATGAGCGCACCGTCCGGCGCATCGAGACACTGGGGTTCCTGAACCGCAGCAATGCGTCGCTGGCGGCGCAGGCGCTGCTGGAGCTGCGGGTGGCGAAGCCCATGACGCTGATCTTCGACAACTTTCAGTTTGCGGCGGACAACTGGCCGCCGCAGATCATCGACGCGCTGGTGAAGCGGCCCGCCGACGGGCTGCACATCGTCTTTATCGCCCAGAATCTGGGGCGGCTGCGGACGGTGTTCGAGGCGCTGGAGGGGGCGGTGTGCTTCCTGCGGGCCGGAGATCTGCTGCTGGCGCAGGAGGATGTGTGCGCCTTCGCCCGGCGGCGGGGCGCGGCGCTGACGGAGGCCCAGGCAGGGGCCATCGTGCGCAGCACCGGCGGTTGGCCGGCGGCGGTGGCGCTATGTCTGGAGGCGGGCGGCGCCACCGGCGAGATGGACGAGCTGCTGTACCGCCTGTTCTGGATGCGGATGGATGCCCGGCAGCGGACGGCGCTGCTGCGGCTGAGCCTGTTCGACTGCATCACACCGGACATGATGGACCGGCTGGTGCCGGAGGGGACGCTGACGGAAACCGAGCGGGAGGAGCTGTTCCACCGCACGCCGCTGGTGCGGCAGGACGCCATGCGCCGCCGGTTCTATCCCCACGAGCTGCTGCTGCGCTTTCTGCGGGAGCGGCTGGCGGAGGCGGAGGGGCCGCTGCGCCGGGAGATCTATGAGCGGGCGGGACAGTGGTACCGGGACAACGGCATGACAAAGGCGGCGGTGGACTGCTTTTTCCGGGCGGAGGACGACGAGGGCATCCTGTCCTGCCGGCTGGTGGGGCTGATCGGCGAGCGCTTCGGGGACGTGAGCTATACGGCGCTGGCCCGGACGGTGCTGCGGCGGTGTCCGGAGGAGGTGCAGCGGCGGTATCCGCTGAGCCTGCTGCGGCTGTGCTACGCGCTGTACGGCGGGTGCGCATTCGCGGAGTTTGCCCGGCAGATGGCCCGGATACGGGGGCTGCTGGAGGGCTGCGGGAGCCACTGCCTGGGAGAATGGGAGCTGCTGGACGCGCTGGAGTTCTTCCCGGATCTGGACGGCATGGACGGGGCCTACGCCCGGGCGGAGCAGCTGCTGACCCACGACTCAGAGCTGTTTATCCCGGAGGAGCCGTTTTTCTTCGGGTGCGCGTCCATGTGGTATCTGTTTTACGCGGAGCCGGGGCAGATGATGGCCACGGCGGACCGGCTGGCGCAGGTGCTCAAGCGCTATAACCGGCTGACCAACGGACACGCCGCCGGCGCGTCGGAGATCTATCGGGGCGAGGCCTACTCCGTGCAGGGGCGGTTCGAGGAGTCGGACATCCAGGCCTATCAGGCGGCGTTCCTGTCGGAGCAGGGGCAGAACGCCTCGGCCACCTACGGCGCGGCGCTGCTGCTGGGCATCAACGCCATCTACCGCTCGGACATGGCGGGCCTGCAGCGGGCGGTGGACTATCTGGAGAACAAGGCGCAGAGCTACGCTTTTTTGCAGGGCACCGGCATCGGGCGCTACATGGTGGAGACGGTGCGGGGCTATCTGCTGGGGCTGATGATGGAGACGGGGCGCTCCGCCCTGTGGACACAGGGAGGGGCGGACGCGCTGGCCGATCTGACGTTCACCAATTTCATGATCAAGACCTGCCGCATCACCGACCTGCTGCTGAAAAAGGAGTATCAGCGGGCCATCGCCTCGGTGGAGGCGTCGCTGGAGCTGGATCCGCGGCTCATCTCCGCCGCGGCGCGGAATTTCATGTACTGCGGGCTGGCGCTGTGCTATCTGGCCACGGGGCGGCTGGGCAAGGCTGCGGAGTGGCTGAACCGGTCGCTGACCGCGGCGGAGCAGGACAAGAACTACTCGTTCATCGCCTGCTTCCGCAAGTATTTTCAGGTGCTGTTCCTGATGCCCTCCATCGCGGCGCGGCACGGGGAGGCCATCCGGGAGATCAGGGCGCTGGCCATCCACTATACCCGGGCGGATGAGAGCCGCATCTTCGCCATGCTGGACGATGTGCCGGAGCTGAAGGAGACGCTGACCGACCGGGAGCGGGAGGTGGCCCAGCTGGCCGCCGAGGGCATGCGCAACAGCGAGATCGCCGAGACGCTGCATATCTCGGAGAACACGGTGAAGCACCACCTGAAGAACGCCTTCCAGAAAATGAATATCGACCGGCGCAGCCGTCTCATCGAGATGCTGCGCTGAGGGGAAATACTACCCGAAAGGGTGATGTGGCACGCATGCCTTTCTGCTAAAATGGGAGCTGTAAAATCTTTACAGAGCTTCCGGAAAGAGAAGAAAGGAGATGCACCATGAAGAAACGGCTTCTTTCCCTGCTGATGGCGGTGCTGATGGCGGCCCTGCTGCTGCCGGTGGAGGCATTTGCCATCACAGGCGGAGATGTGCGCCGGCTGTACATGGATACAGCGCCGGTCACCATCACGAAGGAGGGGATCGACAGCGGCTCGCAGATCTACTCCATGAAGATGAAGAACGGCAGGCTGGTGATGTTCATTGCCACCAGCGGCCCCCACATGGGCAAGTCCGTGACCAACTCCGACCGGGGCTATACCGCCACGGGGGATTCCTTCCGCAGCGGCGTGTATGAGCAGGCGCGCTTTACCATACAGACCGGGCGGGGGGAGCAGAAGGCGCTGACCATCCGCTCCATGGAGGTGATCGACCCCAAGAAGGAGCCGCAGCTGGCCGGTGTCGGCATGGACATGGCGCCCATGGAAAACGCGCTGACCATCAAGTATACCTTCAGCGGCGAGGGAGTGCCTGAGCAGCTTCTGTGCTACATCAGCTACTACTTTGTGGAGCTGGAGGCCGGTGTGACGGACGGCACCATCGCGGACATCGTAGAGGACGCGGACGGCAGGACCTACGCTCTGGCGGCACAGGCCTCCTGGGGGCTGGGTATGGTCACCGAGACCACCATGCCCGCGGAGTTCACGTTCCGCTGGTTCCAGGATTACCACGGCTTTTCCCGGATGGGACACGCCAAGGCGGACGCGGCGGCCCATGTGTACCTGAGCCGCACCTATGAGGCACTGGACGGGCGCATCACCGCCAAGTCCACGGACATCACCGCGGGGCTGGGGCGTACCGGCGTTTTCGGCACCTTCGGCAAGGGGGATATCGCGGAGCTCTACTCCGACAGCTACGGCGTGGACAATCCCTTCGTGCTGGCGGATGTGGACCGCATGCGCGGCAGCAACGACATGTGGACGCCGGTGTACATGACCTACGACGCGGCGGCGGATATGCTGACCGCGGAGAGCAAAACGGAGGCCATGGGCGGGCGCAGCGGCAGAAGCGCCATGAACGCCCTGCAGATCTGGGGCTTCCGGGATGTCTACACCAAGAAGGAGGCGGCGGACATCTCCAAGGTGGAGTTCACCAAGCCGGATCAGGTGACCATCCCTCAGGACGCCAACCGGCTGGGGCTCTATGAGACGGACAAGGGCTTCGCGGCGGCGCCCATCACCGACAGCGCGCGGGAGGCGGTGCTGAAAAAGCAGTACGGCGACCCGGTGTACACGCTGCGGGGCAATTTTGAGACGAAGTCCGACAAGGACGGAAAATACTATGAGTTCACCGACGGCAAGGCGGCGCTGACCGCCACCATCACGGCGGTGTGGGGCAGCGGGGATCACTTCCGCGTCCGGGTGGACGAGAACGGCATCATCACGGCCTTCGACACCTCGGTCAGGGTGCGGTACACCACACCGCGCTTCCAGCTGTACAACCCGGTCAACGACGCCGCGGAGCCGGCGGAGCTGACCTTTGAGGACGGCTGCCTGACGCTGGGGATGAAGCCTGAGAAAAACGCGGTGCTGGTGTTTATCGACATCCCGCAGGTCAAGAGCCTCATCGACGCGGCGCAGATCAGACCCAACGGCAATCTGGTGCTGACCGGCAATATGGGGCTGGATCTCATCCTGAACTGCAGCCCGGATGAGCTGGTGACGCTGGAGGCGCTGGGCTATGCGCCCAAGAAGGAGGCGGACGGCAGCATCTCCTTCGTGCAGGAGGGCTTCAAGGCCAGCGGCAAGATCGACACCGCCGGCCTGCTGGGTCTGGATCTGGCGGAGCTGCAGGCGTCCATCAACACCTTCGAGGGGGAGGAGGACTACGACTTCTCGCTGGAGCTGAACGCCTTTGACCTGTTTGAGACACAGGCGGAGCTGCAGCTGAAGCGGCTGAACAACGGGCGGCTGGCACCCAACAAGCTGTACTTCGCGCTGGCGGTGGAGCCGGGTATCCCGCTGGTGCCGCCGGTGCCCACCGCGTTCCTTCGGGGCGGTGGCGGCGGCTTTGACGGGCTGGCCGACACCATCAACGGCGACTTTATCGCCATCCCGCCCATCCAGCTGCGGCTGACGGCCATCGGCGACTATCTGAAGATCATCAAGGGCAAGCTGGACGTTACGCTGGGGCCCAGCTATCTGGCCTACGGCGGCAGGGATATCACCATCGCCGGAGCGGACGTGCTGGACAGCTTCAATATGTACCTGCGGCTGCAGGGCGAGAAGCGCACCTATAAGATCGATGGGAAGACCACGGAGTATACCGGCCTGCGGGCCGGCGGCGGCATGAGCGTCACCATCAAGGCGCCGCAGGAGGAGTCCTTCTTCGGCACCGTTTTTGAGGTGGAGGGCAAGGCGGAGGCCAGCGTGTTCGGCGGACTGGACAACTATTCGAAGCCCACCTCGGCCTATATCCAGCTGGACAGCCGCGGCGGCGTCACCGGCAAGGTTATGTTCCCCAAGAAGCTGGGCAAGCTCGATTTCCGCTGGCTGGGCGGCAAGACGCTGGCGGAGGCATCGGTGGACTTCATTCTGGGCGCGCAGACCGCCGTGACGGTGGATCCCAGGAGCTACGCCGGGAAGAGCGTGGATCAGATCCTGGCCACCGCGGCAGAGTCCGCCTGGAACAACCTCAGCGTCTACGGCGGCCTGTCCACCACCGGCAAGTTGGGCATCCTCTACTACCGGCTGTACTATGTGATCCCCGATCATGTGGGCGGCAGGGTGTCCCTGCGGAACATCAACAAGAACTGGACGCTGGAGCAGGAGGTCGAGAAGAACGCCTGGTATGTCAGCGGCGCACAGACCCTCAGCGGCGGGCCGGGCTGGGCCACGCAGGTGGGCAAGTGCTATGACCCGGAGACGGGTGAGCAGGTGGGCATCGCCGTGCTGGAGGTCAGCGTCTATCAGGTGGGCGAGGACGGTATGCCGGCGATGATGGCCGCCATCCCTGCCACGGGCGGCGGCTACACGCAGCCCCTCGACTATGCGCAGAAGGGGGAGACTGACAGCGAGCTGGGCCTGCTGCTGACCGTGGCGGACGACGCAGACATGGCGGTGCTGCGGCAGAGCCTGCGCATCACCTATACCGTGGGCGACGACACAGCGATCCATACGCTGAAGCTGGTGGATATGGATCAGGATCCCGATACCATCAACAAGGACGGCAACTGCATAGAGATCCTGGAGGAGGGGGAGAACGGCCAGCCCAGCCGCCCCGGCCTGATGATCGACACCGGGCTGACCGGGGGGCAGAAATATACATGGACCGTTACGGCCAGCTGCGACTTCGAGGGCAGCGTGATGGTGTCCAACCCCCTGACGGCACTGGAGTTCCACCTGCGCGCCAGCGGTGCGGAGAGCACCGTGCTGCGTCCGCAGAGCGACAGGGAGTACGCCATCCGGTACTACTTCGACACGGCGGCGGACCGGACGGGTGAGCACTATTTCCTGGAGATGCAGGAGCTGGGTAAAAATCCCACCACCGCCAGCTTCCAGGTGCCTGACAAGGGACTGCTGGCACCCAGCGGCGACTATTACGTCACCGCCGTGCTGGTGGAGAAAGTGACAGGCGACTTCAACGGCGACGGCACCATCGCCGCGGACGAGTATTCCTGGGTCACCGTGGATACCCAGACCTCCGGCGACCCCATGGCCTATGATAATACGATGCAGCCCAACGCGCCCACGGATGTGGTGCTGACGGCTGACGGCAACGAGACGCTGACCGCCGAATGGACGGCGGTGGAGAAGGGCGTGGACGGCTACCGCGTGACCCTGTACTATCAGGAGAACGGCGTCTGGAAGCAGGCGGGCGCACCCTATGTGCTGGAAAACGCGGACTTTGAGGACGGCAGCGGCACCGCCGCCGCGTCCCGGAACGGCAATACGCGGATGCTGCGTATGGCGCCTACCGTGGGCAATACCGGCGGCGAGGATGTCCCCGCAAGCGTGGTGCCGCCGGCGGGAGTCAACTACCGGGTGACGGTGGAGGCATTCAGGCGGGATACGACGCTGAGCAGCGCCCTGTATTACAGCAAGGCGGCGGAGCCTGCCGGGGCGACGTATCTGCCCGGCTATACCGCGCCGGAGATCACGGTGACAGACGGGAACGGCCGGAGCATCACCCTGAACGGCGGCAGCGGCTACGGCGAGCTGCTGTGGAGCCAGGTGCCGGGCGGCGTGCTGTTCTCCGTGAACGGCGCTGACGCCGCGGACATCGCCGTCACGCCGGAGCAGGGCAGAGGCAGCTTTATCGTCAGCGGCGGCAATGGACACTGGGAGGTCAGTGCCGGTGACGCCGGGGCAAGGACGCTCATCGGAAGCGGCGGGCGCCTCCTGCTGGCCGTGCGGTCCGGGCCGTCCGGCATGGACACCACGGAGTACTACCTGCGGCTGACGCTGGACGATGTGCCGCCGGTCATCACGCTGGACGCGGACAACGTCCGGGCCAATATGACCACCGGCGCCTACACCGTGTCGGGGCAGACGGAGCCGGGACTGAACGTGGTCATGCGGGATAAGGACGGCACGATCCTGTCCGCTGCGGCGGATATGCAGGGGCGGTTCACCCTCAAGGGGAAGCTGGCGGCCAATGCGGAGACGGGCTTCCAGGCGCTGGTGGCGGAGGTCACGGCGCAGGATGAGGCCGGCAATACCGGCATCGCACCGGTGCTGGTCTCCGCCAGACCGGAGATCCAGACCAACGATCCCGACGGTGGCTCCGGTGGGTCCGGCGGCTCGGGCGGCAGCAAGTCCTCGCCCACCGGCGACCCCGGCGTCGTGATGTACGCCGCCGCCGCGCTGCTGAGCCTTGCCGGCTCCGCGGTGCTGACGGGGCGGAGAAAGCGGCGCTGACACAGCGGCGTGCAGGACACGCACAGAGTATAAAAGGTGCGGCCCCTCCATCAGGAGGGGCCGCATCCTGTGCGAAAGGACAGGCGGGCCGGGGCCGCGCCTGTCCTTTCATCTATTAGGAGAGAGGGAGGATCGTATGCAGGGAGATCAGCCGGCCAGGACCTTGCCCAGCTCACGGCAGGCAGCCAGCGCCGCGTCGTCCGGCGCCTCGCAGCAGGTGACGCTGTCGCAGGCCAGGGAGATGCCGGCGTTGCCGCAGTCGGTCTCCCAGTCGCGCATCCACTGGCCGTCGCCCCAGCCGTAGGAGCCGAACAGCGCCACGCGCTTGCCGCCGATGGTGTTCTTGCAGCCGTCGAACATGGGCTGGAAGTCCATCTCCTCCAGCACCTCGGAGCCCATGGCGGGGCAGCCGAAGGCAATGGCGCCGAAGCCGCTGAGGGCGGCGGGCTGCACCTGCTCCGGGGTCAGCAGGGTCACCTCGGCGCCGGACTCCTTCATGCCCTCCGCCACGGCGTTGGCCATGGCCTCCGTGTTGCCGGTGCCGCTCCAGTAGATGACAGCAGTTTTCATAGTCAAAATTCCTTTCTTGTCAGTGTTTTGGTTAGAGCAATCTAATCATAGAGCGATAAAAAAGCCGTCTGATGGCAGCATCATGCGATATTGGTTAAATAACTCTAACTGAATAGTACCACAGAACGGGGGATGTGTCAATAGGAAATCGCGGAGAGGACGGGGCGGGACAGGCTTTTTTGGAAAAAAGAGGGAGGCCGCTTGCAATGCCGGCGACGGCGCGGTACAATAGCGGCAGAAAAGGAGGGTGACACAGTATGGCGGTACGCTGCTGATGCTGCTGTGACGCAGATGAAACGCAAAAGCGCTCCCCGCGCCGGAAGGCGCAGGGAGCGTTTTTGCGGTAGGACGAGGGTCACTGGACGATCTGGTTCTCCGCAGTGCCGAAGATGTCGGACCAGGCGGCGTCCACCTTTTTGGCCTCGCCGAGGAACCAGTCGGCCTCGCCGGCGGCATCCAGCTGCTCCAGCACCTCCGGGGCCGTCAGGTCCACGTCATCGGCAGAGGGCTTCTGCTGGCCGCAGGCGGCCAGAGACAGCACCATCACAAAAGCAAGAAAACTGACAAATAAGCGTTTCATTATGAAAAACCTTCGTTATGTAAGTACATGGGCGTTCCGCCGCGCGCTTGACGGAACACTCTTTAGAGGGCGGCGGGGCGGAAAAGGTTCCGGGGGACGCAAAAAATTTTTCGTGGGGAGGGAGTGTCCCGATTTCGGGACAGCGGCTCTGGTAAAGTGGGGGCATCAAGGCAAAGGAGGAAAAAAGTATGACCGCAATTTCCGTGATCTGCACCATGTGCGGCGCCGCCGCCCTGTCCAGAGGCATCCTGAAGGCCATCGAGTATATCGGGCGGTGAATCCCCGTTGACAAGTGCTTTCCCGTTCTATATAATATTTTTCACAGAAAATTACAATATATTCCTGTGAATGGAAGCGCCGTATATAATATGCGTTATCAGAACGGGAAAGGGGAGTGCCTATGGATATTTTTGCGAAATGCTATGAGCCGTCGCTGGCGGGTGAGCTGAAGGAGAAGGGGGTATACCCCTATTTCCACGCCCTCCAGTCCCGGCAGGACGTGGAGGTCATGATGGAGGGCAAGCGCCGCATCATGCTGGGCTCCAACAACTATCTGGGCCTGACCACCGATCCGGTGGTGGTGGAGGCCGGCATTAAGGCGCTGGAGAAGTACGGCACCGGCTGCTCCGGCTCCCGGTTCCTCAACGGCACGCTGGAAATGCATCTGGAGCTGGAGGACGCGCTGGCGAAATTCCTGCGTAAGCCCGGCGTGGTTACCTTCGGCACCGGCTTTCAGTCCAATGTGGGCATCATCTCCGCGCTGGTGGGACGCCACGACTATGTGATCTGCGACCGGGAGAACCACGCCAGCATCTACGCCGGGTGCCAGATGTCCTACGGCAAGATGCTGCGCTACCGCCACAGCGACATGGCGGAGCTGGAGAAGTGCCTCCAGCGTGTGCCGGAGACGGCGGGCGCGCTGATCGTCACCGACGGCGTGTTCTCCATGGGCGGCGACATCGCCAAACTGCCGGAGATCTGTGCGCTGGCGGAGAAGTACGGCGCACGGGTGATGGTGGACGACGCCCACGGCCTGGGCGTACTGGGCGAGGGCGGCCGCGGTACGGCCAGCTATTTCGAGCTGGAGGACAAGGTGGACGTGTATATGGGCACGTTCTCCAAGTCGCTGGCGTCCCTGGGCGGCTACATGGCCGCGTCGGCAGAGGTGGCGGAGTATGTGCGTCACGCCTCCCGGCCCTTTATCTTCTCGGCGTCCATCCCGCCGGCCAACTGTGCCACGGCGCTGGCGGCGCTGCACATGCTGGAGCAGCATCCGGAGCTGCCGGAGCGGCTGCGCAGCCTGAGCATGTACGCGCGGAAGGGCATGACGGAGCGGGGACTGACCATCCGCCCCTCGGCGCTGGAGGCGCCCACGCCCATCATCCCCATCTATACCTATGAGACGTACCGCACGCTGCAGGCGGCGGCGGAGATCTACGACCGGGGCGTGTATGTGAACCCCACGCTGCCGCCGGCCACGCCGGAGGGCGAGGCACTGCTGCGTACCAGCTATATGGCCACCCATACGGAGGCTCTGCTGGACGAGGCCATGGATATTATCGGCGAGGTGATGGCACATGTCTGAGAAGAAGGTGGCCATCGTCACCGGCGGCACCTCCGGCATCGGACGGGCCGCCGCGCTGGCGCTGCAGGATGCGGGCTGCGTGGTGTATGAGCTGTCCCGGCGGGCCGAGGGCGTGGAGGGACTGCACCACATCGCCGCCGACGTGACGAAGGAGGAGACGGTCCGCGCCGCCGTGGCGGAGGTCATGGCCCGGGAGGGCCGCATCGACATTCTGGTGAACAACGCGGGCTTCGGCATCTCCGGCGCGGTGGAGTTCACCGATACGGAGGACGCCAAGGCGCTGTTCGATGTGAATTTCTTCGGGATGGTGAATATGAACCGGACTGTGGTGCCCATCATGCGGGCGGCAGGCCGGGGGCGCATCGTGAACCTCAGCTCCGTGGCGGCGCCGGTGCCCATCCCGTTCCAGACGTACTACTCCGCCACCAAGGCGGCGGTGAACGCCTACACCATGGCGCTGGCCAACGAGCTGCGGCCCTTTGGTGTGACGGTGTGCGCCGTCATGCCCGGCGACATCCACACCGGCTTCACGGCGGCGCGCCGGAAGATCGGCGAGGGGGACGACATCTATCAGGGGCGCATCGGCCGTTCCGTGGCCCGGATGGAGCACGACGAGGAGACGGGTATGGATCCCGCCAGGGCCGGCGGGTACATCGCCAAGGTGGCGCTGCGGGAGGGCAGCCGCCATCCGCTGTACGCCATCCGGTTCGACTACAAATTTTTCGCGTTTCTGGCGAAGGTGCTGCCGGCGCGGTTTTTGAACTGGCTCATCTATCTGCTGTACGGGAAATAAGCAAAAAAACACCGCACCCCAGTGGGGTAGCTGTCCATAAAACAGGTTTTGAGAAACAAATACTATGGCAGTTGCCGGACAAGGGTTGCTGACAAAAGGGGTATGTGTCATTAAGGCACATGCCCCTTTG
>ERZ835980.1510-NODE-1510-length-25281-cov-8.730159_pt1 | contig 25281 bp, 25 predicted proteins | sample MGYA00519943_ERZ835980 | MGnify/ENA primary metagenome ERZ835980 (study PRJEB31850, sample SAMEA3708791) | human gut metagenome | biome: human gut; feature: human-associated habitat; material: faeces | place: China | collected 2014 ... | reverse complement strand
GCAGCCGCTGGCATCAGGGCGTGGTGGGCATCGTGGCCAGCCGCCTTTCCGAGAAGTATTCCCGCCCCAGCTTTATGATCCACCTGAACGGCGCCACCGGCAAGGGCTCCTGCCGCAGCTGGGGCGGCTTCAACCTGTTTGCTGCGCTGGAGAGCTGCAAGGACCTGCTGCTGGGCTTCGGCGGCCACGAGCTGGCTGCGGGCTTCACCATCCAGGAGGAGAATATCCCCGCCTTCCGCCAGCGCATGAACGACTATGCCCGCAGCTTCCGCGGCGGGCAGGCTCCCGTGTCCGAGCTGGACGTGGATGTGGCCATCACCCACCCCTCCGCGGTGACGTTGGAGGAGCTGGAGGCTCTGTCCGCGCTGGAACCCTACGGCAGCGGCAATGCCCGCCCCGTATTCTGCCTGCTGGGCGCCACGCTGCTGCGCACCCAGAACGTGGGCCAGAACCGCCACCTGAAGCTGCGCCTCGGCAAGGGCAGCGCCCAGTTTGACGGCATCTTTTTCTCCACCGTGGCTGAGGACTGCGGCTGCCGCGTCGGCGACCGCGTGGATGCCGCCTTCTATTTGCAGATCAACGAGTTCCGCGGCAGCCGGACGGTGCAGCTCCAGATGGTGGACCTGCGGCCGTCCCTGTACCCCAGCGGACGGGAGCAGGAGGGTCTTGCCCTTGCGGACCGCTGCACGGCCCATCAGTCCCTGACGGTACGGGACGCCCGCCGCCTGCTGCCTACACGGGATCAGTTTGCCGCCGCATGGCGCTTTCTGGAGCACACGGTACCGGAGCCCGGCCTCACCACCGGCTATCTCCCGCTGCTGCGGGCGGTGGCGGCGGAGCTGGGCAAAACCGAGCCGTTCCCCCGGGCGTCCCTGTGCCTGGAGGTATTTGCCGAGCGGGGACTTTTGACCATGGAGCATCAGGACGATGACGTGACCATCCGTCTGCACCGCGGGAAGAAAGTGGTGCTGTCGGAGTCACCTCATCTGCTGTGGCTCCGCCAGATGACGGAGAAGGGAGGCACTGTACAATGACCATGACACCCCAGGAGATGTACGATCACCTGATCGAAACAGTGAGATCATATAACCCGTCCGCCGGCTTCGACCAGATCCGCGCCGCCTACGAGTACGCCGCCGCCCACCACGCCGGACAGAACCGGAAGGACGGCTCGCCGTTCATCACCCACCCGCTGGCCGTGGCCCAGATCGTGGCGGAGGAGCTGCACCTGGACACGGAGTCCATCGTGGCGGCCCTGCTCCACGACACCATCGAGGACACCGACGCCACCCACGAGGAGATCAGCAAGCTGTTTTCCCCCACAGTGGCGGATCTGGTGGAGGGCGTCAGCAAGCTGACCCGCGTCCACTACACCTCCAAAGAGGAGGAGCAGATGGAGAACCTCCGCAAGATGCTGATGGCCATGGCCAAGGATATCCGCGTGATCCTCATCAAGATCTCCGACCGTCTCCACAACATGCGTACCATGGAGTACCAGACGCCGGAGAAGCAGAAGCAGAAATCCTTCGAGACCATGGAAATTTACGCTCCCATCGCCCACCGCCTGGGTATGCAGCGCATGAAGTGGGAGCTGGAGGATCTGTCCCTGAAATATCTGGACCCCGTGGGCTACCGGGAGATCATCGAGGCGCTGGACGAGAAGGCGGCGGAGTACGACGGCTTCATGTCCGCCATCCACGACCAGATCACCACCCGCCTGCGGGAGGCCGGCATCGACGCCACGGTGCAGGCCCGCATGAAGCACCCCTACTCTATCTACCGCAAGATGTACACCCAGAACAAGTCGCTGGACGACGTGTTCGACCTGTTCGCTTTCCGCGTCATCGTGGACACTGTGGCGGACTGCTATAACGTTCTGGGCCTGATACACGACCTGTATAAGCCCATTCTGGGCCGTTTCAAGGACTATATCGGAACCCCCAAGCCCAACATGTACCAGAGTCTGCACACCACGGTGGTGGGCGAGAGCGGCATCCCCTTCGAGGTACAGATCCGCACCAGGGAGATGCATGAGGTGGCCGAGTACGGCGTGGCCGCCCACTGGAAGTACAAGCAGAACGGCCAGGGCGCCGGTGACGAGCGCAGCTACGAATGGGTGCGCCGCCTGCTGGAGAATCAGGAGGGCACCGATGCCGAGGACTTTATCCACTCCCTGAAGGTGGATATGTTCGCCGATGAGGTGTTCGTGTTCACCCCCAACGGCGACGTCATCAACCTGCCCGCCGGCGCCACGCCCATCGACTTCGCCTACACCATCCACTCCGCCGTGGGCAATCACATGACCGGCGCCAAGGTCAACGGCCGCATCGTCCAGTTCGACTACCACCTGCGCAACGGCGACGTGGTGGAGGTCATGACCAGCAAATCCGCCCACGGTCCCAGCCGCGACTGGGTGAAGATCGCCCGCTCCAGCAACGCCCGCAGCAAGATACGCCAGTGGTTCAAGCGAGAGAAGCGGGATGAGAACATCGTCAACGGCCGCCAGAGCTTCGAGTCGGAGCTGAAGCGCACCGGTGTGACGCTGAAGGAGCTGACCAACGAGGAAAACCTGTCCAATGTCCTGAAAAAACTGAGCTACAACAGCCTGGACGATATGTACGCCGCCATCGGCTACGGCGGCGTCTCCGCCCTGAAGGTCATGGGCCGCCTGCGGGAGGATATCCAGCGTATCCTCCACCAGCACCAGACAGAGCGTCAGGCCGAGGTGCCCGTGGCGGATCAGCCCCAGCAGACCCGCCCCGCTGTGCCTCAGCGCGCCAAGGGAGAGCAGGGCATCGTGGTGGAGGGCCTTACCAACTGTCTGGTGAAGTTCTCCAAATGCTGCACCCCCGTGCCCGGGGACGACATCGTGGGCTTCATTACCCGCGGCTATGGCATCTCCGTCCACCGGGCGGACTGCCCCAACGCCGACCCCGCCCGCCGCAAGCCGGAGGAGGCCGGCCGCTGGATCAAAGTCTCCTGGGGCGGCAACACCCGGGAGAGCTACCGTACCACGCTGGAGGTGGTGGCCAAGGACCGCCTGAACCTGATCGTGGACATCTCCACGGTGCTGTCCAGCACCAAGACCCACGTCTCTTCCATGAACGCCCGCAGCACGCCGGACGGCTTTGCCCTTATTACGCTGGACACTGATGTGTCCGACAGCCGGCAGCTGCAAACGGTCATGCGGAGGATCGAGCAGATCTCCGGCGTCATGCGGGTCACCCGCCCCGCCGGTTAAACCAGAAAAGGAGCATATGCCATGAGAGCAGTATTGACCCGCGTGAAGCACGCATCCGTCACTATCGACGGCAAGGTACACGGCCAGATCGGGGAGGGCTTCCTCATCCTGCTGGGCGTGACCCACGAGGATACCGAGGCCCAGGCCGTCAAGCTGGCGGACAAGCTCACCGGTCTCCGGATCTTCGAGGACGAAAACGGCAAGATGAACCGCAGCTTGGAGGACGTGAAGGGCCAACTGCTCATCGTCTCCCAGTTCACGCTGTACGGCAGCTGCAAAAAGGGCCGCCGTCCCGAGTTCCTGTCCGCCGCACGGCCGGAGGTGGCCATCCCCCTGTACGAGAAGTTCGTCCAGCTCTGCCGTGACAAGGGCTTCCACACCGAGACCGGCGAGTTCGGCGCCTACATGCAGGTGGAGAGCCTCAACGACGGGCCGGTGACGCTGGTGGTGGACACCGATCAGCTGTAAGAAAGGAAGCGCCATGAAGATCACATCCATTCAGGTCGGCCCCATCATGACCAACTGCTACCTGCTGTGCGATGAGACAGCCGGCGTCTGCGCCCTCATCGACCCCGGCGACGACGCCGCCCGGGTGGCCCGTCTGGTAGAGCAGAGCGGCTGCACCCTGCAATATATCCTTCTGACCCACGGCCACTTTGACCACACCTCCGCTGTCCGCCCTCTGCTGGAGCAGTACCCGGACGTGCCGGTATATATCCACGAAAAGGACGCCGTGGATACGGAGCGCGGCGAGCTGCTGTTCCACAAGGTGGGGCCGGAGAACCAGCGCTACTATAAGGAGGGCGACACCCTGCCGCTGGGCGGGCTGACTCTCCGCGTGCTGGAAACGCCGGGTCACTCCGAGGGCTCCGTCTGCCTGCTGGTGGAGGGGCAGGGCGTGCTGTTCGCCGGCGACACGCTGTTCCGCTGCTCCTGCGGCCGGTGCGATTTCCCCGGCGGCGACTACCGGAAGATGCTGGCCTCTCTGGGCCGCCTGGCGGCACTGGAGGGGAACCTGCGGGTGCTTCCGGGTCACGACATGGAGACTACGCTGGACTACGAGCGCCGCGTCAACCCCTACATGCGGCAGGGGTCGGCGCAATGAAGCTGATCTTCCGCGGCCATGACGACCGCTATGCCATTGAGCAGAGCCTGCTGGCCTTCTTCCCTGAGGAGCGCCCCGTCTACGAGACGGCGGAAGCGGGGGAGGACGACTGCGCTTATGTCTCCCTGACGGAGGGCAAGCGCTATGCCACCGGCGTCACCAGCATTCATTATCATGGTAAAACGGCGCGGGGCGTCTCCCGCGCTGTTCTTACGGATGCCCCCGACGAGTACGAGCGGGAGCGTCTGCGTCAGCGCGCCCTGAAGCTGTCGTTCTTCAAGGCGGCGCGGGACATCACCGGCGTTACCCCCAGCTGGGGCGCCCTCACCGGCATCCGCCCGGGCAAGCTGGCCCGCGCTATGCTGGAGCAGGGCAAAACGGAGCGCGAAACGGACCGCATCCTGCGTGACACCTACTTCGTCTCGCCGGAGCGCCGCCGCCTGGCCATCGAGACGGCCCGGGCCGGCCTGAAGGCCAAACGCGACCTGCGCCCCGATGAGATCTCCCTGTACGTGGGCATCCCGTTCTGCCCCACCCGCTGCGCCTACTGCAGCTTCGTGTCCGCATCGGTGGAGAAGTCCTTCGGCCTGATGGAGCCCTATCTGGTATCGCTGGAGCAGGAGATCACCGACGCTGCCCGCATGGTGGCGGAGACGGGCCTGCGCATCAAGTCCTTCTATATGGGCGGCGGCACGCCCACCACCCTGTCGGCCCGGCAGATGGATCACCTGCTGACCCATCTGAACCGCAGCTTTGACCTCACCGACTGCGCGGAGTACTGCATCGAGGCGGGCCGCCCCGACACCATCACACGGGAGAAGCTGCAGGTCCTGCTGGACCACGGCGCGGACCGCATCAGCGTCAACCCCCAGTCCATGGAGGACGAGGTGCTGCTGGCCATCGGCCGCAAGCACACGGCGGCGGACATCGAGGCGACCATGGCGCTTGCTGCCTCCATGGGGTTCCCCCATGTGAACATGGACCTCATCGCCGGCCTGCCCGCCGACACGCCGGAGGGCTTTCGCCGCACGCTGGACAAGTGCCTGACCTTCGGCGCGGACAACATCACCGTCCATACCCTCAGCCTGAAAAAGGGCAGCCGTATTCTGCTGGAGGGCCTGCCCATCCCATCGGCGCAGGACGTGTCCGCCATGCTGGACTACGCCAACGAAGCCCTGCGCGCCGCGAATTTCACTCCCTACTACCTCTACCGTCAGAAGTATATGTCCGGCAGCTTCGAGAACGTAGGCTGGTGCATATCCGGCGCGGAGGGACTGTATAATATCTACATCATGGAGGAGCTGCACAGCATCCTGTCTCTGGGCGCCGGCGGCTCCACGAAGATGGTGGACCCTGTACACGACCGTATCGAGCGGGTCTTTCACCCCAAGTTTCCCACGGAGTACATCGCCCGCCCCGAGAAGATCCGGCAGGATCTGGAGACGTTCCGCCGGTTCCACGAGGCCATGAAATAGCAGACGGGAGGCGCCTATGGCCCAGCGACGGCACAACTTCATCAGCGGCGCCGCCGTGCTGGCCCTTGCCGTGGCCGTTACCAAGGTGCTGGGCGCCCTCTACAAGATCCCGCTGGGCAACCTGCTGGACAAGGAGGGCATGGCCCATTTCTATGCGGCTTATAACATCTATAACCTGCTGCTGGTGCTGTCCACAGCGGGATTGCCGCTGGCTCTGTCCCGACTGGTGTCCCGCGCTGCGGCGCAGGGCAGACGCAACGCCCAGCGCCGCATTTTCCGGACGGCGCTGGCGCTGCTGGCCGTCATCGGCGCGGTGTGCAGCGCCGTCATGTGCCTGTTTCCGCAGGTACTCAGCGGCCTGCTCCACGACTCACTGGCCGCGCCGGCCATCCGCACACTGGGCCCGGCCGTGCTGTTCGTCTGCCTGACCTCCGCCATCCGCGGCTATACCCAGGGCTTGGGCGACATGACGCCCACCGCCGTCAGCCAGATGACGGAGTCCGCCGGCAAGCTGGTCATCGGCCTCGCCCTGTGCCTGGTGCTGCTGCACCGGGGGGCGGACTCGTCCCTGTGCGCCGCCGGCGCCATCGCCGGCGTCACCGCAGGGTCCCTGCTGTCTCTGACGGTGCTGACCGTGTTCCTGCTGCGCCGCCGTGACCGCGCCGCCGTGGACGTACCGCCTGCGCGGAGCGCCGTGCTCCGTGAACTGCTGACTGCCGGCATCCCCATCACACTGGGCGCGGCGGGCATGAGTCTCATCACCCTGCTGGATCAGGCGCTGGTGATGTCCACCCTGCAGAATACTCTGGGCTATACGGAAGCCGCCGCCACCGCGCTGTACGGCGAGTATACCTTCGGCATGACGCTGTTCGCCCTGCCGCCGTCCTTCATCTACCCCGTCACCGTCAGTCTGGTGCCGGACATCTCCGCCGCACTGGCCCGGGGCGACCGCCCCGCTGCGGGGCGCAGCGCCGCCGCGGCCCTGAAGCTCACCACCCTCATCGCCTTGCCTACCGGCGCGGGCCTGTCCGTGCTGGCGGGGCCCATCCTGCGCCTGCTGTACCCTGCGGTGCCTGACACCGCCGCAGCCGCCGCCTATCACCTGACCATTCTGGGCATCGCCTGCATTTTCGTGTGCCTGATGGTGGCCACCAACGGCGTCCTCCAGGCCTACGGCAAAGAGTACATCCCCGTCGTCACCCTGCTGTGCGGCGGTATCCTGAAGATCATCACCAACTACCTGATGGTGGGCGACCCCGCCACCAACGTCCGCGGCGCACCGGTGAGCACGCTCTACTGCTACGGGCTTATCGTGGTGCTGAACCTCATCGCCATCGCCCGCTGCGTGCCGGAGCGGCCCTCCTACCTCCGCCTGTTTGCCAGACCCGTTCTCATCACGGCGGTGATGGCACTGGCCGCCCGCTCGTCCTACGGCCTGCTGGCCCGCAGCCTGCCGGAGCGCTGGGCCGTATTGCCCGCCATTGCCGTGGCGGTGGTGGTCTACGGCGTGCTGGTGCTGGCGCTGGGCGCCGTGACGCGGCAGGACGTGTTGGACCTGCCGAAAGGTGAAAAAATTGCCCGAATGCTGCACTTACACTGAACTTTTCGGCGCATCACCACGAAAACCTCTTGCAATAGGAGCGTAAGTATGATAGATTTTACAAGGAAACCGCACTATAACTATGCGGACCTGCTGGAGATCATCCGGCTCCTCCGCTCGGAAAATGGCTGCCCCTGGGACAAGGCGCAGACACATAAGTCCATCCGCCGCGGCCTCCTGGAGGAGGCGTATGAAGCCGCCGAGGCCATCGACAACGACGACCCCGTGCTTCTCAAGGAGGAGCTGGGCGACGTGCTGATGCAGGTGGTGTTCCACGCGGACATCGAGTCCGATGCGGGCCGCTTCACCATGGACGACGTGTGCGACGGCGTGGTGAAAAAGCTGCTGTTCCGTCATCCCCATGTGTTCGGGGACGGGCATGAGGACTCGCCGGAGTCCGTGCTGGTCAGCTGGGAGCAGCTGAAGCGCCGGGAAAAGGGTCAGAAGACCGTGTCCGACAGTATGGACAGCGTGGCCCGCAGCCTGCCGTCCCTGTGGCGGGCTGAAAAGCTGCAGAAGAAGGCGGCCGCCGCCGGCTTTGAGTGGCCGGATGTGCAGGGTGCGCTGGACAAGCTGGAGGAGGAAGTGGCCGAGCTGCGCCGCGCCGTGGAGAATGGCGGCGATGTGCCGGACGAGCTGGGCGACGTACTGTTCGCCGCCGTGAAGGTGGGCCGCTTCTGCGGATGCGACCCCGAGGACGCAGTCAACGGCACCTGCGAAAAATTCATCCATCGTTTCCGCGCCGTGGAAGAGGGCGCGGCGGTCCGGGGGAGGGAGGTCTCCCAGCTGTCGCTGGAGGAGATGACCGCCCTGTGGAACGAAGCCAAACGTTCTTAATGCGATCTTGATCGTTTTGAGATACACCGCCCGCCGGGACGGTGTCAACAAATGAAAAATTTTGGGAGGAACTATCATGAATAAGACTGAACTGATCGCCGCTGTGGCGGAAAAGACCGGTCTGTCCAAGAAGGACACCGAGGCCGCCGTCAACGCTACCCTGCTGACCATCACCGAGACCCTGAAGGCCGAGGAGAAGGTACAGCTGGTGGGCTTTGGCTCCTTTGAGACCAAGAAGCGCGCCGCCCGTACCGGCCTGAACCCCCGCACCAAGGAGACGGTGGAGATCCCCGCTTCCAAGGTCCCCGCTTTCAAGGCCGGCAAGGCCCTGAAGGACGCCGTGGCCGAGTAAGTTTGGTTTCACAGGAGCCGGCGTGACGCGCCGGCTCCTTTTTCATCGCAAAGGAGGACCATATGCGTCTGGATAAATATCTGAAGGTATCCCGCCTCATCAAGCGCCGCACTGTGGCCAACGAGGCCTGCGACAACGAGCGCGTCACCGTCAACGGGCGGGTGCAGCGTGCGTCCTACGATGTAAAGGTGGGCGACGTTATCTCCATCCGCTTCGGCCAGAAGACCCTGACGGTGGAGGTGCTCAGCGTGGCGGAAAACGTGGGCAAGGACGCGGCTGCCGCCATGTACCGCGAAGCGGCGGCTCAGCCGGACAAACTGTCATAATGCAGGGCGTTCCCTCATACGATACAGTGAAAACTGTGTGGGAGGGAGCGCTTTTTCAATGTCTTACGATATGACCGATGGCGGCGTGGCCGCCTATCACCGTCTCCAGCTGGAGGGACGGGAGAAGCTGAGCGTTTCCGGCGTGGAGGACGTGGTGCGGTTCGACGAGAACTGCATCGTTACCACCACCAGCGCCGGCACGCTCATCATCACCGGCGAGGAGCTGCACATCGGCAAGCTGTCGCTGGACGGCGGCGAGATGCAGGTGGATGGCCGCATCGACGCCGTGACCTACGAGGATACGGAGGTGCGGCAGGGGTCGTTCCTGTCCCGCCTGTTCGGCTGACATGGAAAACCACGTCTCCCAGCAGCTGTCCGCCTACCTGACCGCCGCGGCGCTGGGTGCCGCCTCCGCCATGTGCTACGACCTGCTGCGCACAGTGCGGCTTCGCCGCCGCAGGAACCGCCGCCTTACCGGTGCGCTGGACGCGGTGTATATCGCCGGGCAGGGCTTGCTTCTGCTGTGGTTCGCCCTGCGCATCGGACAGGGAGAGCTGCGGCTCTACATGCTTACGGGCATGGCTCTGGGGGCTTTGCTGTACGGCCTGACGCTGCCGCCGATGCTGCGCCCTCTGTGGGATTTCTGGCTGGACGCGGCGGTGCAGTGCTGCCGCCTGCTGTGCCGCCCTGCGGCGATACTGGTGTGCTGGGTGAAAAAAGCCGCCGCTTTCCTGAAAAAAACCTTTCCTTTTCACCGCGCCTGCGCTACAATAAAGAGAAAGGGACGGCTCTGCCGCCGTCAGAAAGGGGAAGGAGACCATGGCGCAGAAGAAGAAGCCACGCAAAAAGCGGAACAATACCGTGCTGGTCATGGTACTGGCCGTGTTGATCCTGGTAGTGGGCGTGGAGATCATCAACGTCTACGGCCGCCTGAAGGAGGTACGGGCCCAGGAGGCGGCCCTCACCCAGCAGCTGCAGGAAAAGGCCCAGGAGAACCAGGCCCTCCAGTCGGATCTGGATAAAAAGGACGATCAGGAGTTCATCAAAGCGCTGGCCCGCGACCTGCTGGGTCTGGCCGAGGAGGGCGAGCGCATCTTCTACGATGTCAACGACTGACGGCTCATCTGCATACGAAGCGCCCCGCCGGAAGGCGGGGCGTTAGTCTGTCCAAAACCCTGCCTGGCCACAAGTATCGGAGGGAAGGATAGTGTGAAAGGGAACCGTTAGGGTTCCCTTTCGCGTTCGATCACCCGCCGCAGCGGCCAAAATCGCAAAATACTGTTTTTTATTTTGCGATTTTGCTGGCAGCTTGTCAAAAAAGTCCGTTCGGACTTTTTTGACAAGCTGACGCCCCGCCGGAAGGCGGGGCGTTTCTGTTGCCATTTTCCGGCCCCCGTGCTATACTGTGGCCAACGAAAGGAGTGAGGACCGATGCCTGCTTTTCTGGAGGAGCGCTACCGCCGCAAGCACCTGAACTGCGTGCGGCACATCACGCTGGACCCCAAGGGCCACGGCGTGGTGCGCATCCATATGATCCCGCCGCGGCAGGACGCCGCCGACGCGCCGTTCCTGCTGCTGCTCAACGGCGATAAGCTGGTGCCGCTGAACTTATCCTGGGCCATTCTGCTGGCCAACTTCATGGACCGGCTGGAACCCTTTGCCGGTCTGGAGATCAGTGAGTCCGACTGGCGCGCCATGGCCGCGTCCGCTGTGGCCGAGACCCGTAAGACCTATCCCTTCACCTCAAAGACCCGACTGACCGGCGATCTGGAGCTGATGCTCACCTCGCTGGTGGCCATCGCCCGTGGGCAGGAGCCCGCCGTGGAGGTGGGGACCCTGTCGCTGGGGGATTATGCCGCGGAGATGACCGCGCCCCACCGCATGGACCTGATGCTCAGCGCCATGCGCCGCAGCGGCGCGTGGCACTGCAACCAGAAGTGCCTGCACTGCTACGCCGCCGGCCAGTCGCTGGCGGACGCGCCGGAGCTGTCCACCCAGCAGTGGCTGGACATCCTCCGCCGCCTGCGGGAGGCCAACATTCCTCAGGTGACGTTCACCGGCGGCGAACCCACCCTCCGCGCCGACCTGCCGGAGCTGGTGGACGCAGCCCAGTGGTTCGTCACCCGCCTGAACACCAACGGTCAGCTGCTGACGCCGGAGCTGTGCGCCAAGCTGTACGACGCCAGTCTGGACAGCGTACAGGTCACGCTTTACAGCGCCGACCCCACCGTCCACAACGCACTGGTGGGGGTCGACGGCTTCGACAAGACCGTGCAGGGCATTCGGAACGCCGTGGCGGCGGGGCTGATCGTCTCCGTGAACACGCCGCTGTGCAGCCTGAACACGGACTATGCCGCCACGCTGCGCTTTGCCGCATCCCTGGGCGTGCGCTACGCCACCTGCTCCGGCCTGATCCCCTCCGGCAGCGCCGAGGGCGCGGAGAGCCGCGCTACCCGCCTGACGGAGCAGGAGCTCACCGCCGTGCTGCAAGGTGCCGTCTCCGTGCTGGAGGAGCTGAGCATGGAGCTGGACTTCACCAGCCCGGGCTGGCTGCCGGAGGAGACGCTGCGCGCTCTGGGCCTGCACCTGATCCCCAGCTGCGGCGCCTGCCTGAGCAACATGGCCATCGCGCCGGACGGCAGCATCATCCCCTGCCAGAGCTGGCTCAGCGCCGCGCCGCTGGGCAATATGCTCACCGACGACTGGTCCGCCGTCTGGAACAGCGACCGCTGCGCCGCCATCCGCGCGGAGAGTGCCAGAATGGATCACATCTGTCAGCTGCACACCGGCAACAGGGAGGAGGCGGTCACATGCTGAAGAAACTGCGCATCCTGCTGCTGGCCCTGCTGGCGGCCCTGTGCTGCACCGTCACCGCCTGGGCGGACTACGACTACATCGACCGCTACGACGTGACCGCCGCCCCCAACGCCGATGACGGCAGCCTGACCATCACCGTCGATCTGACATGGACGGCGCTGGAGGAGCTGCCCTACGGACAGGAACTGAAGATCGGCGTGCCCAACGGCTCCGTGCGGGACGAGGAAGCCCTCACCGACAACATAGAGCGCCTGTCCTTCGACAACAGCTACATGTACGTCTACCTGGACCGCGCCTACAGGCAGGGAGAGACGTTTACGTTCTCCTACCGCTGGGTGCAGGAGTACATGTATACCCTCAGCGGCAATACCGTGACTTTTGACTATACCCCGGGCTGGTTCGACGAGGCCAGGGTGGGGGAGATGACCCTGAAGTGGATCGACCCCGCGGGCCTTATCGGCGATCTCACCGCTGCCGCGGACGCCGGCGGCACCGCCGCGCCCCAGACCGGCATGATGACTATCACCGCCTCCGACCTGGGCTACGGCGAGACCATGGGCGTCCACGCCGTCTACACCGACTGGCCCACCGTCCTGTCCTCGGACAACAGCGCCGTTAACGCGCCGAATGACGGCTGGTACGACGGAGACGAGGATGAGGACACAGGCATGGCCGCCCCGTTCCTGACGCTGATCATCACCATTTTCATCGTTTGGTTGGTGCTGCGGATCATTCGGGGGCTGGTGGGCGGCTACGCCGGCGGCTTCGGCACGCGGTATGTGTTCGTCAACCACCTCTGGTATCCCGCGGGACCCGACGGACGCCCCCGTCCCGGCAGCAAGGGCACCAAGCGGCGTCCCCGCCCGCCCCGCAGCGGCGGCAGCGGCTTCGGCGGCGGCAGCAGGGGCGGCGGCTTCGGTGGGGGCGGCTTCGGCGGCGGAAGCCACTGCGCCTGCGCCAGCAGCTGCGCCTGTGCGTGTGCCTGCGCCTGTGCCGGCGGCGGACGTGCCGGCTGCTCCGCCAAGAATCTGTACGGCGCGGTGAAGCTGGACGAGACCCTTTCGGAGAAACTGGATGCCTGAGCAGGAGAGACGGCGCATGCCGTCTCTCTCTTTTTTTCACAAAAAAGGAGCCGCCCTGCAAGCAGAGCGGCCCAAGCGGGTGGGATATTGGAAAGCTTCCTCTATTATAGTAACGCAAGCCCGTCCCCGTGTAAATAGGAGGTTTTGCCGCATTTCCGCGACTTTTGGGGAGCGCTGTCGAATGTGTCCGAACTGCAAACGATTTGTGAAGTTTTCACAAATTCTCTCAAAACCGCTTTTCAAACCTACTGCGATTTGCTATAATACGGGCAAGGATAAAGGGAAACGGCTCCCCGACCCTACCCTGTGTTTACCGCACTGACGAAAGGAGCAAGTATTATGAAGTTCACATTCGCCTGCAAGAAGATTTCCCTCAACGACTCCATCAAGGAATACGCGGAAAAGAAGATCAGCAAGCTGGATAAGTATTTTCCGGAGGAGGCAGACGCCTTTGTGACCTTTGCCGTGGAGAAGAAGAACCGCTGCGTGGTGGAGCTGACCATTCGCAGCGCCAACGGCACGTTGTTCCGCGCCCAGACGGAGGACCCCGATGGCGATATGCGCGGCGCCATTGACGAGGCTGTCAGCTTCATCGACCGCCGCATCCGCAAGAACAAGACGCGGCTGGCCAAGAACCTGCGGCCCGACGCGCTGGTCTCCTCCGTTCCCGCAGAGTTCGACGTGGTGGAGGACAACGATTTCGACATCATCCGCACCAAGCGCTTTGCCGTCAAGCCCATGACCACAGACGAGGCCATCCTGCAGATGAACCTGCTGGACCACTCGTTCTATGTGTTCCGCCGCATTGACGACAACGTCATCTGCGTGGTGTACCACCGCCACAACGGCGGCTACGGCCTCATCGAGGCGGTGGAGTAATAGATCGCATTCCCAAGGGGCGGCGCAGCCGCCCCTTTTTCTTGCAAAAATTCCGCGTATCCGCCATAATAGGGGAAACGAAAGGAGGTATCCCCGTGAACCTGCTCCACCTCTGGTACCGCACCTACCAATGCGTTTTCGGCCTGGGCGCCCGTCTGCTGCCCTGGCGCCGTCCGGAGACCGTCACCGGCCCCGGCAGCCTCGCGCGCATCCCGGCCCTCCTGACGAAGTGCGGCACCCGCCGCCCGCTGGTGGCGGCCAGCCGCCGCCAGTGCGCCGACCCCGCCTTTCAGCAGATGCTCTCCCGACTGGAGGGCTATGCCCTGTTCTCCGACATACAGCCCAACCCGCCGGTGTCCGCCGTGGAGGCCGCCGCCGCGCTGTACCGCCGGGAGGGCTGCGACAGTCTGGTGGCCGTGGGCGGCGGCAGCCCCATGGACACCGCCAAGGCCGCGGCGGCGCTGCTGGCCCGGTCCGACAGAACACTTTCCCAGCTGGCCGGCCTCCTGAAAGTGCGCCGCCCCATCCCGCCCTTCATCGCTGTGCCCACCACCGCCGGCACCGGCTCGGAGACCACCATCGCCGCCGTCGTCACCGGCGCGGATCACCACAAGTACGCCGTCAGCGATTTGTGCCTCATCCCCCGCTGCGCCGTGCTGGACCCGCTGCTCACCGTGTCCCTGCCGCCCCGCACCACTGCCGAAACGGGCATGGACGCCCTGACCCACGCGGTGGAGGCGTACCTCAGCCGCTTTTACCCCACCCGCCAGACCGACCGCCTGGCGGAGGAGGCCGTTGTCACCATTTTCCGTACGCTGGAGCGCGCCTGCGCCCACGGTGACGATGTAGACGCCCGGCAGGCGCTGCTCACCGCCTCCTATCAGGCCGGCGCCGCCTTTACCCGTGCCAGCGTGGGTAACGTCCACGCCATCGCCCATACCCTGGGCGGCCTGTACGGCGTGGGCCACGGCCTTGCCAACGCGGTGCTGCTGCCCGTGGTCCTCCGGGACTACGGCCCGGCGGCCTACCGGAAGCTGGCCCGTCTGGCGGAGCTGGTGGGCCTCCCCGGCGGTACCGACGGGGAGAAGGCCGACGCCTTCATCGACGCCATTCTGGCCATGAACGCCCGGCTGGGCATCCCCACCGGCTTTTCCTGCATCCGGGAGGAGGATTTGCCCCAGATGGCGGCGTGGGCGGCCAAGGAAGCCAATCCCACCTACCCTGTGCCGGTGATCTACGACCGCGGCCGCTTTATCCGGGTCATCCGGCAGGTCATGCAGTAAGCGAAAAAATCAGAAGGAGCCGGACGCCCAAGGCGTCCGGCTCCTTCCGTATGGTAGAGAAAAAGGAAGATAAGCGTTACAGCAGCGTGCACAGCAGGTTCAGCTCTGCCACGAACCACACCGGGAACAGGATGGCGCACACACGGGCCACCGGGGTGATGTTCCCCGTCAGCAGGCACGCTATCGTATAGACGATAATGGCGGTGACCACCACAGCGGCGATGGCCAGCAGGGTAACAGTGGAAGACTTGGTTTTTGTCATGGGGAACAACTCCTTTCTTGTTTGTGTCCCTATCATAGCACCAAAATTTATGCTTGTAAAATTGATTATTAACGTGTATAATATAGACTGAAACTATAATTGGAGGGCGCAGATGACCACACTGGATATTGAAACTTTCTTCGCTGTGCTGGACCACGGCACCATGACGGCAGCGGCAGAAGCGCTGTTCATTACCCAGCCAACCCTGACAGCCCGCCTCCAGGCGCTGGAGGCGGAGGTCGGCGCACCCCTGTTCCAACGAGGCAAGGGTCAGCGCCACATCACCCTGACGGAGGCAGGCCAGCGGTTCCTGCCCCTGGCTCGCCGGTGGCAGAACCTGCTGACGGAGACGCAGACCTTTTCCTCCGCCGGCCGCCGGGAATTTCTCCACGTTATCGCGGCCTATACCGCCAACCAGTACATCCTGCCCCCGGTGTACCAGCGCTTTCTGGAGCGTGAGCTGCCGGTGTCCCTATGGGTGGAGACCATGCGCACCTACGAGGCGGTGACGGCGGTGGCCCGGGGCGACGCGGACATGGCCATCGTGGACGGCGGCCTGCACTACGACCTGCAGATCGAGGCTCGCCCCCTGTTCCGCGAATCCTTTTTTCTGGTGGTGCCCCTGGATCTGGAGCTGCCGGACACGGTGCACCCCTTCATGCTCCATGTGGAGGACGAGATACTGGTCTCCGGCCAGCCGGAGATCCTCCAGTGGCACGACTGCTGGTTCGGCATGGACGCCCGCCCGCTGCTGTATACCGACATCCCCCAGCTGGCGGAGACGCTGCCCTCCTGCGGGCGGCGCTGGGTCATCTGTCCCGCCGCCGCCGCGGCCCACTCCGTCCGCCAGTTCGGCACCGTCCGCTCCCTCCGTCTGGAGGAGGCTCCCGCCGACCGCACCTTCTATCTGGTGACGCCCAAGGGCCGCGCCCTCTCCGACGCGTCGGAGCAGCTGCTGGCCGATCTCCAGACCCACCTCCGCACCGTGGACGGCATCCATTTATTTGAATAAGAAGAACAGGGTCTGCGCACATCATGCGCAGACCCTGTTTTTTATTGGCTGCTTCATTCAAACAGCCCCACCTGCTCCGGCAGGTCGCCCCACCCGATGGCCTGCAGCTGCTGGGCGTTCTCGGCAGTAAGAGCGTCGCTGATGGCCATTTTCCGGATGATGTTCTTCACGGTGCTGTCCAGTCCCGTGCCCTCCCGATAGTCGGCGGGGAAGATGAAGTCCACCCGCCCCTTGCTCAGCAGATCCTCCACACCGGCCCGGTTGCTGGCCTGATACACGGCGATGGCCTGCCCGCCGTAGGCCCGCATCATCTTCATGCACGGCACGTCGGACAATCCGTCGCCCACGTAGATCATGTTGGTGAAGGGGATACGCTTGCTGTCGTCGGGCATGGAGTCGTTCAGCGTCTTGTCGTCGGACACATCCAGCACGCCCTTGTTGATGCGGTAGACAAACTGGGTCTTGTTGGTGAAGTTGACGTCCAGCTTGGGCCATGTGGCCAGCCCTTCCTCGTTATAGAAGAACTCGCAGGCGTAGATCTCCCGGAATTCATGGGCGATGCCGCTGCCCTCGATGATCTCCCGCAGACCGGAGGAGATGACGTAGTGCTCGATGGTGACGCCCTGCGTCTCCCCGAATGCATTGATGCGCCGGAACCACTCCCGCACGCCGGGGAACAGCTCCATGCTGTGTCCGCAGCGCACCAGAAACTTCCGGTCCAGCCGCTTTCCCTGGGCGCGGCACTCCTCGATCATGGTGTACATGTAGGCCAGCAGGCCGTCCATCCGGTTGTCCCGCCCGAAGGCGTTGGCCTTGTACCAGAACTCTGCCGGCGTGTACCCCAGCGCCGGGATAAAGGCGTAGTCCTCCATGTCGGTGGTGCACAGCGTCTTATCGAAATCGTACAGCAGCGCGATAATGGGTCTGTCCGTCATCCGCTCTCCTCCTTGTCATGTCCCTGCAGCCGTCTGCGCTTTCGCGGCCCGGCGGCGGTATCTCCTGAAAAAAGGCGGCCGAAGGCCGCCTTTTCGGTTGTCCCGTGTTATTCCTTACCCTTGTAGTTGCGCCCGAACTTCAGCTCGCCCAGATCGAAGGAAAACTCGTTGGGCACGGCGCTGCCGTTCACCGGCGGGAACTTGATGGTAGGCTCGTCGGCAGCTGCCGGTGCCTCCGGCTTCGCCTCCTCCTGCGCCGGGGCGTCGAACTGGGTCAGGATGTCCTGCTCGATGGCCTCCACGGCCTCGTCAGCCTGGACAGTCTCTGCTGCCGGCGCCGCGGGCACCAGCTCCAGCTCCGGCAGCGTCTGCAAAAACGCGGACTGCGCCTGGCACAGCTCGTCGGAGCGGCGGATGAAGTCCGCCAGCTTCTCCTGTGCCATCACCAGCTTCTGCTGGGCGGCCTTGGTTTCGTCCTCCAGCCGCCGCACCTCCGTCTCGGCCTCGGCCTTGGCGTCTGCCAGCATCTGATCCTTCTCGGCCTGGGCCTCCTGCACCAGCTTGGCGGCCATCTTCTGGGCCGTCAGCAGCGTCTGGCGCATGGCATCCTCGGTGGAGCGGTACTCCTCCACCTTCTCCGCCAGCACCTTCAGCTTGGCCTTCAGCGTCATGTTCTCCTTGAACAGCGTGGTGTAGTCCTCGGTCAGCGCGTCCAGGAACTCGTCCACGGCGCTCATGCTGTATCCGCCGCCGCCGAACGACGCCTTGGGGAATACCTTATCAGAAACTTCCTGCGGTGTAAACATGGATGATCCCTCCGATCCCTTTCTTTGTTTTACAGGTACAGGCCGTTGTTCTCCAGCTCATCAATGAGGTCGCCCATGATATCCACGGAGTACGGCGTGATGATATAGGTGTTGGCTGCCACCTTCTTGATCTTGCCCTCGCCGGCGTAGGCCACGCCGGAGAGGAAGTCGATGAGCCGCCGGGCCACGTCCTTGTTGGTGGACTCCAGATTCAGCACTACCGTCCGCTTTTCCTTCAGATGGTCGGCGATCTCGGAGGCGTTCTCAAAGCGCTCGGGCTTTACCAGCACCACCTTCAGCTGGGTGGTGGCGTGGATGTTCACCACCTTGTTGTGGCGGTCCTCGTTGCGCCGCTCCTCGCTGCGGCGATCCTCCTTGCGGTCCTCAAACGGGGAGCGCGACTCCTTGACCGGCTCCTCAAAATCGTCCTCGTAGTCGTAATCCTCGTCGTCGTAGGGATGAATGATCTTTTTCAGCTCGTCCATGAAGCTCATCGAAAAGTACCTCCCGCGTTATTTTGTGTAGTCTCTGGCGCCGAAAATGGCGGTGCCCACGCGGACCATATTGCTGCCCGCGCGGATGGCGTCGGCGAAATCGCCGCTCATGCCCATGGAAAGACAATCTAACTCATTATCATACATTTTTTGATTTATGTCAACATATAGGGCATGTACTTTTTGAAAATATACCATATTTTCCGTCTGTGTGGCGTCCGCCGGCGGAATGGTCATCAGGCCCCGCAGGCGCACGTTTGCCAGCTCCCTGGCCCGTGCGGCGGCCTCGGCCACCGCCTCCGGCGCGAAGCCGCTCTTGGCCTCCTCGCCGCCGATGTTCACCTCCAGCAGGATATCCTGCACGATGCCCAGCTTCTCCGCCTGCCGCTGGATCTCCTCCAGCAGCTCCAGGGAGCCGACGGAGTGGATGAGCACGGCCTTGCCCACCACCTGCCTGACCTTGTTGCGCTGCAGATGGCCGATAAAGTGCAGCGGCGCGCCGTCGTAGGCGTGCTCCGCCAGCTTGGCCGTCATCTCCTGCACCCGGTTCTCGCCCAGGGCGTCGATGCCCGCCCGGATAGCCTCCTGACAGGCCGCCGCGTCGTTCATCTTGCTGGCGCCCACCAGCGTGATGTCCGCACCGGTGCGCCCCGTCTCCCGGGCCGCCTCGTCGATCTGGCGGCGGATCGCCGCAATATTTTCCGCAATAGACATGAGAAGCTCCTCCTCGCTTGTATTTCTGTCCGGATGTATGTCCGTTATCGAATGACCTTACCGTCGTACAGCGTGCCGGCCGAGGCGATGACCTCGTCCCCTGTCCGCAGCGTCCGCGTATCGGAGGCGCCGTCGGCGGGACGCACCAGCGCGTAGCCCTGTCCCTGATACAGCACCGTCACCGGCCGGAACGCGGCGGTAACGCCGTCCAGGCAGTACACGCCGGTGACGCCCTCCTCGCTGACCCGCAGGGCGTTGGACGGCACCCGCAGCCCCTCGTAGGTGCGCAGGATCACGTCCGCCGCCTGATGCCGCAGCAGCGTGGTCTGGGCCAGATACTTCCGGCAGGACAGCGTCACCGCCGCCTGTCCGTTCTCCGCCGCGGACACGGATACCACCTGCATCCGCAGGTTCTGGTCAAACCCCTTGGCGAACCGGAGCGTCACGGTGCCCAGCGCCTTCAGCTGGGCGGCCTGCGCCTCCGGCAGCGACACCACATAGTACCATGTGTCGCCGTAGATCAGCTTGCCCATGTTGCTCTCCGTCCCGGCGGGCTGGAGCCGCGCCAGCTTCCCCGGCGTCACGTCCTCCAGGAACGCCGTGGTCAGCACCGTCTCATACCCGTCGCACACGGCGGAGTACGTCCCCGCCGCCTTGGCGGTGATGGTGGCCGCACCGGACAGGGATGCCTTCAGGCTGCTGATCTGCCCCTCCACCGCCTTGATCTCCGTCTCGATCTCCTCCTGGGAGGTGTAGGGGTGATCCCGCTTCAGCACGGCGGCCTTCAGCTGGGCGATGTCGCTGTCCGCGGCGGTGTAGTCGCCGCCGGTCAGGGTCTGCCGCAGCGCCAGGATGTCGCCGGTGATGGACGTGTCCAGCTTCAGCGCCGCGTCCGGATCCAGATAGGACGTCAGCGCGAACTGCAGCTGCTGCAGCTGCAGCTCCAGCGTCTCGATCTGGCTGACGGTCTGCAAAGCCCCGTCGTCGGCGTACACCGTGGCCAGCACCTGCCCCACGCCTACGCGCTGCCCCTCCTGCCGCTCCCGGCTGAGGGTACCGCTCTGGGCGGGCAGCACCTCCTCGTCCCGCAGCAGCCAGCCGTTGAGGGAGATGGTGTCCTCCGCCTGTCCCTCCGTCACCAGCGTGGTGCTCACCGGGTCGGACAGATAGTTGTACAGCTGCACGGCGAAATAGAGCAGCACCGCCGCCAGCACGGCGATGGGCAGTATTTTCATAAGGGGCGATGATCTTTTCATGGTGCTTTCCTTTTATCGTCTGTCTGCGCCTGCGGGAGGTCACACGGCGTCCGCCGCCTCGTCCTCCCGCAGCTCCACCGGCCGCAGCGGCGCGATGGTGGAAATGGCGTGCTTATAGATGACCTGCTGCTTTCCCTCGGAGTCCAGAATGACCACGAAGCAGTCAAAGCCGGTGATGGTGCCCCGCAGCTGGAAGCCGTTGACCAGGAACATGGTCACGGGGATGTTCTGCTTCCGGGCGCGGGTGAGAAAGATCTCCTGAAGGTTGTTTGTCTTCTGCATATCGTCTGCTCCTTTATATCTATGTGCGGACGATAGGCCTGTCCTCCGTCCGCCGCTTTCAGCATACGCCGGCGGCGGTGAGAAATTCTGTCGCATTTTGGAGAGCCTGCGGAAAATCAGGCTCTTTTCCCCACAGGATCCAGTGGATGTCGGGATTCCGCCGCAGCCATGTCAGCTGCCGCTTGGCGTACTGCCGGGATCGGAGCTTGACCTCCTCCACGGCCTCCGCCTCGGTGGCCGTTCCGTCGGCCACCGCCAGAAACTGCCTGAACCCGATGGCCTGCAGGGCCGTGGCCTCCCGGGGCAGCCCGCTGTCCAGCAGCTGCCGCACCTCGTCCAGCAGACCCTGGGCCACCATGGCGTCCACCCGCCGGTCGATGCGGTCCCGCAGATCCTGTCGGTTCTGAAAGCTCAGCCCGATGTACAGCGCGTCGTACCGGTCGGGGGCCTCCCGGCTTTTCCGGTCGTGCTCGCTGATGGTCTCTCCCGTCTCGCGGTAGACCTCCAGCGCCCGCAGGATGCGCTTTTCGTCCCGCAGGTGCAGCCGCGCCGCCGTCTCCGGATCGACCTGCGCCAGCTCTGCCAGCAGCGCCGCCGCACCCTCCCGGGCCAGCCGCTGCTGCAATTCCCGGCGCACCGCGCCGCCCTGCTGTCCGGCGGCAAACGTATGGCCCCGCACCAGCGCGTCCAGATACAGCCCGGTGCCGCCCACCAGAACGGGCAGCCTCTCCCGGCGCAGGATATCCTGTATGCACCGGTCGGCCTCCTCCGTGAACCGGGACACCGACCAGCTCTCCGCCGGGTCGGCCACGCCGATCATGTGGTGGGGCACGCCCTCCATCTCCTCCGGCGTAGGGGCGGCGGTGCCGATCTCCATGCCCCGGTAGATCTGCATGGAGTCCACGGACACCACCTCACCGTTGAAGCGCTTGGCCAGCGCCGCGCCCATTTTCGTCTTGCCCGACGCGGTGGGGCCCACCACGCAGACCACCCGCTGTGCCATCGCTTCACCTCCTGTATGCCAAGGGGTCACGCCCGCTTGAACATCTTCTCCACCTCGTATTTCCGCAGCTTCACCGCCACCGGCCTGCCGTGGGGGCAGTACCGGACAGCGCCGGACTGCACCTCCCGCACCAGCGCCGCCAGCTCGGCGGCGTCGGTGGTCATGCCCGCCTTGATGGCGGACTTGCACGCCATGGTGTGCAGCAGCTCGTCCCGCGCACCGTCGGGGTCGGCCCGCTGCAAAAGCAGCTTCCGGGCCAGCTCCTCCAGCGTGGCGGCGGCGTCCTCCGCCCGTATGTAGTCGGGGATCTCCCGCACCAGCACGGTGCCGTCCCCGAAGTCCTCGCACAGAAAGCCGTAGCCGGCCAGCACGTCCAGCTGCTCCAGCACCGCGCCGTACTCCTCGGCGCTCAGCGTCACGGCGGCGGGGGTCAGCAGCTGCTGTGCCATGGGCGGCACCGGATCCGCCTTCAGCGCGTCGAAGCGGATGCGCTCGTGAGCGGCGTGCTTGTCGATGAGCCACACGTTCTGCGCCCCGTCCTCGCAGATGATGTAGGTCTTCAGCACCTCACCGGCAATGCGCCACGGCGTCTCGCCGCTGTCCGCCGTCTCCGGCATCTCCAGCTCCTGCTGGACGGGAGCGGCCTCCGGCGCGGAAAGGGTCGTATCGTTCGCGCCTGCCGCCTCCGGCATCACGGCGGCAGGCACTGTCTCCGCTTCGGCGGCAGCCTGCTCACGGGCAGGGCTATCCTCCGGCGCGTCCGGCGGCGTGATGCGGTAGACCACGCCCTCCCGTCCGCTGGGGACGGTGAAGGGCTTCCCGGCCTCCGGTACGGCGTCCCGCACCTGCCATACGTCGCCCTGCGGCGCAGCGGCGGGCCGTACTGTCTGGCGTGGCGTCTGCACCGTCGGCGCGGCGGGCGCAAAACGGTTGACGGTGGGACGGTCGGCTCCGGCGGAGCCGACGGGTCTGCCGCTGACAAAGGGCAGCTTCACGCCCTGCGGAGCGGGAGTCGTCTCCCGGAACTCCTGCGCCGTCATGGTCTGGTAGAAGGGCTTTTTCTCCCCGGCGGCGGGCTGGCCCTCTCGATCCAGCGCGTCCTTGACGGTGTAGTGCACCGCGTCGAACACGGTCTTGTCGGACAGGAATTTCACCACGGTCTTGGCCGGGTGGACGTTGACGTCCACCTCGCTGACCGGCAGCGTGATGTGCAGGACGCAGCCGGGGAACTTGCCCTTCAGCAGCCGGTTGCGGTAGGCCTCCTCCACGGCGGCGGACAGCAGCTGGCTCTTGACCAGCCGCCCGTTGACAAAGAACAGCTGGCGGCCCCGGGTGCCGTGCCCGGCCAGGGGCTTTGTGACGAAGCCCTCCACCCGCACGGTGCCGCCGCTGCCGCTGACGGGCATCAGCCCGGCGGCAAAGTCCCGGCCCAGCGCCGCGTAGATGGCGGACAGCAGTTGGCCGTCGCCGGGGGTGTGGAGGATCTCCTGCCCGTCCCGCAGCAGCTTGAAGGACACATCCGGGTGGCTCAGCGCCAGCTGGGTCACCACGCCGGCGGCGGCAGCGCCCTCGGCGGAGTCCTTCTTCATAAACTTCATCCGGGCGGGGGTGTTGTAAAACAGATCCCGGACGCAGACAGTGGTGCCGTCGGGGCATCCGGCCTCGGTGACGCTCTCCGGCACGCCGCCCTCCAGATGGAGCATGGCGCCGCAGTCCGCGCCGGTCTGTCGGGAGAAGATGTCCACCCGGGACACGGCGGCGATGGCGGCCAGCGCCTCACCCCGGAAGCCCAGGGTGCCGATGGCGGCCAGATCCTCCGGTCGGCGCAGCTTGCTGGTGGCGTGGCGCAGGAAGGCGGTGGGCAGCTGCTCCGGCGCGATGCCGCAGCCGTTGTCCGTGATGCGGATATAGGTCAGGCCGCCTCGCTCCAGCTCCGCCGAGATGGCGGAGGCACCGGCGTCCAGCGCGTTTTCCAGAAGCTCCTTGCACACGGAGGCGGGACGTTCCACCACCTCGCCGGCGGCGATGAGGTCGGCAAGGTGCGGGGGCAGCTGTTGGATCTGGGGCATAGGGGAGGGCCTCCTTTCAAGGGCGGGGTCCGCGCCGCCCAACGGACGGCACGGGAAAATTTCCGGATAATTGCAGGATCACTTCATGTCTGCTTCAGGATGGCTTCATCATGTGTGCATGATGAAGCGTCAGCTCAGGCGCTTTTTCAGGTCGTACAGCAGGTTCAGCGCCTCCAGCGGGCTGAGGGAGTCCACCTGCGTCCGGCGCAGCAGCTCTGCCACCTCGCTCTCGGCCATGGCGGTCAGGGAGAGCTGGTCGTCCGGCGCGGCGACGGGGGCGGGACGGCCGGACTGTCTCTCCAGCTCCTCCAGAATGGCGCGGGCGCGCTTGAGGACGCTGTCGGGCAGCCCCGCCAGCTTGGCCACCTCAATGCCGTAGCTGCGGTCAGCGCCGCCGGGGATGATCTTGCGCAGGAAGATGATGTCCTCGCCCCGGGCGCGGACCGCGATATTGTAGTTGCGGACGTTGGGCAGCGTCTGCTCCAGCGCCGTCAGCTCGTGGTAGTGGGTGGCGAACAGCGTCTTGGCCTTCAGCTTTTCGGCGCAGTATTCCAGCACCGCACGGGCAATGGACATCCCATCGAAGGTAGAGGTGCCGCGGCCGATCTCGTCCAGGATCAGCAGGCTGTTCTTCGTGGCGGTGCGCAGAATGTCGGACACCTCCGTCATCTCCACCATAAAGGTGGACTGTCCGGCGGACAGGTCATCGCTGGCGCCGATGCGGGTGAAGATGCGGTCCACCACGCCGATGTGGGCGTCGTGGGCGGGGACAAAGCTGCCCACCTGCGCCATCAGCACGATCAGCGCCACCTGCCGCATATAGGTGGACTTACCGGCCATGTTGGGGCCGGTGATGATGCTGACCCGATCTTCCTTGGCACCCATCAGGGTGTCATTGGGAACAAACAGGGCGTCGGAGCGCATTTTCTCCACCACCGGATGCCGTCCGGCCTGAATCTCGATGACACCGGACTCGTCCACACAGGGCCGGCAGTAGTTGTTCTTCACCGCCACGGCGGCAAAGGAGCACAGGGTATCCAGCTGGGCAATAAGGGACGCGGCCAGCTGTACGCGGGTAACGGACTCCGCCAGCTTGGCGCGCAGGGCGGCGAACAACTCGTATTCCAGCGCGGCGTCCCGGTCCTTGGCGGTGAGCACGTCGTGCTCCAGATCCTTCAGCTCCTGGGTGATGTAGCGCTCGCCGTTGACCAGCGTCTGCTTGCGGATATAGCGGTCAGGCACCTGATCCCTGAAGGAGTTGGATACCTCGATGTAGTAGCCGAATACCTTGTTGTAGCCGATCTTCAGGGTGCGGATGCCGGTCTTTTCCTTCTCCTCCGCCTCCATCTGCGCCAGAAAGCTCTTGCCGCCGTGGAGGATGCTCCGCAGACGATCTACCTCCGGGTCGAAGCCGTCCCGGATCATCTCGCCCTCCCGGACGGAGAACGGCG
>ERZ835980.1498-NODE-1498-length-25373-cov-3.383838_pt1 | contig 25373 bp, 21 predicted proteins | sample MGYA00519943_ERZ835980 | MGnify/ENA primary metagenome ERZ835980 (study PRJEB31850, sample SAMEA3708791) | human gut metagenome | biome: human gut; feature: human-associated habitat; material: faeces | place: China | collected 2014 ... | reverse complement strand
TAACCCTTCCCCTCATCGGGCGAGTTCGGGATTTGCACCCTACAGAAGCGCGTCATGCTGGGCGCACCAAAAAAATCGAGGCCGTAGTTTGAACGACCTCGGATTTTGAGAGCTTCAGATTCCGCTTAAGGCGGATTCTGATCAGCCAACCGTACGCTGGCGCACGGTTTCAAACAAACAAATACCCGCGGCAACGGAAACATTCAGGCTTTCCACCGTTCCCAGCATCGGAATCTTGGCCAAATCACTGCAGCGGCGGCGGGTCAGCTGACGCAGACCGTCGCCTTCGGCGCCGAGTACCCAGCCGAAAGCGCCCTTTTGATCGAATTCATAAATAGTCTTTTGGGCTTCGCCAGCCGTGCCGATGATCGGAACTCCAGCGTCAACGAGCTCCACAATCGAACCGGCCAAATTCGTGACCCGCACAATCGGAACGGTTTCAGATGCACCGGCACTGGCTTTCACAGCCGCTGCCGTCAATGTTGCGGAGCGATCTTTCGGCGTGATCACGGCAGATACTCCGGCTGCATCTGCGACACGCAGGCAGGCGCCGAAATTGCGCGGATCGGTCACGCCGTCCAAAAGTAGCAGAAGCGGATTACCGGCCAGATTATCCATCAATGTATCGAAAGACATTCCGATATCTATCGGAGCAGCAAGAGCGATCAAACCCTGATGCGGAACTTCATGAGAAAAGCCGTCCAGGCGATTGTTGTCGGCCTGCATTAAACGAATGCCGGCCTTTTCCATCTCTTCAATCATCCGGCGCATACGTTGATCACGACGTTTCGGATCATAGTAGACGATGCGAATCGACGAAGGATCGCGTTTCATTCTCGAGGACACGGCGTGGAAGCCGGCTAGGACTGTATCTTCTTTTTTCATGAGCGTTTTTTAGGAGCAGAAGGTGCTTTCTTTGTTTTTCTCGCTGCCGGCTTACGCGGCGCGGCAGAAGATTTTACGGTTTTCCTTTTGGCTTCGGTCTTCGGTCTGCTTTGACGATTCTTCGAAACCAAAGCGAATTCTATTCTTCTTGCGTCGAGATCACAGCGGGCAACCTTAACTGTGAGCTCGTCACCGAGGCGATAACGCAAGCCGGAGTCTTCGCCGTAAATTTCATTGGACTTGTCGTCAAAGACGAAATAATCGTCTCCAAGGCCGGAAATATGAATCGCGCCTTCTACATACAAGTCTTCAAGCGTGACAAAAATCGCAAAGGGGCTTACACCTGAAATCACGCCTTTAAAGACCTGGCCGAGCTTCTTCTGCATGTAATTGCATTTCAGCCAAGCCATTACATCGTAACTGGCTTCATCGGCACGGCGTTCATGAGCAGAACAAAGCAACCCGAGCTTTTCCCACAAGTCGATATGCGCAACCTTCTTCTTGTCGTCGGGCTTCGCCTTGCAGATGATTTCTCTTGTCTGAACAGGAACCTCGGCCTCATTGGGTTCAACCAAAATCTTCGGCACGTATTTCCGGCGCCGTAAGATACCTCGAATGGCGCGATGCACCAGCAAGTCAGGATAACGGCGAATCGGTGAGGTGAAGTGTGTATAAGCGTCATAAGCTAGGCCGAAGTGACCAACGTTATGCGGGCTGTAGACGGCCTGCTGCATGGAACGCAGCAAAATCGTCTGAATCATCGCTTTGTCCGGTCGATCAGCGATTGATTCCAGCACCTTGGCATAGTCTCCCGGAGTGGGAGAATCTCCGCCGGGCAGCGTCACGCCGAACGGCGCCAAAGTTGCTCTGGCTTTTTCCAAACGATCCTGGCTGGGCGGTTCATGAACACGGTAGAGGCACGGAGCTTTATTCTTCTGCAGGAAGTCAGCTGCACAGGTGTTTGCTACCAGCATCATTTCTTCGATAAGACGATGGGCATCATTGCGTTCGCGCGGCAGAATCTGTTCGATCTTGCCCTGCTCATTGGCAACAATATAAGTTTCAACCGTCTCAAAATCCATCGCGCCGCGCAGTTCACGGCTCTTGATCAGGTTCTTGTAGAGATCATAGAGATCCTGAACGTTGCCGAGCACGTGTTCCATGACCTTGGCTTCAGGACCATTAGGATTGCAGAGTGCGGCCCAGACATTGTCATAAATCAGTCGTGCGGCCGAACGAATCACGGCAGGATAGAACTGGTAGGCTTCTACCAATCCGTTGGCGCCGATGATTGCGTCACACACCATGGTGCAGCGGTCAACCTGTGGATTCAAAGAACACAAGCCATTAGAAAGCTCTTCCGGAAGCATCGGGATAACGCGTCTCGGGAAGTAGACACTCGTTGTTCTTAACTGAGCATCTTTATCAATGGCGCAACCGGGTTTAACGTAATGAGAAACATCGGCAATGGCTACGAGCAGACGGAATTTGCCGTCTTCCAAAGGCAGGCAGTAAACCGCATCGTCGAAGTCTTTTGCATCGGCGCCGTCGATCGTCACAAACGGAATATCACGAAGGTCTACTCTGTCTCGAAGATCGGACTTCGTTACAGAGTCAGAGAAACGCTTAATTTCTTTCTTTGTTTCCTCGGAGAACTTGTAAGGAAGATCGAACTTACGAACCGCGATTTCCGTCTCCATTCCCGGCTCGTCGATGGTTCCCAAAATCTCGACCACATGGCCGACTGGACTATTGGTGAGAAGGCCTTTATCTTCAAGTTCGACCACGACGATCTGAGAAGGTGTTGCGCCTAAAGAGCGGCCCGGTGCAATTAAGATCGTTTTGCAGATTCTTGCGTCTTCAGGCACCACAATTCCGACGCCGCGTCTCAGTTCAAAGCGGCCGACAATGCGTTTTAACTTGCGGTCGGCGAGTTCGACGATATCGGCTAAACCTCGACCTCTGTAGTCGGTTCCTGCTTCTCTTGCGACCACAATGTCTCCGGGAAGAACTTTCGTCATTTCTTCCGGAGGAATGTACATATCAGGAACGTCTTCTTCGCAAATCAGGAATCCGAATCCGTCGCGGTGCCCCTGCACCACCCCAGTATGAAGTTTGGCGGAGGAAGTCAGAAGAACGATGTCTTCTCGATTCGTAAAGATTCTTCCTGCCTCTTTTAATTTATTGAAAGCGCGATCAAAAACCTCAGAAGAGATGCCTTTATGGGAAAGCATCACATACTCTTTCAGGTCGTCCGTTTCCATCGGGAACCCGGCCGTCCTCAATTCCCGTTCAATTGCCTTTTCAGCGGCTTCCACTCCGGCAGCCGGGGTGGCACGCTGCGGCTTAGCAGAAGTCAACGCAGACTTCTGGGTGGTTTTGTTCTTCGTAGTAATTTTGAGCCTCAACTAATTAATGTTGATCCTATTTATGCTGGATTGTAATTGTTGAGGCTGCTAACAAAGTCCTAGGATCGCTCAGAGTGGAGATATTTGATTTCGGCCGTCGGGTACTAAAAATATCAATCTAAATTAAGCACATCCAGCATTCCGAGTCCGCGGAACTGGGGAAGAAGCAGAATTAACAAAACAATAATCAAAAGAAAGACCAGACCGTAGGCAAACTGATGATCCGTTAACTGCCTGAAGAAACGGTAGTGGCCACCCGACGGATTCTGTTCATAGCGATAGCCTGAGACTTGGAAGTTTTCAGGAAGCTCTGTTTCTCGATAGTAGTCGTTGAGCCGATACTCATTCCAAACTTTCGGATCCTTTTGGCTTCCGAAACTATCCGGATCTCCCGGCCTTCGCAGATCTCTCAGATAAATCGGACGACGCTCAATGATTTCCTCTCTTTTACGAAAGCGAATGCCCTGTTCATCCAAAAGCTTCTCGTAAGCTAAATCATGTTTCTTTTGCAGGTTGGCGAGAAACCGATAAGCTTTTTCGTCCGCTTGATATTGGTTATCGGCCTCGATCGTGAAGCATTGGTTTTCCAGATAAACCGATTCGCAATAGGGAATCGGATAAAACTCGGTGGACGAAACAGCCTTAGGGACGCAATAACGAAAAAGCACAGAAACACCGCTTGGAAAATTGAAGTTAGGTCAAACAACGGCTGTATTGCCGCCTGGATTTGTTAATGGAGGGATTCTAACGGCAAAGCCTCGGCTTAAGAAATGTTTCTGCCGGCTACGCCTTTGACACAAAAAGACGGCTCCTTTGCCTATTTCTATCCATGTGAAGTCGGTTCGCCTAGAACGAGACGCAGGAAATTTTGGGAGTTCGGTACCAATAGTAGATTACTAACGTCATTTTTTAGAGGAACAGTCATGAAAGCTGCTATTTTTTACTTCACCATGTCAGGAAACACCGAACTTGCCGCTAAAGAAGTTGCTGAAGCGACCGGTGCCCCACTCGTCAGACTCCATGCAGAACCTCCCTACACCGTAGATGACATAGACTGGATCCATCCCGATGCGCGCTGCACAAGAGAACATAAAGATCATTCGCTGTTGCCTCGCGTCAAACCCTTCGGCGTTGACATCTCTTCCTTAGACACCGTGTTCATCGGTTTTCCGATTTGGTGGCACGAAGAACCGGCCATCATTCGCTCGTTCTTAACGACTTACCATGATCAGCTCAAGGGCAAAACACTTTATCCCTTCTGCTCTTCTTATTCCAGCCCCGTCAGTGAAGCAGATGCAAGTCTTACGAAGGAGTTCCCGGATCTGAATTGGAAGGTCGGCCTTCGTTTGCCGGGATCCCAAGCAGAGATTAGAAAGTGGATTGAACAGTAGGCGTTTAATTTAAGCCTCCAAACCATAGCGGCGAGCGACGACTCAACAAGCTAAGCCTCGCAAGAAAGACCTGATTTTCTGCCTTTGCAGATTCAGGCCTTTTCGTTTTTTAAATCGAAAATTTGAATTTCTGCTGGGAATTTTCAAAAGGAGTTATATCGACTCTGAGGCGTAGGACAAAACGGAATGATCACTCCGAACAGCCTGCAGATAAAGAAAAACCTCGTACATCGACGAGGTCTTAAGAATTAGGTCTGGTGCCCGGGACTGGCACCATATTTTCAATACTATTCAATTAGATAGCTTTAACGGTTCCGTTTAATTTCCGTTATATGGATGTAAAACGGAAATTTTTGAGGGTTTTAACGGAAATTTTCGGTTGTTGCGTAAAAGCCGAAAGATCAAATTTATCTGCGACAACAACACTTCTTCTCGTCAAAATATTTCCGCTCTGCCACCTCGCCTTGCTTGCCGATATTAAATGAATCGACTGGGCGGTGGTAACCCATCACTCTTGTCCAGACTTCACATTTAGTCCTTTCACTGTTCGGGATGCCGAGTTTTTCTAATTCAGTCATTTTTTGCCTCCTGGCTTATCTGAGTTGGATTGCACATCTCTCAATGATTCGTCTATCGCTGACTGCGCGTTCTGCACATTCTGCAAGAGTTTTTGAAGAGAGCTCAAGTGCGCGTCTAAATCGACCACACTCTCCAAGCTCCCTCTGTAACTTTCGCTGTATCGCGGCGTCTCGCTCGCGCACCCGCAAAGCAGAATCGTTAAGCACACCGATAGATTTTTCCAATTGAGCAATTTCTTTATCCTTTCTGTGTAGCGTTTCAATCTGGTGAGCAAGTATTCGCTCCCGCTCCTGTGTCCACCTCAGTTCAGTTTCCTGCTGGCCGAAGTGATAGCCCAAGACACTCGAAAACATGACGGCGGCAATAATCAAAATTACTCGGATCATTTTCTGAAAAAGAGTTCTAGTTCTGCATAACGGCGGCGACGCAAACCTTTCTCATAGGCCGTCCCAGGATTGCAATACTTCGGCCACCATTCTCTAATGCCGTCCTCGTTCTCAGCATTCACCATTTTGAATAAGGTGTACCGCCTGCATTTCGTGATTCCGAAATTAAATACAAAGCTCATTAAAGCGATGAATTGATTCTCGGTAACAGGTACATGAACTAGAGCGGCCAGCTCTTCTTGTGTATGAACAAGGTCTTTGTCCAGGAGGTCATACGCCTCAGCCCGCGTAATGTGTTCATCAGGGTGGACACCTTTCGTGTGCCCGAACCCAATGGTCCAGACCCCAGCAGGGCATTTGTAAGATTCGAGGGCCGGTCCCCCTTTAGGGCCTTGCTCGAATTCCGATATGAATTGAGTTGCTAACTCAGGCGGATAAAGCAGAATATCCTGTTTTCTCATTTAGCCTCCTTTAAGCCGTGCAACCTCTGAACCTCAGATTTGAGGGTTTCTAGGTCTTGCTGGATTTTTGTGAGCTGTTTGATGGATTCTGAGTTTGATGTCGCTCGGCGGTTTAGCTCATTTATCTGGAGGCGCTGGAGGGCCGTTTCGTTCTCCAGACTGTTAATCCTGTCTTGTTGCGACACGATGGTGTACTGATTCAACTGAGAATTTGTGAGGTAGCCAGCCAGGTAAAACGCGAAAAACAGAATGAGCTTTATCAGCCCTGCAAATACTGAGCGCATGCTAATTGCCATGATTAGCTCCATTGTGAACGGTGAGTTTTAATTTGCCTGTAACGACCCCGTAAAGGGTGTTCATAATTTTCAGGCCGAAGTAAGCAGAAACCCCCGAACACGCTCCAATCCATTCCCAACTAAGTTTGGAGGTGCTGAGGATCAGATAGACAATGAAGCCAGCCGCGCAACTGGATATGAATTCAACGAACCAGCGCGGAAAATTCCAGTCTCGTTCCGCTCGCACGTACGGCATAGCAGAGCCCGATGCCGCGCATATAAGAATTAGCGTGAACACTATTAGGTTTACCGTGCTGGCAAACTCACTGAGGCTGAAATCTGTTTCCATGTCTATTCCTTTTTAGACATGGTAGGAGCGCTCCAGAGTTCAATGCGCACACCTGACGAAAAGCCCCTCGAGTGAGGGGCGGAGCGGTTAGGTGGAAGCAGCTAGCGGATAAAGCCGTAGTTCGACATCCTTAACATGGTTTCCGCCAAGGCTGACATAACTACCCTTTGTAACGGGCATACTAAACTTGCCGCCGCCATTAGCCCACGGAACTAGCGACTGAGCCCCGGGGCCAGCCGCATAGCTGGATTCATTCGTTCCGGTAAATGAGACAACAAGAACGCCGTCGTTAGGCATTACGCCCTGATAGATAGAGCCCCAATCGTCATTAACGTCGGTTCCTGTCATCACTATTGGAGAGGCTCCCCAGGCAGGTTGGGCAAAATGCGCGGCTTCGGTTTTTGTTGTTCGGGTATTCAGTAATAACTGGAGGAGCGACTTCAGCATGATGCACCTCCTACAAGTGAAGTGCTACGTTGCCCCTTCGCTAGGAACGAATTTTGCCTCAAGCGGTTGCTGATCGTCCGTCTCGCAATAGAGACTAACGGTATTCCCCTTCCGAACCGGAGTTGTAATTCTGAGATAACCTTGAGAGTTAACGCAACACGTTCCCAGCTTTCCGGTAATGCCGACATTGACCGATGGCCGGTTTCCGCCGAATGTAATCCATCCATCACTTGGAGGCGTATAAAGCTGAGCCTGAGCGTGGTTAACAAAGAACGTTGTTCCGGGATTTGGGTTTGAGAAAAGACCTTGACTTCCGACCCATTCCTTTTTGCTAGTAAGGAACTTCTCCGCAAAGAGCTGTACCAATGACTTAAGCATAGGCCACCTCCTTGCAGAAGAGCGTTCTTAAAAGCTGATATCCCCCCCCCTCCGATAGAGGAAGAAAAACGCAAGAAAATGTTCTTTAGACTTTTTGCGGTAACCTTCATTGCTTGACCCTTTGCGAGAGGAAAAAGCAGTCGAATGTCTTTATCGGTATTTCCAAACGTTGTAGCTGCTATTTCAGTTGTATCGGAACTTATTTGAAGAAAGCCATCAGTGTTGGTAGTGCGACCTGTCACATACAAATAACCGTCTGCCGGAGCAATACCAATGTGTGCATCACTCCAAGTGGTGCATTCTGTTTTGATAGAAGGAGTGATAACAGTGTTGGACGCACTCGGCATAGCCTGATGTCCTACAAGCTCGGATTCCTGTTTGCTGTAGAACTTGCTCAGCAGGAGGCTCAGAATGTTTTTCAGCATAATGCGCCTCCTGTCTGAAGGTTAGCTAGAACCGACAGCGGGAATAAAGAAGCCGTCTGTTTGTCCTGTGTATGGGCTGATGTAGCAAACGACAACCTCACCCTTTCTGACGGGCACATAACATAAAGCTGAACCCTCTCCTGAAGAAAGGGAAGCCACTGAAGCATACAGCGTTGCCGACGTAACTGATTGACTTCCGATTCGAACCCAGCCGTCCGCAGGAGCCGTGTATTCAAGCCCGTTCGTAGCAGTGAAGGCAACTTTTGTAGATGATGGGAGGGATTGATTTCCAACCCAAGACTTTTTGCTTTGCAGAAACTTCTCAGCAAACAATTGGATAAGGCTCTTAAGCATGGCAGAGCCCTCCAAATAAAGAGATTATACCCCCCCCCGATCGTCTTAAGGAATTTGGATAAGGATACAGTTCCGTTTATGAAATACCTTACTTCCATACCTTTTGCCATTGGAACGAAAAGTTTCCCCTGAACATTTTGAATGGGGAAAGAAGAGATGGGCAGGATTTGTCCCCAAAAGTTCATGTTTCCGCCGGGCTCGACCATTGCCGACAAGTATCCATCAGCTGGAGCTGTGTAGGAGCCTTCAGAACCCACTGCCAGAAAAATGTCTATTGCCTCAGCAATATTAACAGGCATAGCGTTATGCCCTGCTTGAGCTGGAGTAGTTCGACTATCCAGCAATCGTTGAATAAGTTGTTTTAGCATTTAAGCTCCTTGCCGAACCTAAATGCTCGGCGTTGTTAAATTGAACAGAAGTAACAGTAGATGGTTCCCGCTGTTAGCCCATAGTGGTATTGAATCTTCTGTCCCTTCTTAAAGTATTGATAGGCTGAGATGTTGTACCCATTGTCGGGATACCTCACTAAGGTCGGCCAGTCAGAAATTCCTTCTGCCCGTATTCCCACAAAATTGGCCTGAGTGCCATAACACCAGGCTATCCCATCTGCTGGAGTGACGTATTCAAAGTACCCTGTTGCCGTCGATGTTTTGACAACCACCGAACCCGTCAAACAGTCAGATATGCCTAGCTCAGTTGGTCTCTTACCATAGATACTACCCCCCCCCCGTTTACAGCCCGTTTAGGAACGAGCTGATTTACAAGCAACTGAATCAACTGTTTAAGCATTGAAGCCTCCTCTCATAGATGTTCTTGCATTGACTTTCTGCTGTAGCTCGTATGCAAGAGCTGTCGGAAATACGGGCCAGGCCACGAACGGGAAACCTTCGACTTCTGGCAGGTTTCTGAGCGCCTGTCGGTACGTCTCTAGAGAGATTCTGTCGGCGTCCTCAAGGGCCGAACGCTTGGCTCCTGCCGTCCTAGCCACGGTGATATCAGGGAGTTTCACGTAATCGTCTGTGTCCGAGATACGAGCGTTACGCTCGGCTTTAATCTCGTTGCTGTAGCGCTCTTTGCAGAATGCGTCGGAGTTTTCCGGAAGCTCTGCCTGTGTGTAATATTTCCCATCAGCGCTCTGATACAGCTCGTCAGTAATCAATTGAGATTTGACTGCGAACTGCTGACCAGATTTGAACTTGACTTTGGCTTTGCCGATCAACGGTTTTTCCAACACCTCTACCTTAAGGTTGTCGGCTTTCAGGTCAGGCGTTGTGAAGGTATAGAGGTCATATCCATACTGGAAACCCTCAGGGCGGTTGAGCGGTTCAATCGGGATTTCCTCTTGAATCGTGTTCCCCTTCAGGTACTTCTTATCCACCAGTGCGATAAGCTCGATTGAGCAAGGCTCGACATGGAACCCCTGAACGTCCGACAAGGACGTGATTCTGCCGTTGCCCATCTTCACGCCGTACTTCGCCACGGGTTTGGATAACGCCTTGGTTAGGTACTCAGCTTTGATTTCAGATAATGTAGTCATACTGCTCCTTATGAATCAGATTCTTCTTCGAGGGCGTCGATTTCCGCTTGTGTCGCGCCGTTGTCTAAACAGAGTTGTTTAAGAATAGGGATGAGATAGGCGTCCACTGCTGCGGCAAATGAGGCTGTGACCCATGCAGAAATCGAAGCGGCAAAGCCCGAGGCCCATCCGATATTTGCACGTGCGATTTCTTTCTCATTGTCAGAGAAGGATTGACTGGCTACTCCAACACGTTTATCTAAAGCCTCACCAGTCGCCTTTGCATCAGCAAACCCGCCAGCAAGTTTTAACGACGTGTCCGAAACAGGTTTATTAGTCAGGTTGTTGTAGTTCGTTGTTCCCGCTGGCCCCGTGGGCCCCGCAGGCCCTTGACTGCCCGCTACACCTTGCAAACCGCGGGGGCCGCGGATATTAACTGTGCCTGGGTTGCTAAGGCTTCCGTCATTAGTCCAAGACAAGTCACCATCTGCGCTAACGGCGGGTGTAAACGTCACACCTCGGGGCCCTTGACTTCCCGTGGCGCCCACACTGCCCGCGCTACCTGTATCGCCTTTTCCGCCTTTCGCGCCGAACAAAACCCAGTAACTTGTCTGGGAGCTCGGGATGTAATTTGCGGGTACGTCCTGGACGGCTAAGTAAACATTCCCGTCCGTGTACCTAACGAAGTCAAAAGCCAGGTAGGTGGCCGTTGATGTCCAGTCACCTTTCCAGACTGGCCGAACTCGACCTAAATTTAAAGTAGTCATTCTGTCACCGTAACTGTAAGTTGCCCATTGCTGTTAATTGAGAAATCTGCTGAAGTGTCCAGGCCGACGTAATCAAGTTTGAGGTCGGCTCCGTCAATGCGGAATTGGCCGAAAGCGGTTGCCCACGGACTACTTCCCATCGGGCCTTGAGGTCCCGTACTTCCGACGGGTCCCGGACTGCCTTGCAAACCTCGTTCACCCCTCTCGCCTTTTGGGCCGCGGATATTTACGGGAGCTGGGTTTGTAAGCCCTTTGTTGTTCGTCCAGGAGATTTCACCTTCCGTGCTAACTGCTGGTGTGAATGTTGCGCCTGCACTGCCCTGAGGCCCGACACTGCCTGAATCACCCTTCAAACCCTGAGGGCCTGAAATAGTTGTGATGATTCCAGAGAGTTCGCACGTGGAAGTACCAACATTCAGAACGCGGAATATCTGGCCGCTAGAGTTCATCACGTGGTCGCCGATCTTTATAAGCGTTGCTGGCAAGACTGCTGAGGTGTTGACCGTGCCTCCTGCTGTGGCGGTCGCACAGTAGCGATATGAGAAGGCGGCCTGCTTAGCCACCTCTGCAGCCTCGGTGGCCGTGGTAGCAGCGGCCTCAGAATCAAGCTTGAATTGCGCGGCGGCGGTTGCCGAATTGCTTGCAGACTTGGCGGCGTTCTCTGCCACATCGGTAGAGGCGTCCAGATTATCCTGGGCGGCGCTGGCCACTGCGGCCGCGGCCTTAGCTGTTTCGGCGGCTTCTTGAGCTTGGGCGGCGTATTCGCCTGATTTCGTTGAGTTCTCTAAGAGGATTTCACCGTATTCGTCACCCTCCATGCCAGAAGATGCGGGAGCGACTGCGGCGCGGGAGAGTTTCTCTTTTAACTGCTGGATCTGTGCTTCGGTGCGGTCAAAGTTGACGTTGATGTCATTCGGATTGAAATCACCTTCCGCGTGTAAATCAAGCTCCTGGGTGTATGCGACATTAGAGAGAATCGTGACCGATTCCCCGTCAGTGAGGAACTCGTCAAGAGTGATGTAGCCGCCGATATTGGCGGTTTGGTCTTCGTCCCAGGTAACTGTATAGTCTTCACCCTCTTTCAGCGTTTTGTCCACGCCCGCCTTACTCGTGCGGATTACGAGCACATTGGAGGACGCAAAAATCTTGAAGTCGAAATCAACTCGGGAGATACCCAAGCCTGTTACAGGGCCCACCCGTCTCGGAACATCTGGCAGCATGAAAACACCTCATTGTTTAGAAGTATTCTCATGTCAGCCAGATTGTTGATGCGCACACCTATCGCCGAGGTTCCGTGCCGATCTCAGGCATTCTGTACGGGAGCATATCGGTTGGTTTCCACCAATAACCGACACCCTGATTTTTGCGGATCTTCTGCTCGATCCTGCGGTGATAGCCAGGGTTCATCATCTCCTGGATCTTATTGAATACAGCATGATTCAAAAGCTGTTTCGTGTACCAGAGATTCACAAGAGGTAGGTTCCCTTTCACGATTCGCAGTACGTTGGCGCCAATATCTTTGTTGTCCTTGTACTTATCAAAAATCGTGTAGGCGTCCATTGCCGTTGAAAGTACAGGGCCTGCCATATTCATTAAAGCGGGGTGCCCGTACTTGTAATCGTCCATGCCAGAAACAAGGATGTCACCGATAAAGCCCATTCCGCCGCCTGCCGTGAAAGCCCGCTTAAATGCGTCTAAAGTTGTCGGGTCCTTAACGTCGCTTCCGTTGATTAAGTCCTTAAACATGTTGGCCACGTAGGCCACCAGTGTGGTTGAAACTACAAGGGAACTCATGTATCCAACTCGGCTCCAGACTGCGGCCGCCTTACCGTCTGTTTGCAGTTTGTAGCGGTAGAGGTCTTTTGATCTCTGGAGGTGCCGTGTAAACATCGCGATAGGGAAAGACTTAAAAAGGAAAATACTGCGAATAAACTCTCCTGCCACGGTGCCTCGAGACTTGCCCCAGTTCGTAATGGAGCGCGTCATCAGGTCCGGTTGTAAGGACGCCATAAAAGAATCATCCATGACAAAACTCAGGTAGGTTGATACCAGCTTGTCCACATTCAGGCCGTCAATATCACCGTTCTTCGAGGCCGCGTTCTTAATGGAGTTGATCGTTAGGAAATGGGAGCCGTTGAGTTCTTCAGGCTTGCACTTCTGGAGCGCTTTCCACACGTCCTCAGAAACACCAAACTCTTCAAGGCGATACCTCAGCCAGCCGTCAATATCATTCCAATTGTGTTTGGTGGCCTCGGCAAATGTGGCCATTGTATTGAGGGATTGAGCGCGTCTCACTGCGTCCGTCCACTGCGACAAAAGAGACAATCTCATGGTGAGGTCGGCAAGTTTGCCCGTGATTCCGTTTCCAATATTTCCTTCTACAAACCTGGAGGCCGCCGAGTTGAGTTCATCACCGATAATGCCAGCACGTGCGGCAAACCTCTTATCAGACTTGTCAGCAGGGTTGAGAGACTTCACCAGGAGCATCGCACTTCTGGCAAAGGGCATTCTGTTTACTCTGGCTGTATGGAAATAGGTTGCCACGTCCGTGAACGAGGAAATAAAAGCGGAGCCGAGCTTTCCCGCCACCTGGAGGTTACGGGCGCCTTGGCCGATTGAGGCAATAAAGCCGCTTTCTACGACATTGGCAGTCCCAGTAAGATTTGCCCACATTGCGTCTAAAAGAGAGTTGTCGGCTGACTTGATCTTGCCCGTTGAAGAGGTTTGCTGATCGGTGTCAATCTGAGCCATTCTCTTGATTGTATTGAAGGTTCTTGTTGGATTTGGCCCCAGCATTTCCATCAGTGCAATATCTCTAGACATTCCTCCGATATGCTCCATCATTGTGCCTAACACGCTTGGATTCGACCCAAAAACATTGTTGTAATCCAAACGGGCCTGAGCATCTTTGAACATCAAAGTTCTGTGTGCTTGCCGAGTATCTGCCCTGCTCGTTCCCCGCTTCGCCTTAACCTTGTTGAGGTTTTCTTTGCTTGCTCCGTTTGTTGTAATCGTGCTGTAAATTTCTGCAAGCAGATAGCGCATTTTGTCATCGGGTATTGGTTTTAAATTGTCGTCCAGATATTTAGAACGATCGATCTTGTCCCAAACAAAATCTATCCAGGCATCTCTATTCTGTTTGGAATTGTATTTTTTCAAGGTTACGGTGTCTTTGACTGCCAGGCCCGCTTGTTTGAATTGACCTCCTGCAAGTCTCCTAGCCGCGTTCACGAGCTTGTAGCGGTCATGAGTTTGCGGGAATAGCCAATCTTCCAATTTGCCAATATCGCCTCCAGCGGCATTAAATCTCTGGCGGAGTGATTCCACGGTATCAATCCAGGCCTTGGCCGCCGATTTGGCAACAGGGTTTCCAGTGTCATCACCTGCGATTTCGTGCACCAGGTCGGTAATGAGTTTCTTGTTCTCACATAAGCCTAAGAACGTGGGGCTAGTTTTCTCCAGAAAATCAACAAGGCGTGACTTGGCCTCTTGCTCCACGCCCACCTTATATTTGTCCACACGATTGAGAATACCTCTGGCGGCCTGGTTGGCGCTGTCACCATTTGTCCTCATAGATTTGTACGTATTTCGGTTTTGAAAGATAGCTAAGGCTTGTCTTTTAGCGTTGAGCGCCTTTCTCGCGGCGTCCTGTTGGATGCGCTGTGCGTACTGTTTGGCGGCCTCGCTCACTACCTGATCTCGAGACATATTCGGGTGGGCCTGCCTGTTCTGGAGGTAGTAGTTTTTAACGCTGGCCACCAGGTCTTGACTTTCGCTTTCTGTAATCGGACGGCCTAAGACCGCCGACACTTGGCGCTCGCATTCGGGTTTTAATTTACTGACCATTTTCAATCCTTAAAAGACATCATCAAAAGCACCGTTTCTCAACATACATTGAGCGGCCTCGGAAACGCTGTTGGCACGGTCAAACTCCTGCTTCTGCTCGGCCTCAATCTCTCTCATGTAATCACCCATGCTCACCTCTCTGCCGTCATCTAAAACAATGAATGCGTTGGGATCGTTGGCCGCCGAGGTCTCAAGGTTTTGATCCATGAATGTTTCTTCGTTCGGGATTCCATAGTGCGGATGGTTTTCTCCTGTCTGCGGCTCTGGCTGATTGATTCCGAGAGTTTCTCTAATTCGAGCCTTGCTATCTTCAGATATTGGAGCTTGGTCAATCACCTGTTCTGCTGTCTGCTGCACGGCCTTTACAACCGGATTTGCAGGCGGCTCTTCTGGCTCCATGCCGCCGAAGGGTGAAGGAGTATCAATCTCTTCCTTGGCCCTGATCTGTTCATCTGTTGCCAGCAGTCGATCATAGACGGCCCGCACCTCTGGAGAGATTTCAACCTGGAGTTCTTCTGAGGATTTGTAGATCTTGGTGAGCCAATCTTTGAAGGCCTTGAAGACTTTCTCAAGGGCCGTGCTCGGAGCTTCTCCTTCGCGCAGATATTGCTCAAACCCTCTCGCAAACTGCTCGTGAGCGGCTCTCTGTTCGTCAATAGAAAGACTTCTCCATTCTTCAAGGTCCTTCACTCCAAACCAATCCATGAGAGTTTGGACATCGGCCTTGACCTGCGCTGGAGCGTTCTCCTTCATTGCCACGTCCGTGAGCACGTCAAGAAAATAATGGCCGCTCTCGTGAATGAATGTGCTCTCGTTTGCAGACTGCATCAGAGTAATCACGCGCTCTCCAGGCGTGTAGATTCCACGCAAAATCCCTGCGTTTTGATACATGTCTCCAATAGAGGTCTCGTTCTGGTATACAATAGGCCTAACTGAAGGATTCAGTGTTTTGTCATTGGCCGACGTCTTTGTAACGTTTGCGGACCGCGACAGGTGGGAATTAGACCCGAAGTCCCTTGGCAGAACATTGGGTCCTTTTGTTTTGTCATATCCCAAAAGCAGCCCTTTCTCAACCCATTTATTGATTGAGGAACGTTCTTTTTCATAAGTGCTCGCAACAAAGTTGATGATTTGGAAATCCCCATCCTTATTGCGTGTGAGATGAATAGGAACAATGATTGGGCTGTCCCCTCTTTTTAGTTCCGTAATAAGAACAATTCCACCATCTGTATCTGATTTAAAGACAGCTATCGGATGCTGGATTCCAACTAAAAGCCCTTTCAATTCAGACGCTTTAAGACCGTGCTTTCCGTCCATGCCTAATAATTTCTTACCTTTCGGCAGGAGTACATGAATGAATTGGCGTTTTGTTGTGTTTATTCCTTTTCGATCTGAGGCACCAAAAATCTGAAGAACCCAAGAAGGCCTACCAAGATTGAACTTATTTGTCCCCTTACCTTGTTCCCAAAGCTTCAACTGTTCATCAAACTCCCTAGAGCGATTAAGGGTATCCAGCCTTTCTTGCGGAGACATTGAGGCAAAGCCTTCAGGAGTATCAATCTTCTCGCCTCTCTGCACCCGTAAGGCGTACTCTTGCTCAAGCTCCTTCCTGCTCTTGCCAAGTCGGATTCCCAGAGTTTGATAGAAGGCGTCCAACACTTTGGCGCCCATCTCGGCTACTTTCTTTTCAGCTCCAGCGCCTACCAACTCTTTCACAAAGCGGGTTATGAAGTCGCTGACCTCCTTGTCCATAACCTCAGGGTCAACACCTTCTCCAGACACCTCAACCCTTTCTCCGTTGTCGAGTTGTTCGGCGGCCTTCTTCTCGTCTGCAATAGACTTATTTATGTCTCCTCTAGTTCCTGAAGGTTGATCCTCCTGAATAATTCTTGCGAATTGCAATTCCATAGCGGCGTCAACTTGGCTAGGCTTAATTTGATTAACAGCTCGATCAAAAGAATCAAATTCTTTTTTGACCGTCTGGAAAACTTGATCCTTAGTGACCGCTTCAAAGAAACCTGCGCCCCCGCTTTCCTGCTCGGCAACTTCTCTAAACCTGGCAAGAATCTCCTGAAGTCGTTCAGGATTTGCAGATAAGAGAATGTCTCTAAAGTAGCGTTGCGCAGGTGTCGCGGATTCCTCCATGAGTGAGCCAGTGAGTTCTTTTTCGTGGCCCTTGCCGTTGATCTTCTTCAGTCGCACTACCTCGGTTGCTACCGACTGGAGCACGTTCATAATCTTGCGGTCTTCAGGGCTGTCAGCAATAAACCTGTTAATGATCCGAGTATCAGAGAATGCGGCGGCAAAAATAGCGGGCCTCATTCGTCTTGCGATATTGTCATAAAGGGCATTGCCGTTTGAATCAATGAGGCCCTCTTTATCAGGCGTGCGCTTTACAAACTCGTCCATTGATTTGCGCGTAATCTCACCGTCTTTGGTGAATTCAACCTCTTCAAGTCGGACGTTTCGAGCGTCCTGGGCGGCTTGTTCGGCCGGATTGAGTTTGAGCGTTCCTGTGCGGTTGGACGCCTCACCGATACCCTCAACCACATCAGCATCATCCATCACTCTGACCAGGATCGGGTTACGCATTTTCTTGATCTGGCGTTTGGAGATTCCGAATTCTTTTGAATCTTGAGTGAGGTCAGCTCGGTACTTAGTCGCCTTGACTTGCCTGTATGCGCCCTGGAGGCCAGCTATGCGGCCATTCCCTGCGATTGCTCGTGCTCCTGCTACGGTCGGATCTGTGAAACTCGGATTGCTGGAGCCGTCAACCGCGTTAGAAGTAAGCACATCGTCCGCGTCCACCACAGCATAACGCATAGTCACCGGCTCGGAGCTCGGGTCAGCGGACACTTCAACCTTCTTGCCCCAGAGAATATTCATGTCCTCAGGCACGTAGGCAATAATCGGAGCGCCTTGATCGAGGGAGCGGCTCTCACGTAAGAGGTTGAAATTCGGAGCGGCCGCAATTTTCTCCATCTGCAAGCGGCTTTCCTTAGACGAGCGGTCACGATTCTGGATAGAATCGAGCACACTCTTATTCATGTTTGTGTTCGGAGCGGCCTGACCCTCTTCCCCTGCGTTGGGTGCTGCTGTTCGCTCTTCTTCGGCATTTAATATTGCTGTAGCGCGTCTGTTTGTTCTCGCGCCGAGGGCTCCGAAGAATGCACCCATACCTGCCGAGACTGCCAAATTTGTAGGATCAAAAGGATCATATTCACGAGCCTGTTTTTGATAGTCAGCATTGTTCAGAATGAATCCTATCGTTGCATTTTCGCCAATATCTGTAGCTGGATTTACTACCGCGCCGAAGGCCATAGACTTCAAAACCTTAGAGCCTAGAGCGCCTGGAAGTGCCATTCCCGCTCCCTCAAAAACACCAGCCGCAAGACCCGCCTTATTTGCGGTTTTCTCGTCCACGCCTTTATCCATGAGGTCTCCTCTTGTAAAGAAACCTCTATCCATACCGAAACTTGCCGCTCCCAAATATGGATTGCCTGTAAGCATTGTGTGGGTTACGGCCTGGAGGACCATTGATCCCATTCCATGAATCATCATTGAGGCCGTACCAGTGGTTTCCGCTGAAGGCATGTATTCGTTTTTTGCCTTAAGTCGGTAATACTTTGCCTGGTCCTCGATAGCTTTTACTGCTGTTTCTTTGTCAGGTCTTTTAAAAGCAAAGTCTTCAGCAAAAGGATCCTCCTGATTCTCCATGTCATAAAGAGAATCTGTGCGGACTGCGATTGCAGAATTAAGGCTTGATAAGGAGCTATAAGCCGCATACCCAGGAATATCCGAGAGAGCCTCGCCTATACCCTGAAACATGCTCGGCTTGGTGGCGTCTAAGTTATCCGCTTCAGGAAATTCTGTAACAGAGTTGGGTTTAGTCTGTACCGACGTGCCGAACGGGTCCAGTAATACGTTCATAGTTTGGTTCTCCATAATTTATTTGGGGTGCGTTTTGGTTCCGCTGTATGTATGGATTCGTGTCAATCACAACCGGATTGCCCTTGCTGTCTCTCACATATTCCAGCCCGTTGACTATGTAATAAACACCGTCAGCGACATACTGAAGGGGACCACTGCTCAGGAGGTTGCTCAGTTGATTGCCATTAATTTGTTGACCTGCATATCTGAAGGTCTTCTTTGACTTGGCAAAATCCTTTCCTATGTCCGAGAGAATGTCTTCAAAGGCGCTGGCATTTCCGAAGACGTGAAGTCCTGGAGCCTTGCTCAGTTGAGTTGGTAGGAAAATCTTCTTGCCATTGTGGGTAACCAACTGTCCATAGACATTTGTTATAGATTCGGAAAGATCCTGAGAGCCTACGGAGTTTGCATAACAGTGCTCATTCATGATTTGAGACACCATCGCCTCATACTGCGGGCTTCCATCGGCAACCCCTAAGATCCCAGAGAGCTGAGTTCTTAAGTCTGCTTCCTCTTTGTAGGCGTCTCCTAACTTACTTGTCCTGATGTAATTGCCCTGCATCTGGCGCATTGCACCATTGCTTTCCCGTCCGTTGGGTGTAGCTGCTACCGCAAGAGCATTGGTTATCGTTGAGTTCTTGCCGCCAATTTGATTTGCCAGAATTGCCAGCGGCTCCACATTGTCTCCGCCTCCTGTCAGGGTATCGGATAATCTTTGCAGGTAGGCGCCCTGGTGAGGAGCGTCCATGCCGTTTAGAGATTGGAGCCAGGCAGTAACCTCACTATTGCTCAGAAGTTTCTTAGGCGTTCCGAAACGCTCGGAAATAATCCCTGAGTTATCAATTCGCTTTTGAATCTGGTTAATTACTGCGGTTTGATTCGTCCAGTCCATGATCGGCTGTAAGCCTAAATCTGGCATTCCGCTAAAAGCAAACTGCACTGGATCCTCTGCGCGCTCCTTCTGAGTTTGATTCATAGCCTTCTGCCATAAGTCTCTCTGTTTCATCCGCTCTGCGTACTGCGGATCACCTTTCTCAGGAGTGAGCTGTCTATACATGGATTCCATGTCTGCAACTGACATTCCAGGCATCATATATAGATTGGCGTTGAACTGAGCTTCCTGTTGAGCCGCTCTAAATTTCTCTGTTCCTTCTAGTTGTCCGTACACCTGGATAAAGTCGGTTTCTGTCGGAATTCCTCCTATGTCCCCTGTATTTCTGGCTTGAGCAAGTCCGTTTTTAATAGCTAAAGAAAGTTGTCCCTTCTGTCCAGATATGTTTTGATCGGATCCCTGTTTAACCGATTTCAACAGGTCGAACTTCAGCGCTCTCGGCAGGTTATCGAAAACGGCATATCCTGTTTTTGCATCTGGATTGAGGATCAGGTCTGAAGATGTCAGTCGCGGCAAACGCTCTTCTTCTTGTTCTAAGAGAGTGGGTTGTGCTTTATCAGTTTCCAGGCCTAAGCCTCTATGTATTCCCGCGTTGATAGTTTCATCTGAGTACGGAACGTCACCTATCTCCTGCCTAATCATCGGCGGGATAATTTTTCTTAGAACATCAGGATTCTTGACATCCAACTGTTCATCAGGAGCATAGCCAGAGGCATGGCTTACGTTATCGACATACGCTCTAAGAGTTGCCGGATCGGCCGCTGCAAACCGAGAAATAATTCCCTCAATTGTATTGATCCCATATTTATTGGAATACGACTGGAGGACCTTTACTCCCGCTCTTATGCCTTCCTCAGGACGAGAAAAAATTCCATGTCCTCGCTCATCCTGCCCAATAAGTCCATTCCACTTATTGCCAAATACTTTTACATTCAAAGGATTGCAACACCTGTACCCAGAAGTGTTGAGTACCTTGTCGGAAACCTTCGGAGGCGTCCCTAATCCTTGTTGGGCTTGCTGTTGGTTCCTAACTCGCTCCCCTAGGTCAAGGTCTCCATGCAGTCTTGCCACTGCACCGCTTGTTAGCGATAAAGCAGAAATACCGCCCATAGCTGCCAGTTTTGAGGCCATAATCGGTTTGCTCGTTTTATACAACTCCATAAGCACCCGCTGGCTCACATCTGGCGTCATAATCTTTTGGCCTGTTGTTTGGAAATGACGCATGGCTCCTTCTGGATCGGTGAGCATCGCATTTCCATAAGCTCCTGCATAAGCCAAAGATTGATAAGCCGTTTTCTGTCTCTTAAGCGTCTCCTCGTCCCAGCCTTCCATCCTGCCTTGGTAGTCGATTTCATTCATCAGGCTGGCCATTGTTCTCTGACCGTCTGGAGTAAAGCCGCCTAAGGCAAACTCTTCCACGAGGTTGTCAGCGTGATCCTTAGATGTCTGAGCTCGCCAGCGGATGTTCTGTTCATTGCGATAGACAACTGTCTTCTGTCTTACAGAGTTGAGGCGCTGAAGGGCATTCGACTTAAAAGCCTCTTTGACATCAGGGTCATCAATTTGGCTCAGGTGCTTGTCGTAAATGGATTGGAGGTCACTCTGCGCCTGATCCCAGCCCGTCACGGCGTTCTTACCGCGCTGTGCAAAGTATCCTTTCTCAGGGTCGTACAGCGTTGTTTGCACCTCTTTGTTGTAGGCGTCCAGCTGTTCATCAGCCCGCGCTTTCACAACGGTGTCACGGTGATAGGCCTCAATTTTGACTGCGCTATCTGCAATCTGTGACCACGGCTGTAAGGCCCTGTTCATGACATTCTCATAGTCGAAACTCGGGCGGACGTTATCAACGGGAGCGCCGAAACCTCTTCCGCTTTCGACTACTCCAGGCACATTATTTTCATACTTAGGGACGATTGGCATTTTTTATCCTCTGTAGTTCAGAGAGAAGATGTTTTTAGTTGTCGGATAGAGCTGTGTCGTTTTGACTGTCTGGCCTAAAAGGAGATTGGGTTGTGCTCCTGATATGGCGTCAATCCTGTTCATGTTGGGCTGTGCGCCTGAGATTGCGTCAATCTTGATTCCCGGATCGGCTCCCGATACGGCGTCAACTTTGATTGGATCATCGGGTTTAGATGGCTCGGCGGTTTCAGTTTTAGCGGCCATATCCATCAATTTTCCGTATGCGAAGGCCATACCCATGTTCCCTGCACCGATTAAGAGAGAATCGGTGAATGCTCGGGAGGCGCTCTTCTTATTGGCTAGGCTCATGAGTGCTTGGTTACGGTAGTCAGTCTCTTTTGCACGGTATCCCCATGCCTCGGTTTTGACGTTAGATTCAAGCCTGTTGAGGTTGATCTTTTTCACAATGTCCGTGCTGGCCAATTGTTCCGCAGCTGATCCGACCCCGATTGCCACGCCATTAGCGGCTAATGAGACTTTCTGCCGCGCCTTCATTTGAGCGGCTTGCATTGTCTCTCGCTGATACTCACCCTCAGCCGCGAACAATCTCTGCTGATAATGCAGATTCATTGTGTCCGCGTTGATCTTGGCTATGTCTGCCTGAGCCTGTGCAATAGCATTGTTGTACTTCGTGATGCTCTTCGCACCGAAGGCGTTAAACAGTGTGGAAACACCTGTAGAAATAAGGCCCAAGGTGCCAAAAGAGAAACTAGATCCGGCCATAAAAAATCCTCCAACTCAGCATAGATATTGGAGGATTCCAAGAGCGTGATGCGCACTACACCACGTCGCAGGTCACGGTAATACTGGAGATTTTCAGCGGGAGCGGGGCGCTCTGACGAATACACACTTGACCGTCATCTGTCCATGAAGCGGCGATATCTACTTCAAACTCTCCGTTCCTCTTCTTCGGCGGGGTACCAGGTGTTTCCCGTCCGCGTGTCGGCTGCTGATAGAGGTCGTCGAAACTCGAGCCAGCCAGAATGCTCGCTGAATCAATCATTCTCACTGCCACTCCGCTGATGTTCTTCCTGTGGTTACTACCGAAAGAAAGATCCTGAAGCTGTAATGCAAGAGGTAGGGTCTGAATATCGGAGTTATAAGGCAAACCAATATGAACCTTGGACGCCGCTCTTCTCAGCGTGATCTTGCCGTTCTGCACTACTTGATCCGGCACACAATACCCGTCAGCCAGGATGGAAACCTTCATCCCATTCAGCCAGCTAATGCCAGATATTTCGGTCTTGGCTGGGCCTGAGTAGGTGCCCGCACAATCCATGAAGAGATAATCTTCATCCTTGTCAATGATGTACTCGTTCATGCGCTCAACAAACCTTACGGTGTTGTCTCCGATCTTGCGCTTGGTCACGACATAAAGAATGTCCTCATTGCTCTCTGGCACCACTGCACACGATTCAAAATCGCCCTGGGTCTCGTGCTGTGCAAAAGCTCCGACTTGTTGTTCTGGCACGTATGTGAAGGAGATTAGTTTGCCTATGTCGTTCACGCACCAGAATATGCTGTAGGGAGCCTTGGCGTATGCAATATCGACAACTTCGTGATGATCGAAGAGGTGGGCCGCTCTCAAACACACATCGGAGGTAATATAGCCGCCCGCCTGATAGCTGTAGCCGAGTTCTCTCAGGTGTCCGCCTCGAGCCGAGGCAAAGATCATCGTGTTGTTAATAAGGACCGGTTTTGTCTGGCTGGAGCCGACATAAGACTGAGGCCGCACACTCATAGATTCAGGCGTGATCGCGTCTGAGTTCACTGGGCTCACTCTCCATTCCCCGCTTGCGGTCAGCATAAGGAGCTGAGACAAGGGGACGATATGGCGGATTCGGTTTGAATCCTGGCTCGCTACCCTAACCTTGATGCGGTCGGTGGATTGGGACGGGAGGGAATAGCCCATATCTGTTTCAGTGCCCGTCTTCGTTGCCCAAATATATTGCGGTCTCATGCGACTGCCGGCAAACCACCTTCTCTGCTCGAAGTAAGAAACACATCCTGGATAGTCGCCAGCATTCGCAACAGTCAGAGAGATTTGAGCGCCTGAGCCATAGTTTGAATAAAGAGTGGCCGTCGGATTTGAATATCCTGCGCCTGGATTCTTGACTATTACGTTTGTCAGCTTGCCGCCTGAAATTACAGGCTCTAACACGGCTCCGCTTCCTGTTGTATCGGTCACTCTGATTGAAGTCTCTAAGAACCCAGCGCTCTTTGCAGAAGTCACAAATTCGCCTGTATAACGCTTGAATTCAAATTTGTAGTTCAGTGCTTTTCGGCTCCAGGTCCATGTCGGCCAGGATGTGATAGTCACTCTGCAAAGCGGCCGTTTATAACCGGCCCCTGCGCTTATGACCTGGATTCCCTTGATAGGACGGAAACCATACAAACAGAAATTAAGATTGCCAGTAGGCTTGGTGAGCTTGATCCATTCTGAGGCAGAAGAGAATATGGCCTTGGCAGTCGCTCCGACACCTGATCCTTCTGCGTCATAAATCTCCACGCTGGCCGAGAACAGAGAAATCATCTCGTCATTAGGGACAAGGCCTACACCATCGCCATAGAAGTTCAATGCCCAGCCGTCATCACTTTGCCACGCAGAACAGTTTCCAGGTGCTACAGGTCCATAGAAGTTTCTGCCCGATCCCTCGACTACCCATGTCTGTGTCTCTAGCAGGTCGATCCCCGTAATTTCTCCGTTCGGACCGACATATCCAGAACCTTGAGCGGTTACGGTTGCCCCCGTAATGCCGCCGCTTGTGAGGAATACATCATCATAGATTGGCGGCGTAATTGAGCTGTCAGGCGCGATATTGTCGTCATCAATCGAGTTGGAACGGGTCTCACCTATGTAGCCATATATGCCTCCCTTATCACGGTACACGCGGTAATGATCGGCACCTGCAACAGTATTCCATGTAATGGTGTTGTACGCACCATCCCCGTACGGGTTGCACACAACAGAGGCGCCCTGGCTCGCTTTCGATTCCTCGGAGTTGTCCAAGTTGCAAGAGGTCACTACATATTTGCGGACATATCCGTCTTTATAAGTCGCAGACTGCAAGATGTGCTGGGTGGCCGTCACGCCTGTGGGCGGTGTGAGAGAAGTATTGAAGGTGATGTCCACAAGTCTCCAGTCAAGGGCGCCATAACGCCTCAACTCTCTCGGAGGATGGGAGCAGTGCACCAGCGTGATGATGTCCACGCTCTGAGCATAGTCAATATCAAACAACTCCGATTCGTCATAATCGGTCGTCACTTCATACGGGACATTGCCGTTCATCAGCGTGGAGCCGTTGGTATGAAATCGGACGTAATGATGCCCAAACTCCAAGATCATCGTCTGAGTTGCTGAGAATGTGAACGGGATCAGGCGGCATTTTCTGTCCGGATATTTGGTCTCACGCACCATTGAGAATCCGGGCCTCCTCACTACAGGGCCTTGAGGTTCAACAATCATATTGCGGCACTTGGCTAACCCTGCAGAATATGAAGGATCCGTGATCCTGGAGTACATCGAAGGAGAAATCTCACCTCCTCCGATACTCTGTTTATAGATTTTCAGTGACATTTAGATACTCCGTGCCGCCAGGTGGGGCGCTAAATATTCGTGCTTGACCCTGATAGAGTTTCGAGAATCCTGAAACTTCGCAGTCTCCAGTGCTTGAGCGGCCATTTGGATCATCTGCTGCGCCATAGAAGTTTTCATCAGTGGACCTGCCAGATAACTAGCAAGCTGGAGAACAAGTGCCTGAATGAAATACTGCGGCATGATTGACACGTTCTGGACGCTGGCCACATATCGGAGCATGGGAGCGGGAGAATCAGTCATGAGAATAAATGAGCCTGTTTCTGAGATTGTCTCAATTTCAAAATCAATTCCGGCCTCGTCCACCTGTGAGCTTTTCTCATAGACCTTAACGGTGCGCAAATAATCTGAGGGAACTTGGTAGCCGTGCGCCCACTGATACAAGTCGGCGTCATATTTCTTGTATTCAGGCAGTCTCACGCGCCTGATCGCAAAAGCCCAGTTGTGCGCCTCCAGTAAGTAACGGAGCGCCTGAGGATAGTATTCAGCACAAGCCTCGGCGTTCGGACTTCCTTCAGGTGGTTTGATTC
>ERZ835980.1494-NODE-1494-length-25483-cov-7.933499_pt1 | contig 25483 bp, 22 predicted proteins | sample MGYA00519943_ERZ835980 | MGnify/ENA primary metagenome ERZ835980 (study PRJEB31850, sample SAMEA3708791) | human gut metagenome | biome: human gut; feature: human-associated habitat; material: faeces | place: China | collected 2014 ... | reverse complement strand
GATGCCGCAGGTAAGGGGTGTGGGGATCGCCCCACACCCCTTTACACATGGAGGTAACTATGAGTTTGTTTCTGGCTGGCTGTTGTCATATGATCACCAAAATATTCGAGGCTGTATTTTCGGAGCCGCTGCTTGCTTTTTTCATGACGGCTATGCTCCTGGCCGTGGTGGCGGGTCTGTTTTTATATATCTATCGCGGTACAAAACGATACTAAGAGAGGTGCTATTATGCTCAAGGTTCTGGTGACCTGTGCGGTCTACATGGTGTGTCTGTTTATTCTGGTGCTGGTGCTGTGCCTGATGGTCTGGGTGATCATCCGCCTGCTGCGCTGGCTGTTCCCCCAGCGCTTCGGCCCCAAGGCCAGACCGGTGAAGAAGCCGAAGAAGGTCAAGAAGATCGTCGAGGAAGAGGACGATGAAGAAGCGTAATACAGATAGATCTCAGCTGCGCCGCCAGGATCTTAAAATTTGTGTTACGCAAGAAAACAGCGCCCAAATGGGCGCTGCTCTCAAGTAAGTTAGCTGCGGAGCTTTCGTCTTGCAATGGATATGATCGCCAAGATCAGCAGTAGGGGATTACTGATGATGATCTTGATCGCGTTCCATAGGACAAGCGCCGTGCTACATAAGACTTCGGTCACTGGTTCACCTCCTCTCCGGCACATTATGCCGGATGAGGTGTCCCAAAATCTGTACCGTAGGAGTATGCTATGCTGTTTCGTTTGAAATTTTGGCTGCGCTGTCAGCGATTTCTTTGGTGCCATGGCTGCTGCTTGACCTGCAAGTATTTCGACGTCTGCTCCGAAACTTATTTTGCAGAGATAGACCAGCTCCCTTGGATAATGTAAATCCCCCGCCAACGGCGAGGGATTAGTGGTCACATATTTTTCACTTTGTCCAGTTCTTTGTAGAATGCCTGTGCAGCGGTCTTGATTTTCTTCAGCTGCTTTTCTTCGTCCCGGCTGATTTTACCATCGTCTTTCATAGCCGCCATTTCGCAGGAGCGCTCAAAGGTCTGCACCATAGCTTGCATGTTCAGTATCTGTGCATGTATGTAGGTGTTCATAGCTTTTCTCCTTTTGTCCCTTTTTCGCTATTTTATTATGCTTTCGGGAGGTTGTCAATCAGTGAAACGTATTTGTGCTTTTTTGTCAGCCGCCATCCTCTGCCTGACTGTTATCACGATCTCCTATGCTGCCGTGCCCTCGTTTTCCGCTACACAGTGGTGTGTGCCTCCAACCGGCTTTGGTGGTGGCTCTCGCGTTATTCCGACGGATACCATTGTTTCATATTCTGATTTGCGCGATTATCGCACGGCTGTCAATAAGTGGCTGTCAGAGGGACAATATTCCGGTTTTCATGGAACGGCATCCCTTACATATACCGGTTCTTTTTACTTCATTCAGCTTGTGCAGGACGGTAATGTTTATTGGTTGTGCAATGGCAGCGGTGGTCGCTATCGCACAGAAATAGAGTCGTCTGCCAGTGATTCAGCGACTACCACCGTCCCGTCCACCACCGTGCCGTCCGCATCCAAGAATGAAGGTACTGACCGCGATTCCACCTATGTTAGCGACCCGACTGCTCCTTCGGACTCGACCACTGAACTGAATGCTTTGAATCGACTTGTCAAGGCGGTCTATACGCAGATAAAATCCATTCACGGTTTGTGGCGGGTCAATATCAATATGTACAACATTCAAATTAAGCTGCGCAGACTGATGTGGGACACTATTGACGGCATCAACAATGTAACGACCGGCATCTATAAACAGGTTGATTTGCTGACCGGTTATCTCCCTCGGCTTGATGATATTTATAACCGGCTGTTCAATATTCAGTCTGCGTCCTGGGCGTCCGTAGATGTTGAAAACCGCATTTATTCCGGCGTGGTCGGTATCGGTTCCCGCCTGGACAGCGTCATCACCAACGGCGAGGTGCAGATCAATACCACGCCGTTGGAAGCTCGGCTGGACAAGCTCATTTCCATGTATAGCAAAGTTAATAGTGTGGTGCTGGATACCGCAGCCATCAACGGCGGTCAGATCAAGGACGCTGTGGGCGGTGAACTGAAAGATGTTATGTTCTGGGGCGATACGGCTAAAGTGGATAACACGTTCGTCTCCTCTGATGGCGTGGCATATTCCCTCAACGATGAAAAGACTACCGTTAACGGTCTGACGCTTCGTTCCGTCAATCTTGGTTCTTCCGTCCCGTCCTATATCGCCAATGACTCGGTACTCTACGCCGGTGTGTGGCGCAAGGGCACGGATTACATCATCAGCGATACGTATAACGCCAGCACCGGCGAGTATGTGAAACGGGTTGAAAATTTCGCGTTTTCTTCGGATTCTATTTCTTTTGATGACTGTTGTTATTTGGAGCGAGGAGGAAATACCCAGCTATTTTGTATAACATTGCCTGTTTTTCCTGTTCCTTACGATAGTGCTTTCAATTCTAACTGGTCTTCTTCATATCGACCTGTTCCATATCAAGCCCCTTTCTGGCGCTGGGAAAACAATGATTCGAATGTTGATTCGCTTCTTGACTGCTTTGTTTTTTACGAAGACCGGTTTCTTATTGTTACGAGCACTAAAGGTGCTTTGGGTAATCTTCGTAATTGGTTTTGCAATTTATCTCCGCAGTTCAGTTTTTTGTACGTTCCCGATTCCTCACTGGGGTGGACGCCTTCTGTTCGTATGTTCGATCCCTCCACCATTGCTATCCCCGATGGCAGCAGCTATATATCCTCGTATAATGTTCGCATCACCGGCAAATATGAGACGTATGACAGCTACACCCAGACGGCAGACATCATCGCGGCTATCAACAATATCCCGCCTTATGATGATTCAGGTCTGATCGCCGCCATCACCGGCATGACCACACCCACCGTTACCACCGATCTGACCGCTGTCACCTCCCGCCTCGATCTGATCCTCGCCGAGCTGCAAAGCTCTTCCGGCTCCGCCAGCTGTGAGCATACCTACACGCAGCACATGGAGCAGGAAGCGGACTGTACCCTCCCCGGCCTGATGATCTCCACCTGTTCCCAATGCGGAGACAGCTACTCGGAGATCGTAGACCCGCTGGGCCACGACTGGGTCGTGTCCTCCCATGTGGACGCTGTTACCGATCCGGACACCGGCGAGGAGACGTCCTCCGCCTACGATGTCTATACCTGCTCCCGCTGTGAGCGCACCTACGAGGATCACACCGGAAACGGTGCGCCTGACGAGGATTACAGCGACACTACTATTTCCAAGCTGGTGGTCAAAGTATTCTCCAAGCTGGGCACTTTTGCCGGTAAGCTCATCGGCTTTTTCGTGCATCTGCTGGATAAGGCGTTGACCAGCGTGGACAATGTGATCTCCAAATTCAACGATTATACCGCGCAGATCAGCAGCTTCGGCGGCAGCTATCCGGCATGGCTCACTGGCTTCTGGGGGATCATCCCGTCCGAGCTGCAAGCAGCGCTGACATTTTCCGTTATCTGTATGGCGCTGGGTGCCGTGGGCAAAAAGCTATTGTTTTCGTAACACAAACCGGCGCAGCTGCAGCGCTGATCTAAACCGGCTGCAGATCTGTCTTGTGTTACAGGAGGGGTACTAATGTCAATTCTGCTTGAGCCGCTGCGCTCGCTTCTGAATATGGTCACCAGTCTGATCAACGGCCTGATCGTCGGCTCCCTGCACTTCATCCTCAATCTGTTGGACGGTCTGGATGAGGTAGATGGTCTGTTGGATCACACGGTAGATTCTGTGTCCGGCTTCTTCACTGCTTTTACTGATCTGGGCGGCAATCTATTCCCATTTATCCCCGCCGAATGGATCACCATCATTGAAGCAGCCCTGATTGTGTTGGTCATTGGCGTCATCATTAAAAGGAGGGTGTTCTAATGGAAGGTCTTGGACAAGTTCTGCTCTCCTGTTTGAAGCTGCTTCAAATCGAATTTACTTTGGATGGCCTGACGTTTTCCCTCTGGCAAGTGTTCCTCTGGCTCATCGTAGCCGGTGCTGTTTTATACCTGATTCTGAAATGGAGTGACAGCTAATGCAATACATAAAACTGCTTTCCAGTGTCCTGGCACTGTGTTTTATGCTGACGGCAAACGCTTATGCCGTAACGGTCGACGGCGATTCCCCGACCGCAGATATTCCGGACTGGGCACTCGTACCGGCGCTGGAGCCGGAGGACGATCCGACGTCAGAGCGGGGCTATACCACGATCTATGATTCGGACGGCACCCTCCGCTATACGGATGATCCGGAGCTGCTGGCGGATCCGTCTCTGTTCGCGGCTGCCGATGAGGCAGACAACGGCCTGTTCCTATCTAAAGCCTTTGACGAGTACACCGTCACCGAGGGCTTTCTGCTGTTGTTTCTGATCCTGGGCTTCTGCTGGGCCTTGTGGAAGATCATCAAGGGGGTGTTTTAATGGCAACGATCATCGCTGAGTTCTTTCAGGTTGCGGGCGTGGACGCAGTCCCGTCCACTAATATGGCCGAGTTGATCCCGTACTTGCTGACGGTGTTCATCGGCGTGGTGCTGGTGGTCTGTGTGTTCAGACTCGTGGCAGCCATCGCCGCTGCGCTGGTCAACTGGCGGAGGTTCTGATGACGTTTATCATCATGGTTATCGTCGCGCTGTGCCTTTTCTCCTTTCCCACGCTGCGCTGCGCCGTTTTCCATCCCATCAAGCTGGTGCGATACGGTGTGGTCGATCTCTACCAGTATATCAAGTACCAGCGTTGGAACGAGTGCAGCACCGGCGAGCTGGTGGCTTATGTGGGCCTGTTCGGCAAGGGCAAGACCCTTTCCGCTGTCCATAAGGTCGTATCCATGTATGAGCAGTACGACGGCAAAGCCGTCTGGGATAAGGAACGCCAGATGTGGGTGGAGCAGCGGGTAAAGGTGCTTTCCAATGTAGCCCTGTCCATCCCCTATGATGACTTCGTTTCCCTCCAGCAGGTGGTCTACTGCGCCGAGAAGAACGGCCAGTATGACAAGGAGCATGATACCCTCACCGTTACGCTGGTGCTGGGCGATGAGTTCAGCGTCCAGATGAACAGCCGGAATTTCAAGAGCAACATTGATTCGCTGTTCCTCAATACTCTGTTGACCTGCCGCCACTACCACATTTCCATGTTCTACACCGCCCAGCGCTTCGGCCATGTGGATGCGCTGCTCCGGCAGGTGACAAGCTGCGTGGTGGACTGCAACAAGCTATGGCGGTTTCAGCGGCAAAACCTCTATGATGCTTGGGAGATGGAAAACGCCACCAATGCCCGGCTGCTGACACCGGTAGCCCGCCGCTGCTGGTTCGTGACCGATAAGGACTACAACGCCTATAATACGCTGGCCTGTGTGGGCAATCTGCAAAAGTCCTTCAAGGAGGGCGATATGCTGTCTGAGGAGGAAATTTTGTCTCTGCGCCGGAACGAGCAGCAAGCCAACATGGACGGCGTGGTGAAGCCCTCCCGTGCATGGAGGAAAAACCAGAAAAAATTGAGGAAGTAACACAACATCGGCTCGCTGCGGATCTGATCGCAGCCGGCAGCAGCCGGAGGATGTGTTACAGAGGGGCCCCGCGCCAAGGCTTTAGCCGCGCGGGGCCCCTGCCTATGCTGCGGCTTCTGTGGGAGACTTCCAGCCCAGGATCCTGCGTGGGTAATGGTTCATCCAATCCTGCACTCTTCGCACGTCTGCCGCCGTCACCGTGTCGAAGTTCGTCCCCTTGGGGAAGAAACGGCGGATCATGCGGTTGTGATTCTCTACGCTGCCCTTTTCCCATGCGGAATAGCTGTGACAATAGTAGATGTCAAAGCGATTCCCTTTACACCTGCAAGAACGTCTCAGTTTGTCATACTCCATGAACTCGCTGCCGTTGTCGGTGGTGATGCTGCGGAACTTCTGCCGGAATCCCGGTGTTTTCCGCTCCAGCCGGTCTATGGCCCGCCGCACCGTCTCCGCTCTCCGATCCGGCAGCTTGACGATGATCTCCTGACGGCTCCGGCGCTCCGTCAGAGTAAGCAGCACACTTTTTCCACCTTGGCCGCTGACTACCAGATCCATCTCCCAGTGTCCGTATTCCTCGCGCCGGTCAATATGCCCCGGCCTGATCTCGATGCTGGGGAGCTTCGGATGCACTACCCGGCGTTCCTCGCCCTCTTTCTTCTTGGGCCGCTTCTTCCATTTCTCCCATAGGTGCCGGTTGCCCAGCTCGTAGAACACCTTCTTGTCGATGTAGCTGTACAAAGTGCTGACGCAGATGGAAGTAGCAAACCGGTATCGCCGTGCCGCCGCCAAAGCAGCCGCAGGTGAATACCGGTCTACGATGATCTTGTGTTCAATGTAGGCCGCAAAGGTGTGGTCGTTCCCGATCTTCAGCGGTCTGCCCTTGGCGGTCTGGTTGTAGTCGTGCTTCTGCTGGCCGCGCTCCGCCGAATACCGCAGCTTGTCATAGTAGCCGTAGTCGTGGAGATACTGCCCGCGCTTGATCTCGTTGTAGACTGTCTGACGGCAGCAGCCCAGCTTCCGGGCTATGTAGCTCACCGGCCTTTTCTCGTCCAGCAGCGTTTGCAGAATGATCCGTTCCTCTTTCGTCATGTAATGTCCCATGAGAGCCTCCCTTATGTTTCAGGATAGTTCGTGGTTTTCCTATTGTAACACAATTTCAGGATCCTGGCGCCGGTGCTGCAGTAAGTTCCGTGTTACGCTTCGCGCCTGCGTTCCCATCATTTGAAATTGCGTCAGCATGGCCTGCCGCGCAGGTCATGTTGGTTACTCAACGCAGGGAAACACCTGTCTGTCAAGACCGCCCGTAAGGGCGCTCTGCATAAAAAAGCAGCTCCCCCGTGAGAGCTGCTTTTTTATGGTCTTGACTGGCGAGGTGTTTCTATGCTACATCGCGCAGCGATACCGCTTTGTAACACAGCCCGCCGCCAGCTGCCAGATGCCCGGAGACGCACCTGTGTTACATCATAGATTGATATTTTTTGTCATTTGCCTAATTTTTTCTTGACACTCTCCGACCGCCCCGCGGTCCCTCCTTTTCGCTTATTTCTTATACGGCACATGCCAGATGGTGTCGGCATACTGGGCGATGGCCCGGTCGGCGGCGAAAATGCCGCTGCGGGCGATGTTCAGCAGGCTCATGCGGTTCCACTGCGTCCTGTCGCCGTAGGTGCGGCTCATCCGCTCCTCGGCGTCGCAGTAGGCGGCGAAGTCCGCCAGCACCATATACTGGTCGGCGGGGCCGTCCCCGCCCATCACCAGCCGCTGCCAGATGTCCTCGTAGGTGACGCCGTCACCGAAGCCGGTCTTCAGCTGATCCACCACCCGGCGCAGCACGGGGTCCCGCTGATACAGCAGCTGGGGATCGTAGGTGCGGCGCAGGTGGGCCACCTCGTCGGCCTTCAGGCCGAACAGGAACATGTTCTCGTCCCCCAGCACCTCGTGCATCTCCACGTTGGCGCCATCCAGCGTGCCCACGGTCAGAGCGCCGTTCATCATGAACTTCATGTTGCCGGTGCCGCTGGCCTCCTTGCCGGCGGTGGAGATCTGCTGGCTCACCTCGCTGGCGGGCATCAGCATCTCCGCCAGCGAAACGCGGTAGTTCTCCAGAAACACCACCTGCAGCTTGTCCCGGCAGATGGGGTCGCGGTCGATCTGCGCGGCCAGGGAGTTGATGAGGTGGATGATGCGCTTGGCCACGGCGTAGCCCGGCGCGGCCTTGGCGCCGAACAGGAACGTCTGGGGCCGCATGTCCATGTTGGGATCGTCCTGCAGCCGCTGGTAGAGATAGATGATGTGCAGCACATTCAGCAGCTGGCGCTTGTACTCGTGAAGCCGCTTCACCTGCACGTCGAAGATGGCGTCGGGATTCAGCACCACACCCTGCTGCTTCTTGGCATAGGCGGCAAAGGCCAGCTTGTTCTGGTGCTTGATCTCCTCCAGCCGCTTCAGCACCGATGCGTCGTCGGCGTAGGCTTCCAGCTTCTTCAGCTCCTGGGGCCTGGTGAGATACCCGTCGCCGGTAAGGTCGCAGATCAGGTCGTTGAGTCCCCGGTTGATCTGGGGCACCCAGCGGCGGTGGTCGATGCCGTTGGTGACGTTCTTGAACTTGTCGGGCATCATCTGGCAGGCTTCCTTGAACACATCCTTACGCAGGATCTCGGAGTGCAGCGCCGACACGCCGTTGACAGCCATGGACCCGGCAAGGCACAGGTTGGCCATGCGCACATGGCCGTCCCAGATGATGGCCAGCTTGGCGGTCTTGGCGGGGTCGTGGAAGTATTCCTCCACCTGCTTCTGCCAGCGGTGGGCGATCTCCTGCAGGATCTGCCAGACACGGGGCAGCAGCGTCTCGAACAGCTGCTGCGGCCAGACCTCCAGCGCCTCGGCCAGCACCGTGTGGTTGGTGTAGGCCACACAGTGGGTGACGATGTGCCACGCCTCGTCCCAGTCAAGGCCCGCGTCGTCCACCAGAATACGCATCAGCTCCGGGATCACCAGCGTGGGGTGGGTGTCGTTGATCTGGATGACGTTCTTCTCGTGGAAGTTCTTCAGGGTGCCGTACACCTCGATGTGCTTGCGGGTGATGGACTGCATGGTGGCGGAGACGAAGAAATACTGCTGCTTCAGCCGCAGGGACTTGCCCTCGTAGTGGTTGTCCTCGGGATAGAGCACCTGGCTGATGGCATCCGCCATGGCCCGCTCCTCCGATGCCTGCAGGTACTGGCCCTGGCTGAACAGCTTCATGTCGATGGGCTTGGGGCTGCGGGCCTGCCACAGCCGTAGGGTATTGACGTGGTCGGTGTCGTAGCCGGCGATCTCCATGTCGCAGGGCACAGCCATGACCCGGGTGTAGTCCTCATGCACCACCATCAGGTGTCCGTTGTCCCAGCGGGTGCGGACCTTGCCGCCGAAGTGGACCTCCTCGGCCTCCTGCAGCTTGGGCAGCAGCCACGCGTCGCCCAGCTGCATCCAGTCGTCCGGCAGCTCCACCTGCTGGCCCTCCACGATCTTCTGCTTGAAGATGCCCAGCTCGTAGCAGATGGAGTAGCCTGCGGCGGGGATCTCCAGCGTGGTCATGCTGTCCAGATAGCAGGCAGCCAGACGGCCCAGACCGCCGTTGCCCAGACCGGCATCCGGCTCGATCTCGAAAATGTCGGCGGCCTTGAAGCCCAGCTCGCCGATGGCGGCGGTCAGCTCATCCAGCAGCTCCAGATTGTAGGCGTTCTTCATCAGGCTGCGCCCCATCAGGAACTCCATGGACAGGTAATGCACCTTCCGCTGTCCTTCATGGGCGGCTCTTTCCCGGGTCTGCACGCCGTGCTCGGCCATAATGTCCCGCAGCACCATGGCGCAGGCCTTCATCATCTCGCCGTCGGTGGCCTGCTTTTCGGTGCAGCCGTAGTTCAGCCGCAGCTTCTGCACGATGGCTTCTTTCAGTGTGTCCTTGGTATAGGTCATATGCTAAAATCCTCCGTATGAACAGCCGGGTATCAGCCCAGCAGATTTCCATAGATGCGGCGGTATTCGCCGGCGCTCCGCGCCCAGCTGAAGTCCGCCGTCATGCCCCGGCGCCGCACGGTGTCAAAGCCCTTGCGGTCGCCGCGGTACAGGCCGGTGGCCTGCCCGATCACGTCCAGCATGGCCCCGGCGTCATAGCTCTCAAACAGATAGCCGGTGCCGTCCTCCTGCCCCACCTGGCAGGAACGCACCGTGTCGGCCAGTCCGCCGGTGCGGCGGACGATGGGCACCGCGCCGTAGCGCATGGCGATCATCTGGCTCAGGCCGCAGGGCTCGCTGCGGGAGGGCATCAGAAACAGGTCGCACCCGGCGTAGACCCGGCGGGCCAGATCCTCGGCGTAGGTGATCTGCGCCGACAGGCGGCCGCCGTACTCCCACGCCTTGCCCCGGAAGAAATCCTCGAACCGGCTGTCGCCCTTGCCCAGCACCACCAGCTGGCAGCCGGTGGCCATGATGCCGTCCAGGCCCTGCTCCACGATGTCCAGGCCCTTGTGGCCCACCAGACGGCTGACAATGCCGATAAGGGGCGTGTCCGGCTCCTGCGCAAGCCCCATCGCCGCCTGCAGCGACGCCTTGCACGCGGCCTTGCCCGTCATATGGTCGGCATCGTAATTTTCCGGCAGTGCCGGGTCGCGGGCGGGGTCGTAGCCCACCACGTCCAGACCGTTGACCACGCCGGAAAACTTCCAATCGATCATGCGCACCACACTCTCCATGCCTTCGGCATAGGCCGCGTCGTGGAGCTGGGCGGCATAGGTGGGGCTGACGGTGGTAACGGCATCGGACACCAGCATGGCGCCCTTCATCAGGTTCACATCGCCGTCCATCTGCAATGTGCCGTCATTATACCACCCTCTGTCAAGGCCGAACAGCTGGTCCACGGTGTCCTCGCCGTAGCGGCCCTGATACTCGATGTTGTGGATGGTGAACACCGTCCGGATGCGGCGCACCGCCTCCCACCGGGTACACACGTCCTTGAGATAGATGGGCACCAGCGCCGTCTGCCAGTCGTTGCAGTGGAGGATGTCGGGCATCCAGTCCAGACTGGGCAGCAGGTCGATGACCGCCTTGCAGAAGAAGGCGAAGCGCTCGCCGTCGTCGAACTCGCCGTACAGCGTACCGCGGCAGAAATAGTGCTCGTTGTCCACGAAGTACCACGTCACGCCGTCCTTCTCCAGCGAGAACAGGCCGCAGTACTGGTGGCGCCAGCCCAGGTCCACATAGATATAGCGGCGGAACGTCATCTGCTCCCGCCACTGCTGGCCGATCTGGCCGTACAGCGGCAGGATCACCGCCACCTCGTCGCCGTTCCGGGCCAGTGCCGGGGGCAGGCTGCCCGCCACATCGGCAAGCCCCCCGGTCTTGCAGAAGGGGAACGCCTCACTGGACACATACAGGATCTTCATACCGCAGCTCCTTTCTCCGGCAGCCCTCAGACGGCGCTGCCCTTGGCGATGACGATGGGATAGTGCTCGTGGCCCATCAGCGTCACATCCTCGCCGACGGTCACATACTTATCGGTGATGACGTTGCGCAGCGCGGCGCCCTTTTTCACCACCGTGTCCTTGAACAGGATACAGTTTTCCACACTGGCGCCCTTTTCAATGCGCACATTGCGGAACAGGATGCAGTTTTTCACGCTGCCCTGAATGTCGCAGCCGTCCGCGATCAGGGAATTGACGCAGGGGCCGCTGGGGTCGATGTAGCTGGACGGGGAGTCGTTCTCCTTGCCGTACACCGGCCGCTCCCGGCAGAACAGCGCCTGCCGCAGAGCCGGGTCCAGCAGCTCCATGCTGCGCTGGTAGTAGCTCTGCACGCTGTTGATGCGGGCGGCGTAGCCATCGTAGATGTAGGCGTGGAAATGGTACTGCTTCCCCATCTCCTGCAGAATATTGTGGCGGAAGCTGAACTGGTTGCGGCTGGCGCACTCCGTCACCATCCGCAGCAGCAGCTCCTTGCTGAGAATGAACATGTTCAGGCAGCGGTAGCCCGCCGGCGCAAACACGTCGTAGGCGGTGTCGGTGATGCGGCCCGTCTCATCCAGTGTAAAGTAGGTGTCCGACACATCGCCGGGCACGGCGGTGCACACCGCCGTCATGTCCGCGCCGCTTTCGATATGGCGGCGCAGCACGTCCTCCAGCGGCAGGTTGATGACGATATCGCTGTCCGACAGCACCACATAGTCCTGCCGGATGCCCTTGAGATAGTTCATGACGCCGGCCAGTGCCTCCACCTTGCCCCGGTACTGGCCGCCGGCGCCCCGGCTCTCGTTGTACGCGAAGGCGGGCAGCAGCGTCAGGCCGCCGTGGTTGCGGCTGAGATCCCAGCTCTTGCCGGAGCCGAGATGGTCCAGCATGGACTGGCACTTGCCGTGCATGATAACGCCCACGTCGGTGACGCCGGCGTTGACCATGGCGGACAGCACAAAGTCGATGACCCGGTAATCCCCGCCGAAGGGGATGGAGCCGTGGATGCGGTTGGCGATAAGCTCCCGCAGATCCGTCTGCTTTTCGTAGGAGAAGATGATCCCGTGCATGCCCTTCATGGCCGTACCTCCTTACCGCTGGCTCCCAGCATCATTTTCGGCTCCACCACGCCGCCGTCGGGAACGGTGGTGTGCGGCCCCAGCACCGCGATGCCCCAGTGATCAAAGTCCACGCTGCCCGGCGTACCGCCGACCACCGCGTTCTTCCCCACATGGCAGCCCTCGCCCACGATGGCGTAGGACACCCTGGCCCCGGCCTCGATGACGGCGTTGGGCATCACCACGGAGTAGGACACCTCTGCCCCCTCTCCCACGGAGGAGCCGTAGCTCAGCACGGTGTTCTTCACCTCGCCCAGAATGGTGCAGCCCTTGGCCACGGCGCTGTTGCCGATGTCGCCGTCCGGCCCCACGAACGTGGGCGGGCAGTTGGGTGTCCGCCCGTAGATGGGCCACTTCTTGTCCAGCAGGTTCAGCCCCGAGCCGGGGGACAGCATATCCATATTGGCGTCCCACAGGGAGTCCAGCGTGCCCACGTCCTTCCAGTAGCCCTCGAAGCGGTAGGCCGCCATGACCTCCCCCGCCGCCAGCATGGTGGGGATGATGTTCTTGCCGAAATCGTTGTCGCTGTGGGGATCGGCCTCGTCGGCGGTGAGATACGCTTTCAGCTTGCTCCATGTGAAGATATAGATGCCCATGGACGCCAGGTTGCTCTTCGGCTCCTTGGGCTTCTCCGCGAATTCCGTGATGCGGTCGTCTCCGTCCACGGACATGATGCCGAAGCGGCTGGCCTCCTCCCACGGCACCTCCATGACGGAGATGGTGCAGGCGGCCCCGGCCTCCTTGTGGCGGCGGAGCATATCGGAGTAATCCATCTTATAGATGTGGTCGCCGGACAGCACCAGCACATACTCCGGGTCGTACAGATCCACGAAGCCCATGTTCTGATAGATGGCGTTGGCGGTGCCCTTGTACCACACGGCGCCGGTGGCGGACTGGTAGGGCGGCAGGATGTGTACGCCGCCGGACATGCGGTCCAGCTCCCAGGGCTGGCCGTTGCCGATGTAGCCGTTCAGCTCCAGCGGGCGGTACTGGGTGAGCACACCCACGGTGTCGATGCCGGAGTTGGTGCAGTTGGACAGGGGAAAGTCGATGATGCGGAACTTGCCGCCGAAGGGGACGGCGGGCTTGGCCATATTGCCGGTCAGGACGTAGAGTCTGCTTCCCTGTCCGCCGGCCAGCAGCATGGCCACACATTCTTTCTTCATGCTTGCGTACCTCCTGCTTCCTCTTTTTTGCGCTTCAGCTTCCCGCGGCCCCGCAGGATCACCGCGCCCAGGGGCGGGATGGTCAGTGCGATGGACTGCTGCCGCCCATGGGACGGCACAGGCTCCACGGGGATGGGGCCTGCGGCACCCACGCCGCTGCCGCCCCACTGCATATCGTCCGTGTTGAAGATCTCCTCATAACTGGCGTGCTCCGGTACGCCGAAGCGATAGTCCTCCCAGGGCACCGGGGCGAAGTTCACCGCGCAGATCAGCTCATGTCCCTTCCGGTCCCGGCGCAGGAATACCAGCACATTGTTGCGGTTGTCGTCGGCCACCAGCCACTCGAAGCCGTCCCAGTCCCGGTCGTTCTCCCACAGGCTGCGGTTCCGGCGGTACAGCCGGTTCAGCTGGCGGATGCACTCGTGGGTGGCGCGGCAGGCAGGGTCGTCCAGCAGGTACCAGTCCAGCTGGCCCTCAAACGCCCACTCGTGCCACTGGCCCAGCTCCGCGCCCATGAACAGCAGCTTCTTGCCGGGGTGACACAGCATATAGGCGTAGAACCCCCGGACGCCCGCCAGCTGCCGCCAGTCGTCGCCGGGCATCTTCCCCCGCAGGCTGCCCTTCATATGCACCACCTCGTCGTGGGACAGGGGCAGCACATAGTTCTCCGAGAAGGCGTAGATCATGGAGAACGTCACGTCTTTATGGTGGAACTGCCGGAAGTAGGGATCCATCTTCAGGTAGTGGCACAGGTCGTTCATCCACCCCATGTTCCACTTCAGGTTGAAGCCCAGTCCCCCCTGCTCCGGCGGGTAGGTCACCAGCGGCCACGCCGTGGACTCCTCCGCCACCATCAGGGCGCTGCCGTTGACGGCGAAGGCCGTCCGGTTCAGGGCGCGCAGGAACTCGATGGCCTCCAGATTCTCCCGTCCGCCGTTCCGGTTAGGCCGCCATGCGCCGCCCTGCCGGTCGTAGTCCAGATACAGCATGGACGCCACCGCGTCCACCCGCAGACCGTCGATGTGGTACTCCCGCAGCCAGTAGGCCGCGGAGGACAGCAGGAAGCTGCACACCTCGGGCTTGCCGAAGTCAAACACCCGCGTGCCCCATCCGGCGTGCTCCCATTTCAGGGGATCGCCATACTCGTACAGGCAGGTGCCGTCGAACTCGATGAGCCCGTGGCTGTCCTTGCAGAAGTGGGCGGGCACCCAGTCCAGAATGACGCCCAGCCCCGCCTGATGCAGGGCATCCACCAGCGCCATGAAGTCGTGAGGCGTTCCGTAGCGGCTGGTGGGAGCGAAGTAGCCGGTACACTGATACCCCCAGCTGTCGTCCAGCGGGTACTCCGTCACCGGCAGCAGCTCCACGAAGTTGTAGCCCATGCTCCTGACGTAGGCGGGCAGCTGGCGGGCCAGCTCACGGTAGCTGAGGCTGGTGCCGTCCTCATGGCGGCGCCAGGAGCCCAGATGCACCTCGTAGATCAGCAGCGGGCCGTTCACCGGCGGCTCCGCCGCGCACTTCTCCCGCCACGCCCCGTCGTGCCAGCCGTACTCCGACAGGTCGTACACCTTGCTGTCGGTACCCGGGCGGGTCTGGGCGTGGAACGCAAAGGGGTCAGCCTTCCACACGGTGCGGCCATCCGCGCCGTTGACGACGTACTTATAGGCATCGTACACGGCGGCGTTCTCCGCCGTCAGGGACCACACGCCGTCCTCGTCGCGGTGCATGTCCGCGGGCTGCCAGCCGTTGAAGTCGCCGGCCAGCGCCACATGGCGGGCATGGGGCGCCCAGACGCGGAAGGTGTAGCCCTGCGCAGCGGGATGCGCGCCCAGATATGTATACGCGCTGTCCCAGCTCCCGCCGCGGAAGCGCTCCATCTCCTTGGTCATGACCTCTCTCCTTTTCCCGCACCATATCACATCCGCCGCGCCGATGGCGGCGAAACAGGGCGGAGATGTCTCTCTGCTGTCTGCATTGTACCCTTTTTGTGTATCTCCGTCAATAAACACAGCCTGCCTTTTTGCGAAACCCGTTACCGGTAACCTCCGGAAAAGCGCGAAAGGGAGCGCAGTCCGCAGACTGCGTCTCCCCTGTGTATTATTCTTCCTCCGACTGGCGCTGCACGGCGGCGCCGCCCAGGCCGAAGTCGTCGGCTGCACTGGCGGTGTCGCGGCGCAGCATGGTCTCCATGACGCGGATGTCGCTGTCCACGTCCATGGCGTCGGTGCGGTACAGCTCGTCCAGCTGGTGCTCGAAGCCCGCCACGATATTGTCCATGGTGGCCGCGATACGGCTCTTGGCCTGGGACAGATTCTCGCCGCTGACCCCCGCCTCCTCAAAGTCGGCGTAGTTCTCCAGCAGCTTCAGCGTGGTGGGCAGGTAGTAGTTCAGGAACGTACCGGCGGCATCCTTTTTTCCGGGATCGTCCTCGATGGCCTTGAAGATGCGGCCGGATACCCGCTCGATGCGGTCGATCTTGATACTGAGCGTCTCGTCGGCGATGCGGTCGTTAAGCTGGCGGATCTGGCGCAGGATGCCGGTGTAGCCCTCCGCCGCCTCCGGCTGCACCTGAGACTGCTCCTGTTCCTCCTTCTGCTGGCGGGTCCTGTCAAAATAGGCGGTGGCGGCGGCTTGAGACCGGAACAGCATGCCGCTGCCCATGTCGATGTACGCCTCGTCGCCCCACAGGCCCTTCTCCAGCATGAGGCTCAGGTCCTTCTCTACACGGCGGCGGGATACGTCCGCCGCACGGGCCAGATAGTCCAGGGGCACGGCGGGCTTCTGCCCCGCGGTGCGCAGGTATGTGGCGAACCGGCGCTGACGGCGCTTCATGACCCCGCTGCCCAGCAGCAGGGATACGCCGCCGGCCGTCATACCCAGCGGGTAGAACAGCTGCCGCGCAAAGTACCACCACTCGTTGTAGTGATAGGCGTAGGACAGGTTATCCCCCACGGCGGAGAACAGCGCCAGGCATCCCGCGATCCCCAGAATGGCGCCGATGATCTTCATGGTCCGGCCGCCCTTGTCGGTATAGTCCGGCGTCTGCGTCACCTGCTTCACGGCGGTGCGGGCCTTCTCCGCCTGGGCGGTCTGCCCCACCCGCTGGGACGTGCGCTGTCCGCTCTGCCCCGTTGTCCGGTGGGCATTTTTCTTTTTGTTGCCGCTCTCGCTGAGCTTGATGAGCAGCAGGATCAGGCCGATGGGCCACGCCACGGTAAACATGACGGCGATGAAGATCCACGCGCCGATGTCGTTGTCCTTCTTAGGCGGCTGGGGCCGCTCCGGCCGGAATCCGTTGTCGTTGTCGTATTCGTATGCCATCAGGACTTGAACCCCTTTCCCTGCAGCTTCCGCTTGTTGCCCTTTTCATCCACGATGTAGGTGTTGTCCAGCTCCCGCCGGAGGTTGCCCATAATGGCGTCCAGATACTCCTGGCGCAGCACCTCCCGCTCCTTCTGCTCTTCCTCCGTCAGGCCCTCGGTCTTGGCCTTGTGGGCCAGCTCGTTGATACGGTCGATCTTCTTCTGATCCATACAAATTCTCCCTTATACAAAGCGCCGGATGACCACGGGGAGCCGCCCCTTTTTCGTCGGGCCGCCCACACTGTCCAGCACGCATTTTCCCATTCCCCGGCAGGTGATGGTATCCCCCGCCGCCACCGGCTTATCCGGCTTCTGGCACACCGTCCAGTTTACCTGCACCGCGCCCTTTTCCACGGCCTCCGCCGCACGCCCACGGCTGACGGAGAACCCCGCCGCCAGCACGTTGTCCAGCCGCAGGGAGGACACGGTATCCCGGAGCTCTCGGCACGCCTGCTCCGGGATCTCCAGCTCCTCCAGCGGCAGGGGTGCGGTTTTCAGCCTCACCCGGCCCGCCGACTCCCACGCCGACAGCAGGAATTCCGCCGTTTTCGGCAGTGTCAGCACCTGACACCGATCCTCTGTCACCAGTATATCGCCGATGGTGCCCCGGGTCAATCCCAGACCCATGAGGCTGCCCAAAAAATCCCGGTGGGTCAGGTGCTCACCGCCGTACCATGTGGCAGCCACCGCCGCCGCAGCGTCCGCGTCCGGTGTCTCCGCCCAGTCCGGCAGGAAGAACAGCCGCTGCCGCTCCGCGCCGTCGTAGCCGCCGAAGAACACATAGCCGTCCTGTACGCCCAGCGTGTGCAGCAGCCGCTGTGCCGCCGCCTGCTCCTGCGGCGAGAGGAAATCCGTGGCCGCGGGGATGTTCCGCTGGCGGCACTGCTCCCATTTATCCCACACGCGGCCCAGCAGCAGGCGCTCGTCCTCGTCCCGAGCGGCCCGATCCAGCAGCTCACGTCTGTCCATAGCTGCCTCCCAGGTCCTGCGTGCGGTACAGCTTGGCGTAGGCGCCGTTCAGCGCCAGCAGCTGCCGGTGGCTGCCCTCCTCGGCGATGCGGCCGTTCTGGATCACCAGAATACGATCCGCCGTCCGGATGGTGGACAGCCGGTGGGCAATGATGAGGGTGGTGCGCCCCCGGGACAGCTCATCAAACGCCCCCTGTATCTTCGCCTCCGTCACGCTGTCCAGCGCGGAGGTGGCCTCGTCCAGAATGAGGATGGGCGGATCCTTCAGGAAGATGCGGGCAATGGATACCCGCTGCTTCTGACCGCCGGACAGCAGCGTACCACGCTCGCCCACATAGGTGTCAAAGCCATCGGGCATGGCCATGATATCGTCGTAGATCTCCGCCCGCTTGGCCGCGGCCTCCACCTCCTCATCGGAGGCGCCGGGCCGCCCGTAGCGGATATTCTCCCGGATGGTGTCGGCAAACAGGAATACGTCCTGCTGCACGATGCCAATGGCGCGGCGCAGCGAGCTCTGGGTCACCTGCCGCACATCCAGCCCGTCTATGCGGATGCTGCCCTCGTCCACATCGTAGAACCGGGGCAGCAGCTGGCACAGGGTACTCTTGCCGCCGCCGGACGGCCCCACCAGCGCCACCGTCTCCCCGGCGGGGATGGACAGGGACACATCGTGGAGCACCTCCGTCTCATCGGTGTAGGCGAAGGACACATGCTCCACATCCACGGCGCCCTGCACCTCCGTCAGCTCCACGGCGTCGGGGGCGTCCTGAATGGTGGGCTCCGTGCGCATCAGCTCGGCAAAGCGGTTCAGTCCCGCAAAGCCGTTGGAGAACATCTCCGCAAAGTTCGCCAGCTTTCGGATGGGGCTGACGAAGGACGTGACGTACAGAGAAAATGTGATGAGATCCACATAGTTCATGCGCTCCCGCATGATGAGCCAGCCGCCCACGGCGATCACCGCCACCGGCAGGATGTTGGTGAAAAACTCCATGACGGCGGTGAAGAAGCCCATCTCCTTGTGGAAGCCGCGCTTGGCGGTCTTGAACACCTCGTTGGCCTCGTCGAACCGCTCCTGCTGGGCGTCCTCATTGGCGAAGGCCTTGGTGGTACGGACGCCGGACAGGCCGGACTCGATGGCGGCGTTAATGGTGCCGGTCTTCTGCTTGGCGGCGCGGGAGGCGGCACTCATCTGTTTCCGGCGGCGCAGCGCTGCCAGCAGCAGCACCGGCAGCATCACCAGCAGCACCAGCGCCAGCTCCCAGCGGATGCAGAACATCACGATCAGCGCGCCTACGATGGTCACCAGGGAGATAAACAGATCCTCCGGCCCGTGGTGCGCCAGCTCCGTCACCTCGAACAGGTCGCTGGTCAGGCGGCTCATCAGCTGGCCGGTACGGTTCTTGTCGTAGAAGTCAAAGCCCAGCTCCTGCATATGGTGGTACAGGTCGCGGCGGATATCCGCCTCCACCCGGATGCCGAAGGTGTGGCCCCAGTAGGCCACCACGAAGTACAGCCCCGAGCGCAGCACGTAGGCCGCCACCACCAGCGCCATCACGACGAAGAACACCCGGAACTGCTTTTCCGGCAGCCAGGTGTACAGCGCGGTGCGGGACACCAGTGGAAACGCCAGATCCACCACGGCGATAAGGAACGCGCAGGTCATATCCAGCGCGAACAGGCGCCGGTGGGGCTTGAAATAGGACAGGAATATCCGCAGCAGGCCGCGGTTTTGGAAATCTTTCGTTGTCATGGTCATCCTCGCTCAGCATTGCATATTTGGCTGATTATTGTACCACATTTTCCCCGTTTTTGCAAGAGCGGACACCGCGCTGCCCGTTCTTTTGCCCGTCTTTTGCCGCGTTAAATTTCCCCTTGAATTTGTGTGCCGTCTACTGTATAATATCCCCGTTATGTGCCGGTGTGATGGAATTGGTAGACGTAGTGGACTCAAAATCCACCGCTGGCGACAGCGTACCGGTTCGAGTCCGGTCACCGGCACCACCGAAAAGAGACATCCTCTCGGATGTCTCTTTTTTATTGTGTTTTCTCTCCTTGCAAAAGTGCCGCAAACCGGGTACAATACCCACAACAAAACTTGACCAAGGAGCGGCAATATGGCATTTCAGGGATATACGCAGGAGACGGTGGACTTTCTGTGGGGCATTCGCTTCAACAACGAGCGGGGCTGGTTCATGGAGCATAAGCAGGACTATCAGGAGCATCTGCTGGCCCCCACGCGGGCGCTGGCGGAGCAGGTCTATGACGCCATTCACGAGATGTGTCCCGACGATCCGTTTCTGCTGAAGCTGTCCCGCATCTACCGGGACGCCCGGCGGCTCCACGGGCAGGGGCCGTACAAGGATCACCTGTGGTTCTGCATCCGCACCGGCGATCAGGACTGGACGGGTCGCCCCACCTTCTATTTTGAGATCGGGCCGGACTATTACAGCTACGGCATGGGCTTCTGGTGTCCCCGCCCGGCGCTGATGGCCGCCTACCGCCGGGGCCTCGACCAGCACCCCGAGACGCTGAGCCGTCTGGTGCGGCAGTTCAACAAGCAGGAGGTCTTTACGCTGAGTGGGCCGGAGTATGCCCGGAGCAAGGGCGAGACGACGGCGCTGCTCCAGCCGTGGTACAACAGGAAGTCCATCAATCTCCAGCACGATGGGCCGCTGGACGAGCGCATCTTCTCGCCGGAGCTGGCGCAGGACGTCATCGACGGCTTCCGGGCGCTGATGCCCCTGTATCGGTATTTCGACAAGCTGTGCGCCTCTGTCGCAGAAAGTTAACAAAGTATCGTCTTGACAAACCGCCAACAGTACGATATAGTGACGCTGTTTGAGGGAGTAATTCCGCACCGCACGGGCGGGGCGAGACACACCGTCATCCCGGCGCATGGCGCCCGATGTGTCCTGAAAGAATGAGACTCATACACAGACCCGATCTGTGTATGAGTCTTTTGTTATGTGGAAATAAAAAAGTGGACATACAAGAAGGAGGAATCCCCATGGACAAGGACTATAACCGCTCGCCGCAGGAGGTGCTGGACGAGCTGCACACCTCCGCGCAGGGGCTGACGCCGGAGGAGGCGGAGGCGCGTTTGGCCAAGCACGGTCCCAACAAGCTGAAGGAGGCGGAGAAGCCCTCCGTATTCCAGCGCTTTCTGACCCAGCTGAAGGACCCTATGCTGCTGATCCTGATCGCGGCGGCGGCGGTGTCCGCCGTCACCAACGCTCTGAGCAACGAGAGCTTCACCGAGGTGTTCATCATTCTGGCGGTGGTGCTGCTCAACGCCATTCTGGGCGTGGTGCAGGAGAGTAAGGCCGAGGCCGCCATCGAAGCCCTCCAGACTATGACCGCCGCCAAGTGCAAGGTGCTGCGCGGCGGACACCAGATCGTAGTGGAGAGCAGCCAGCTGGTACCCGGCGACGTGGTGGTGCTGGAGGCCGGCGATGCCATCCCCGCTGACGGGCGGCTGCTGGAGTGTGCCTCCCTGAAGATCGAGGAGGCCGCCCTCACCGGCGAAAGCGTCCCCGTCACCAAGGCGGTGGAGCTGCTCACCGGCGGCGACGTGCCGCTGGGTGACCGGAAAAATATGTGCTACATGGGCAGCACCGTGGTCTACGGCCGTGGTAAGGCGGTCATCACCGCCACCGGTATGGACACGGAGATGGGCAAGATCGCCCATGTACTGGCCCAGACGGAGCAGGAGCAAACGCCCCTCCAGCGGAAGCTGACCCAACTGGGCAAGACGCTCAGCAAGCTGGTGCTGGGCATCTGCGTGTTCATCTTCATCTTTGATCTGGTGGTGGTGGGCGACTACTCCCTCACCGCCATTCTGGAGACGTTCATGGTGGCCGTGTCGCTGGCCGTGGCCGCCATCCCGGAGGGTCTGGCCACCGTGGTAACGGTGGTACTGAGCATCGGCGTGACCAACATGAGTAAGCGCCACGCCGTCATCCGGCGGCTCACCGCCGTGGAGACGCTGGGCTGCACGCAGGTCATCTGCTCCGACAAGACCGGTACTCTGACCCAGAACAAGATGACGGTGGTGGAGCACACCGGCCCGCTGACGCCGCTGGCCACCGCCATGACCCTGTGCAACGACGCCATTCTGGAGGAGAGCGGCGCGCAGGGCGAGCCTACCGAGGCGGCGCTGGTGAACTTCGGTGCGGCCAACGGCTGCCCCAAGCCCCTCATGGAGACCCGGCAGCCCCGCTGCGCCGAGGCGCCCTTCGACTCCAGCCGGAAGATGATGTCCACCGTCCACCGCACGGACACCGGCTTCATCCAGTACACCAAGGGCGCGCCGGACGAGGTGCTGCGCCGCTGCACCCACTATATGGAAAACGGCGCGATCCTCCCCCTGACGGAGGAAAAGCGCGCCGCCATTCTGGCGGACAACAAGGCCATGGCCGACAAGGCCCTCCGCGTACTGGCGGCGGCCCAACGGCTGTACGACAGTCTGCCCGACAAGCTGGAGCCGGAGGATCTGGAGCAGGATCTGTGCTTCATCGGTCTGACCGGCATGATCGACCCGGTGCGCCCGGAGGTAAAGGACGCCGTGGCGCAGTGCCGCGCCGCCGGTATCCGCCCCGTGATGATCACCGGCGACCACAAGGATACCGCCGTGGCCATCGCCAAGGAGCTGGGCATCATCACCGACGCCTCCCAGGCCGTTACCGGCAGCGCGCTGGACGGTCTTTCCGACGAGGAGCTGGACAACGTTATCGAGAACTACGGCGTGTACGCCCGCGTCCAGCCGGAGCATAAGGTGCGTATCGTCAACGCATGGCGGCGCAAGGGCGCCATCACCGCTATGACCGGCGACGGCGTCAACGACGCCCCCAGCATCAAGTCCGCCGATATCGGCGTGGGCATGGGCATCACCGGCACCGACGTCACCAAGAACGTGGCGGACATGGTGCTGTCCGACGACAACTTCGCCACCATCGTCTCCGCCGTAGGCGAGGGCCGCCAGATCTATGACAACATCCGCAAGGCCATCCAGTTCCTGCTGGCCAGCAACATGAGCGAGGTGCTGGGCGTGTTCTTCGCCACCCTGCTGGGCTTCACCCTGCTCAACCCCGTGCATCTGCTGTTCATCAACCTGATCACCGACTGCTTCCCGGCGCTGGCGCTGGGACTGGAGAAGGCGGAGCCGGACACCATGACCCGCCCGCCCCGCAACAGCCGCGACGGTATTTTTGCCGGCGGCGTGGGCTTTGACATCGCCTATCAGGGCGTACTCATCACCCTCATCACCCTGACCTCCTACGTCATCGGCCACTGCATGGAGGCGGGGTACTTCGAGATGCCCAAGGGCATCTCCGACGACGGCATGACCATGGCCTTCCTGACCATGAGTATGTGCGAGATCTTCCACAGCTTCAATATGCGCTCCCAGCGCAAGAGCGTGTTCTCCCTGCCCAGCCATAACAAGGTGCTGTGGGGCGCTATGCTGGGCTCGCTGGTGCTGACCACCGCCGTGCTGGAGATCCCCGTGCTGGCCGACGCCTTCGGCTTCACCCCCATGAGCTGGACGGAGTACGGCATCGCGCTGGCGCTGGCCATTCTGGTCATCCCCATCGTGGAGCTGGTGAAGTTCTGCCAGCGCCGTGCCGCCGCCCGGAAGGCTGCCCGCTGACCCGCATCACACAGAAAAGGATGTCCCCGCCGCCCGGCAGGGACATCCTTTTTCTGCAATAAGTCCTCACCCCAGCATGTCCACGATCTCCCGGAGGGTGAAGTGCTCCCGGTAATAGGCCAACTCCCCGGCGATCAGCTCGTCCAGCACCCGCATGCCCAGCACCTCCACCGGGGCCTTGTCGTCGGTGAGGATATGCTCCCCGCCCTGATAGGCGGTGAGCCGCTTCGCCGCTGTGTCCATCATGGCGGCATACTCCGCGTCCGTCAGCGCGGTGCGTCCGGCGTCAAACCGCTCCTTCAGGCCGTCGGCGTTGGTGCAGAACACCTCCGTATTGGTGTTGCCGGGCACGTCCGCCAGATAGGTATAGCGGAACACGCTGGCCATGGTGTCGCACAGATACTGGTTGATGGAACCGTTCTCCCGGGAGGTCATGTTCAGGTTCACCACCATGACGCCCTCCGGCTTCAGGTGAGCCGCCACCTCCTGAAAGAACTCCTGGCTGGACAGCTGGAACGGGATGGTGATGTCCTGATAGGCGTCCACCATGATGACATCGAACAGCTCCTCCGACGCCGCCAGATATGCCCGTCCGTCGGCCACGGCCACCTCCACCGTGTCCGGCAGGCCGAAGTGAGTGCGGGCGATGTCGGCGATCTTGCTGTCGATCTCCGCGCCCTGCACCGCCGCGTTGGGGTAGTAGCGGACGCAGTACCCGGCGTAGGTGCCGGAGCCCATGCCCAGGATCATGACGCTGCGGCCGGTGCCGTCCCCGCCGCCCATGCCCGCCATGCAGGGCGCGGCCAGCGCGTAGTCATAGTACATGCCCGTCAGCCTCCCGTCCTTGTTCTGGACAGACTGGACGCCGAACAGCACATTGGTGGACAGCGTGGTCTGGTGCGCGTCGTCCTTGACCTGCAGGTAATTGTAGATGGACTCGTCCTCCAGCGTCAGATCACTCTCCCAGAAGGCAAAGCTGTACGAGGGCAGCGCGAAGCACAGCCCCGCGATGACCGCCGCGGCGATGATGCCGGTGACCGTCTTTTTCCGGGCAAACACGAAATAGGCGATGCCGATGGCCGCCAGCACCCCGGCGAAGATCAGGAACGTGGCCGCCGTGCCCACCGCCGGGATGGTCAGGAATGTGGGCACGAACGTGCCGATGATGCTGCCGATGGTGTTCAGCGCGTTGAGCCGCCCCACCGTCTTGCCGGTGTCGTCCAGATCCTCCACCGTGAACTTGGTCAGCGACGGCGTCACCGTGCCCAGCAGCATGCAGGGGAACGCGAAAATGACCAGGCACGCCGCCAGCGCCGCCCACACCAGAAAATTCTTCGTGACGAACGTGGCCAGCAGGAACGAGATGCCCGCGATCATCCACCGCCCCGCAAAGGGGATCAGCGCGATCCAGACGGCGGCGATGATGATGCGTCCGTACAGCCGGTCGGGGGACTTGCTCTTGTCCGCCATGCGCCCGCCCCATACGTTGCCCACCGCCATGGCGATCATGATGACGCCGATGATGACCGTCCACACGATCTGGGAGGAGCTGAAATACGGCGCCATCAGACGGCTGGCGCCCAGCTCCACCGCCATAACGGACATACCGGCGAAGAACTCCGTCAGATACAGGAACCAACGGTTGTGAAGCAACTGATGTTTCATACGGTTTTCTTCCTTTCCGCACGGAGGCCCCTGCCGTGACCGTGCTGCCGGTATTGTACCACGTTCTCCGGCAAAAGTCACCCTCTCTCCCCGCACCGGGCAGAAAAGAGGGACTGTGCCTGCGGCACAGTCCCTCTTTTTCATTTTTATCGGACGTTCAGCGGGCGTTGTAGGCCGCGATGCCCTTGGCCAGCAAGTCCATGGCCCGCTCCAGATCCGCCTGCTTCAGCACATAGGCGATGCGGATCTCGTTCTTTCCCTTGCCGGGGGTGGCATAGAACGGCTCGCCGGGGGCGAACATCACGGTGTCGCCGTTGTCGTCGAACTCCTCCAGCAGCCACTTCTGGAACGTGTCGGCGTCGTCCACCGGCAGCGCGGCCATGACGTAGAACGCGCCGCGGGGGCACTCGCACACCACGCCGGGGATCTCGTGCAGCTTCCTGATGACCGTGTCGCGGCGGCGCTTGTACTCCTCGCGGACGGCGGCGAAGTAGTCGGGCCCCACGCTGTACAGCGCGGCGGCGGCCACCTGATCGATGGTGGGCACGGACAGAC
>ERZ835980.1492-NODE-1492-length-25568-cov-9.720260_pt1 | contig 25568 bp, 24 predicted proteins | sample MGYA00519943_ERZ835980 | MGnify/ENA primary metagenome ERZ835980 (study PRJEB31850, sample SAMEA3708791) | human gut metagenome | biome: human gut; feature: human-associated habitat; material: faeces | place: China | collected 2014 ... | reverse complement strand
TTGGTGATGTCCAGCTTGCCGTCGCCGATGACGTCGATGTCCGCCTGATAGAACTCGCGGAACCGGCCGCGCTGAGCCCGCTCGCCGCGGTATACCTTGCCGATTTGATAGCGGCGGAAGGGGAAGGACAGGTCGTTGTAGTGCAGGGCCACGTACTTGGCCAGCGGTACCGTCAGATCAAAGCGCAGCGCCAGGTCGGCGTCGCCCTTCTGGAAGCGGTAGATCTGTTTTTCCGTCTCGCCGCCGCCCTTGGCCAGCAGTACCTCGCTGGCCTCGATCACCGGCGTGTCCAGCGGCGTAAAGCCGTACAGGCTGTACGTCCGGCGGAGGATATCCATCATCCGTTCCATCTGCTGCTGCGGCTGGGGCAGCAGCTCCATGAAGCCCGACAGGGTGCGGGGTGTCATTTTAGCCATTGTCATGTTCTCCTTTATCTTCGGTGTTTTCCGTTTCGTAATGTGTCTCTGCGCCGTCGCCGATGGCGTCCGTACCGCTGTCCAGCGTGTGAGACGCCGCCTCCCGCGCGGCTTCGGCCTCCGCCTCGTGCTTCAGCTCCCGGGCCACCTCGCGGTAGATGTCGTCTGTCTCCAGACCCTTTTTCCGGCCTAACTTGCCCACCACGATGCCGCCGGCCACGATGAGCGCAGCCCATACCGGCCAGAACGCCGGTACGGCCAGCGCCAGCGCCAAGAAGGGCAGCATGCCCAGCCATGCGCCGATCTCGGCGTAGGCATCCCGCACGCTATGGTAGACGCCCTTCTTCCGGCGGATGACGGCGGTGCGCTTCAGCTGGGCGAAGCACATGGCCAGCCGCAGCAGAGCCAGCGCCGTCACCGGAATGAAGATGTCGTAGTAGTGTTCGTGGATAAAGCGTATGACAGCCTGCATAGACGCCTCCTTTTTTTCACGGGCGGCGTGAAAAAACGCTCCCGTCCCCTGCGTTGGGACGAGAGCGTTCAAACACTTCGTGGTGCCACCCAATTTCAGCCGCTGTGCGGCCCTTTCTGCTCCTGTTACGGGGAGCGTGCCGTGGATGTTTCCATCCCCGCTCGTCTGCTGTCTTGGCCCGTCCTGCCGCGGTGCGCTTTCAGCCGGCGGCGCACCTCTCTGCTGGCGGCGTTGCGCGGGTTACTCCTGCAAAGTCAACGCGGTCACTCTTTATAATAGGCGATTTTTTGCCGGTTGTCAAGGCGGTTCAGGCGGTAAAGGGCTTGCTCTTGGGATTCACGATGTCGCGCCAGTCCAGATAACCCTGATTCAGGCCCAGCACCAGCATCTCCGCAGTAGCCAGATTGCTGGCAAAGGGGATATTGTTCTGGTCGCACAGGTGAGAGATATAGGTCACGTCCTCATCTGTGGTCTTCTGGTTGGGGTCGTCAAAGCACAGGACCATGTCGATCTCGTTGTAGGCGATGCGGGCCGCGATCTGCTGGCCGCCGCCGTGGGTGAAGGACAGGAACCGATGGATGGTCAGGCCGGTGGCATCTGCGATCTGCTGGCCGGTGCTGGCGGTGGCGCACAGGGTGTGCTTGGCCAGGATACCGCAGTAAGCCGTGCAGAACTGCACCATCAGCTCTTTTTTGTTGTCATGCGCCATCAAAGCAATATTCATAGAGGGGCGCTCCTTTCTCTGTTATATCTTCATCAGGGGCATTTTTCGGCCCATGATGCGTTTGGCGATGTTTTCATAGGCGCGGGCGGCGTAGAAATTCCGATCCCGCAGAACCAGACCGCGATTCAGGCAGTAGGGGACGTCCTCGTCCTCCGGGATTACCCCCAGCAGGGGCAGACCGGCGGTGTCGATGGCGTCGTCGATGGTGGTGTGCAGGGCCCGGAGCGTCTTACGGGACACGCGGCCCACCACCAGATGCACCGCGTTGGCGGGAAAGGCGGACAGCTCCATGGCGGTGCGCTGGGCGTCCCGCATGGCGGAGATATCGGTGGTGGTGACGACGATGACCTGATCGGCCATGCAGGCCGCCATCTTGAACCCCTGGCCCAGTCCGGCGGGAGCATCCATCAGGCACCAGTCGTACTTCTCCCGTATCTCGCGGGCCAGAGCTGCCAGCTGCCGTACCGTCAGGGCCAGCGGCCTGTCAGCCATGGGTGCGGCCAGCAGGTCCAGCGACCGGTATTTCTCGTGGGTCACCACGGCCTGCTCCAGTGTGCAGCGCTCCGCCAGCACGTCGGAGAAATCCATCAGCGCCCGATCGCTGAGCCCCAGCGCCAGATCCAGGTTCCGCAGCGTGATGTCGCAGTCCATGCACAACACGTGCTGGTCCAGCGATGCCAGCGCCAGACCGGTATTGGCGGTGAAGGATGTCTTACCGGTGCCTCCCTTGCCGGAGACAACGGCGATGATCTTTCCCATGTGACCCTCCCTTCTGAGTGCTGCCGCTATTTCAGCGGCGCTTTCTTGATGCGGGCAAAGCTCCGCGGATAGATTGCGGGGGTGTCCTTGACCTTCTCAACGATGACCAGCCGGTGGCGCACCTCCGTCTCCGGTACAGTGTAGTCGCGGATGTCCGCGATGCGGCCGCCCAGCTGTCCGATGGCGCCCCGCGCTCCGGCGATCTCATCATCGGAGGACACGGACTTCATGGCCAGGAATTGGCCGCCCACCTTTACCAGCGGCAGCGCCAGCTCGCACAATACGTTGAGGTTGGCCACGGCCCGGGACGCGGCGATGTCGTACTGCTGCCGGTGTCCGGCGGCGTACTCCTCGGCTCGGGCGTGGACGCAATCCACCCGTGCCAGTCCCAGCTGGCTGCACACCTCCTTCAGAAAGTCGATGCGCTTGCCCAGGCTGTCAAGCAGCGTCAGATCAAAGTCCGGCTCCAGGATGCGCAGCACCATGCCGGGGAAGCCGGCGCCGGTGCCCACGTCGATGACCCGCTTGCCCCGCAGGTCCGCCATAGTCAGCAGCGCCGCGCAGTCCAGCAGGTGCAGTGTGGCCACATCCTGCGGCGCAGTGATGGCCGTCAGGTTCATCACCCTGTTCTTTTCCAGCAGCGCTGCCGCATAGGCTTCCAGCTGAGGTACGGTATCGGGGGACAGTCCCAGCTGGGTCAGTCCCCGTGTCAGGGACTCTCTCATTTCTGCTGCTCTTTCAGCAGGTCGCGGATCTCGGTGAGCAGATCCTCGGAGGTGGGCTTGGGCTCCTCCTCGGGGGCGGGCTCCTCCTCTTTCTTCTTCAGGCTGGCCAGCTTATTCATGCCCTTTACCAGCAAGAACATGGCAAACGCCACGATGATGAAGTCCAGGATAACGGCAAGCAGATTGCCAATGCCCAGCGTGACGGGGTCGGCGCCCGCCTCCACGGCGGCGCTGTTGAGCAGGATGTTCCACTTTGCCAGATCGATGCCGCCGGTGAGCAGCCCGATGAGGGGCATAATGATATCGTTGACGATGGACGTGGTGATCTTGCCGAAGGCGGCGCCGATGACAACGCCGATGGCCATATCCATTACGTTGCCGCGCATGGCGAAGGTCTTAAATTCGTTGAAAAACTTCTTCACAGGTCAACTCTCCTATACGGGTTGTATAATGCGGGATAAATATTCCGAGTTGTTATCGAAAATCGTTCAGTGGCGGGGCACCAGACGATCCGTGCCTCCCATGTAGGGCTGCAGCGCCTTGGGCACCAGCACGGAGCCGTCCGCCTGCAGGTTGTTCTCCAGCAGTGCGATGAGCATGCGGGGAGGAGCCACCACGGTGTTGTTCAGCGTGTGGCACAGCTGCATCTTGCCGTCAGCGTCCTTGTAGCGGATCTTCAGGCGGCGGGCCTGCGCATCGCCCAGATTGGAGCAGGAGCAAACCTCGAAATACTTCTGCTGGCGGGGGGACCAGGCCTCGATGTCGCAGGACTTGCACTTCAGGTCTGCCAGATCGCCGGAGCAGCACTCCAACTGCCGCACGGGGATGTCCAGGGACCGGAACAGCTCCACACTGTACTGCCACATCTGCTCGTACCACTTCTTGGAGTCCTCAGGCTTGCAGACCACGATCATCTCCTGCTTTTCGAACTGATGGATGCGGTAGACGCCGCGCTCCTCGATGCCATGGGCGCCCTTCTCCTTGCGGAAGCAAGGGGAGTAGGAGGTCAGCGTCTGGGGCAGCTTGTCCTCCGGCAGGATCTGGTCAATGAACTTGCCGATCATGGAGTGCTCGCTGGTGCCGATGAGATACAGGTCCTCACCCTCGATCTTATACATCATGGCGTCCATGTCCGTCTGGCTCATGACACCCTCCACCACGTTGCCGTGGATCATAAACGGCGGGATGCAGTAGGTAAAGCCCTTGCCGATCATGAAGTCGCGGGCGTAAGCCAGCACTGCTTCGTGCAGCCGCGCGACATCGCACAGCAGGTAGTAGAAGCCGCTGCCGGACACGCGGGCCGCGGCGTCCATGTCGATGCCGTCAAAGCGCTCCATGATGTCGGTGTGGTAGGGCACCTCAAAGTCCGGCGTCTTTGGCTCGCCGAACCGCTGCACCTCCACGTTGCAGCTATCGTCCGGCCCGATGGGCACGGAGGGGTCGATCATCTGGGGAATGACCAGCATGATCTTGTTCAGCGCGGACTCGGCGTGCTCCTTCTTGGCCTCCAGCTGGGCCATACGCTCCGCGTCCGCCTTGACGGCGGCGTTGTTGGCATCGATCTCCGCCTGGATGGCGGCCTTTTCCGCCTCATCGGTACACTTTTTCAGCCGTCCGAACAGGGGACCGTTGGCCTTGGACAGCTTGTTGCGCTCCGCCTTCAGCGCCTCGCCATCGGCGATGGCCTGGCGGCGCTCGGCGTCCAGGGCGATGGCCTCATCTACCAGAGGCAGCTTGGCGTTCTGGAACTTTTTGCGGATGTTCTCCTTTACCGCCTCGGGATTTTCCCGCACAAATTTGATATCAAGCATTGTGAACCTCGATTTCCGGCTGTTTCACGTGAAACAGCCCAGTTATTTCTTTTTGATGGCGTGGAGCGCGTCCAGCAGATCGTTGAGATCGTCGGTGCCGTAGTACTCCAGCTCAATGCGTCCCTTTTTGCGGCCGCTGACGATGCGGCAGCCGCGGCCCAGCCGCTCGCCCAGTTCTCGGGCGGCCTCCTCGGCGTAGTTGACGGACAAGGGGTCCTTGGCCGGCTTTTCCGGCGTCTCCGCCATCAGCTTCTTGGCCAACAGCTCCGTCTGCCGCACGGACAGCTCACTTTTCAGCACGGCTGCCGCCGCCGTTTCCTGCTGCTTGGCAGGGAGGGGGAGCAGCGCACGGGCGTGCCCGCCGGACAGCCTGCCGTCCTCCACCATGGCCCGCACCGGCTCGCACAGGTTCAGCAGCCGCAGGGCGTTGGCCACGGCGGGACGGGACTTGCCTACACGTTTGGCCGTTTCCTCCTGGGTCATGTTGTACTGCTCCATCAGCACCTTGTACCCCTCGGCCTCTTCGATGGGGTTCAAATCCTCGCGCTGTAGGTTCTCGATCATGGCCAGTTCCATAGCCTTGCGGTCGTCGGCCTCGATGACCACGGCGGGCACCTGAGTCAGCCCCGCCATGCGGGCGGCGCGCCACCGGCGCTCACCGGCAATGATCTGGTAATAGCCGGACTGGAGCTTCCGCACCGTCAGTGGCTGGATGATGCCGTGCTGCCGGATGGAGTCGGCCAGGTCGGCCAGTGCATCGGGGTCAAACAGCTTGCGCGGCTGGGCCGCGCAGGACTCTACCTGACTGATGGGCAGCATCAGACTGGTCTTTTCCTCGTGGAGGGCCATCATATCGTCGCCCATAAGAGCGCCGAGACCCTTTCCGAGGCCTTTGGATGTGTTTGCCATACTGCGTCTCCTTTCAGGCGTTTCGTTTCAAAAATTCCTCCGCCAGCGCGATGTAGGCGTCAGCTCCGCGGCAGTTGCGGTCGTAAGCAGTGATGGGCCGTCCGTGGCTGGGCGCTTCGCTGAGTCGGACGTTGCGGGGGATGACGGTGCTGTATACCTTGGTGCCAAAGAATCGCTTGACTTCCTGGGCCACCTGAATGGACAGGTTGGTGCGCCCGTCGAACATGGTCAGCAGCACACCCTCTATGTCCAGGGACGGATTCATGCTGCGCCGCACGATGCGCACTGTGTTCATCAGGTCGCTGAGCCCCTCCAGCGCGTAATACTCGCCCTGCACCGGCACCAGCAGGCTGTTGGCGGCGCACAGCGCGTTCAGTGTCAGCAGCTCCAGCGACGGGGGACAGTCGATAAAGATGAAGTCGTACTGCTCCACCACCTGCCGCAGCGCGGCCTTCAGCAGAAACTGGCGGTTCTCCATCTCGATCATTTCCACGCCCGCACCGGCCAGCGCCTTGCTGCTGGGCAGCACATCACCGTAGGGGGTGGAGACGATGGCCTTTGCCGTCTCCGTGCCGTTGATGAGCACGTCATACACACCGTTGGACACGGATTTGTCCACACCCATGCCGCTGGTGGCGTTGGCCTGCGGGTCGAAATCACACAGCAGCACCCGCTTACCCTTGGCCTTCACAGCGGCGGCCAGATTGACACAGGTGGTGGTCTTACCCACGCCGCCTTTTTGGTTGACGATGGCGATGATCTTGGACACAGCAAATTCCTCTTTCTATATAGTATCCCGCCCGACGCCGCCGTAAACAGCGGTCTCGCCCCGTGTGGGGGCGCGGCAAAGGCAGCGGACAGCGCCGCCTTGGGAGTATTATATAACAGGTGCGCCTGTGGATTCAATAGAGAATTTGCAAAAAACAGAAACTGTTTCACGTGAAACGTCGAACTGCGCGCCCTGACGCATGTTTCACGTGAAACATGCCGCCTCAGAAAAAGGGAGAGGGTGTTTCACGTGAAACACCCTCCTTCCGTATCTGCTTATCTACTCACACCAGTATCACGCCATCCAGCGGCGGCAGCGTCAAGTGTACCGTGCCGTTCTGCGATAGGAACTGCTGACCCGTCACGGCGTCGATGCACAGCCGTCCGTCCCACGGCAGCGTCAGCTCCAGCGGCGTATCACCGGCGTTCAGTGCCGTCACGGTGCGCTCCGTCCCGTGGAGCCGCTCTACCACCAGTCCGCCGCCCTGGGCGTGGAGATAGCGGATGATGCCGCACTGCATGGATATCCGTTCCGCCCGCAGCTGTCCCAGCCGCCGGAAGAAGGCCAGCAGCGATCCATCCTCACCGCCCCAGGGATAGGTGCCGCGGTTCAGCGGGTCCTCGAACCCCTGCATTCCCGCCTCATCGCCATAGTACAGGGTGGGGGAGCCTGGGAAGCTGTACAGGAGCATAGCCGCCAGACGCAGCTTCTTCTGTCCCCGCGCCAGCTCGGCGGGGGAGAGGCGGTATGCCGCCCGCTGTCCCTTGTCCTCCGGCGTCCGTTCCACACCCAGCAGGGTCAGGATACGCGGCGTGTCGTGGGTCCCCAGAAAGTTCATGGCCCCGTAAAACGCCGCGGGGGGATAGTTTTCCCGTATGGTCTCCATGTCGTCGCGGAAGGCAGCGGCGTCACCGCCGCCCAGCCACGCCAACAGCGCCGTCCGGAAGGGATAGTTCATCAGCCCGTGGGTCTCCCGCCCCAGAAGATAGCGCCTGCGTCGGGAGTAGGCGATCTTGTTGCTGCCGTCCTCCCACACCTCACCCAGCAGATAGCCGTTGGGCTTCTCCGCTTGGATGGCGTCGCGGATGGCGGCGATAAAGTCATCCGGCAGCTCGTCGGCCACGTCCAACCGCCAGCCGTCGGCCCCGTCGCGGAGCCAGTGCCGCACCACGGAATTTTTGTCCGAGATGATGAACCGCCGGTAGTCCGGCTGTTCCTCATTCACCGCCGGCAGGGTGTGTACGCCCCACCAGGCATCGTAGTCCGTGGGCCACGGGTGGAAGCTGTACCAGCTGAAATACGGAGATTCCGTGCTCTGGGCCGCCCCCGGCTCGGGATAGAATCCCTCCGCGTTGAAATACCGGCTGTTGGAGCCGGTGTGGTTGAACACACCGTCCAGAATAATGTGGATGCCTCGTGCGTGAGCCTCGCGGCACAACGTGCGGAAGTCCTCCTCGGAGCCAAGCATGGGGTCGATGGCGTGGTAATCTGCCGTGTTGTAGCGGTGGTTGCTGTCCGCTTCAAATATGGGGTTGAGATAGATGGTGGACACCGACAGGCTCTTAAGATAGTCCAGCTTCTCCGTGATGCCCGCCAGCGATCCGCCGAAGAAATCGCGGTTGGTGATCTGTCCCTGCTCATCCGGCAGGAACACAGGCTGGTCGCTCCAGTTGTCGTGGACCCACCGCCGGCCCACCATACCGCCGACATCCGGCACAGAGGTGCGCCGGAACCGGTCCGGAAAGATCTGATATGTCACGCCTTGTCCGAACCATGCGGGGGTGGGCGTGTCCTCATACACCGTCAGCTGCCACCGCGCCAGCGCGTCCTGCCCGCACCAGCCGCTGCGGCCGTAGCACACGGTGCTGCCGTCCGCACGGGTGAACCGAAAGGCGTACCAGCACAGGTCCGGCTCCTGCGGCGCAGTGTATATGCCGGAGAAGCCGCCCTCGGCAGGGGGGAGGGGGCATACCTCGTCCACCCCCGCGAATTCGCGGTGTACCAGCAGCTCACAGGCGTAGTAGTCACCGTCCCGCAGGGTAAAGGACACCTCAGCGCCGCAGGCTGCCGCGCCGAAGGGGGACTTGCAGGCGGCGTCCCGCGGATCAAAAACAGGAAACATAGAAAGACCTCACACTTACTTCAAAAGGGTATTTTCGCCTATGGCAGTGCCGTCCTGGGCGCGGCTGAACCAGGAGTTGATGATCTCCACCGCCGTGTTGGCCAGCGCCGCGCCGCTGCCGCCCTTCTCGATGACGATGGCCACGGCGATCTCGGGTTTTTCGTAGGGCGCATAGGCCACGAACACGCCGTTGGCGATGTCGGTACCCACCTGAGCCGAACCGGTTTTTGCGCCGGCGGATACCACGCAGTTTTCGAAGGCGTAGGCCACGGAGCCGGACACCGTCAGCTCGTGCATGCCCTTGGTCACAGCACTCAACGTAGTATCGGACATTTCGACTGCATTTATCGGATTATCGTCGTACATGTACAGCAGCCGCGAGTTGTCGTAGGCCTTGACGTTCTTCAGCAGATGAGCCTGATAATGGTCGCCGCCGCCCACCAGCGTGGCCACGTAGTTGGCCAGCTGCAGCGGCGTAAACAGGTTGTAGGACTGGCCGATGGCGGCGGTAATGGTCTGGCCGTCGGTCCACTCCTGATCGTGGCTTTCCGCCCACTCGGGGGAGGCCAGCACGCCGCTGGAGTCGCCAATTTCAATGCCGGTGGACTGCCCCAGCCCGAACTGGGAGGCGTAGCTGTCCAGTGTCCGGATACCGGTGAGCCGGCCCACCTCATAGAAAAAGTAGTTGCAGGAGTCGGTGATGGCCTGAGACACATTGATGCGTCCGTGGGTGGAGCCGGTCTGGCTGTAGATCCAGCACATGGGCTGCGGATCCTTGTAATAGGTGTAGATACCGCGGTCCTGGATGATGGAGGACGGCGTGATGATGCCGCTCTCCAGTGCCGCCACCGCCGTCACCATCTTGAATGTGGAGCCTGGGGCATAAATGCCCTGGGTAGCGCGGTTGAACATGGGCAGCCGCTGGTCGTTCACCAGCTCATCGTAATCCTCGTTGAACGTGGACAGGTCGTAGGTGGGGTAGCTGGCCAGCGCCAGCACCTCGCCGGTGCCTACACTCACCACGGCGGCCGCACCGCCGCGTTCGTTGCTGTCCTTGTCGATCATGCCGGAGATGGTCTCCGCCAGCGCCGCCTCCACATCGGCCTGGAGATCGATGTCCAGCGTCAGCGCCACCGTGCCGCCTGGCTGCGGCTCACGGGTGTAAAGCTCACCGGTGATCTTGCCGGTCTCGTCGGTGGTGATGAGCCGCCGCCCGTCCGTGCCCCGCAGGTAGGACTCAAATGCCTTCTCCACGCCGTCCTTACCCACCAGATCGTTCATGGAGTACCCCTTGTCGGCGTACCCCACATAGCCGGTGTCCTCGCTGCTGCTCCACTCCTCCTGCCAGATGGGGCCGATAGTGCCCAGAATGTGGGCCGCCAGCGCAGTGTTGTATACGCGCGCTGAAGCGGTGCGGATGGTGACACCCTCGTACCGTCCATCGGTGATGAGACTCAGCACCTCCGTGGACACATCCTCGGCGAAGGTGTAGCTGTCGCGGCTGTGCAGCTCATACCGCACGCCTACGATGAGCCGCGCCTCCCGCTCCGACAGGCTTTCGTCCACGTGGTACAGCTCCCGCAGCTCCGAGAGGAGCTGCCGCCCGCTGGCGCCGGAGGTCAGATCGTTTTTTTCGATAAACTTGTCAAAGGTCTCCGACCGCGCGTTGGAGTACCGCAGGAAGTTGCCCACCCGCCCAATGGGCAGGGTGTCGTTCCAGCCGGTCCCCGTCTCCTCGCACAGCTGCACCAGCCGCAGGATGGCGGCGTTCAGCGCCGCATCATCGTCAAAGCCGCTGCGGTCGAACACCAGCGTATAGGCCAGCCGATTAGACACCAGCACCTTGCCGTTGCGGTCGGTGATGATGCCGCGGGAGGCCGTCACCGTCTCGCTGGCGGCATTACTGGAGATGGATTTGGCGCGGTTTTCGCCGCCGTGGAGGATCTGGGCGTCGTACAGCACCGCCGCGAACAGCAGCAGGAACGCGCCGAAAAATACCAGCAGGGCAATGACCCGCCGCTTGGCCGGATGTGGGTTCTGCATCATGGGAAACTCCTTTTGGTCATGCGCTCCGCGTCAGGCGGAGCACCTTGTAAAACGAGATATGTGCCAGCGGCGTGGCCGCCAGCGACAGCAGCAGCTCCTTGCCCATCAGCATCAGCGCCGGACCGGTGGAGATGCTCTGCTGGTACGTCCGCAGCAGGATCTGCAAAAGTCCGCACAGCAGCAGGCCCACGGCGTTCGCTGCCAGCGAGCAGAAAAATCCCGCCACGATGACCTGACCGGACAGCAGCTGCGCGATGACCGCCGCCGCCAGAAAGACCAGGCAGTAGAAGCACACGAACACGCCGGTGGGCATCAGCAGGTCACAGGCCAGCCCGAAGAACAGGGCGTACAGCAGCGACTGCCCGCTGCGCTCCAGCGTTACGGGAATGACCGCCAGCGCCGGCAGCAGGAAGGGGTGGACGCCGCCGATGCGGATGCGTACCAGGATCAGGTCCTGCACCGCCAGCAGCACCAGCGCACACAGGCAGTAGAGTATCCATTTTTGCACGATGGCGCGCCGAGTCATGGCGTCTCCTTTCCCGCGGTCACTCCACCACGTCGAAGTCGGTGATGATATACAGGTCCGTCAGCCCCTCCGGGTCGCAGCGGGGCTCCAGCACCGCGTAGCGGGCCAGCCCGCCGTCGTCTGTGCGCACATCCTCCACGGAGCCAATGGTCAGCCCGTAGGGATAGTACCCGCCCAGACCGGAGGTGACAATGAGATCCCCCGTGATAAGGGTGGAGGAGTCCGGCAGATAGGTGAGCTTCAGCTTGCCCTGGCTCATCAGCGCCAGATCTCCGGCGGCGATGGCCGTCTCTTCCGTGCGGAACACCATAGCGCCCAGCTGGGAGCCGGTGTCCAGAATGGTGGTCAGGCGGCACCAGTTCAGGCCCACCTCCGTCACCACGCCCACCAGATTGCCGTAGCAATCCACGGCGCAGTCGTTTTCCGCCACGCCGTGCTGGCTGCCGCGGTTCAGCACCAGTGTGCTGGCCCAGTTGGACACGTCCCGCTGGGTGACGCGGGCCGCCTCAAACTTCAGGTCGGATCGCTGCTCCCGCAGGCCCAGAAGCTTCCGCAGCCGCTGGTTCTCCTGCGCTGCGGGCTGGGCGCTCTGCAGCTCCTGCCGCAGCTGGGCATTCTCCTGCCGCAGGGCCTCGTTCTCCGCCTGCAATTCCTCCACGCTGGCAAAGTGGTCGCTGATGCCGTCCACCCAGTTCACCACAGCCGATCCGGCTGCGCGGAAGGGGGACGCGATAACGCCCAATGCGTTGTGGAGAAAGCTGGTGCCGGAGCCCATGGCCGAGATGATGCACAGTACCACGGCGATCACCGCCGCGCCGCCCAGCAGCCAGATACCTGTTTTGGTAAAAAATCGCTTCATTGACCGTTTCCTTTCAGCCCAGCAGGGTGACGCCGAACTCCGCCAGCATCCGGCTCAGCAGCAGCACCGGCAGCCCCATCACGTTGAAAAAGTCGCCGTCGATGCGCTCTACCAGCAGCGCGCCCTGGCCCTGCACGCCGTAGGCCCCCGCCTTGTCCATGGGTTCGCCGCCGGCGATGTAGGCCCGCAGCTCTGCCTCCGATGCGGTGCGGAAATAGACATCCGTGGACAGGGCGCGGGTCAGCGCCCGCTGCCCCTGACGTACCGTGACACCGGTGCATACCGTGTGGCGCCGCCCCTGCAGCGCCGTCAGCATGGCCAGCGCCTGGGCTTCGTCAGCGGGCTTACCCAGCTTCTTGTCGTCCAGAAACACCATGGTGTCGGCGGTAATGACGATCTCATTCTCCGTGGACGCCACGGCCTGAGACTTCTCGCGGGAGATGTAGCGCACGATCTCCTCCGGCGTCAATCCGTCGGGATACCACTCCTCCACCTGGGGCACGCGGACGGTGAAGTCACGGATGCCGATCCGCTGCAAAAGCTCCTGCCTCCGCGGGGAGCCGGAGGCCAGTATGATCCTCGCCATACCGCTCACCGCCCCGTGGAGCCGAAGCCACCCGTGCCGCGATCCGTCTCGTCCAGCGTGTCCGCCGGCACCACCGTGGGCTGCACCACCGGCGTCACCATCAGCTGGGCGATGCGGTCGGCGGGCTGGATGGTGTAGGCTTCGCCGCCCAGATTCACCAGACCCACCCCGATCTCGCCGCGGTAGTCGCTGTCAATGACGCCCACGCCGTTGGACAGGCACACACCCTGCTTGATGCCCAGCCCGCTGCGGGCGAACACCAGCGCCACATAGTCCGCCGAGGGCAGGGCGATGGCGATGCCGGTGGGGATGAGCCGCCGCTCACCGGCGGCCAGCGTCACCGGCTGGTCGATGCAGGCGTACAGGTCCATGCACGCTGCGCCCGCCGTGGCGAAGCGGGGCAGGGGGATGTCCGTCCCGATTTTGGGGGACAGAGCTTTGATCTTCAGTTCCATAGGCAAATTTTCCTCAAATATTGAAAATTATCTGTAATATACTATCGTAATTATACTATGAGTTTACTCAACGCCGCGGTAAAACAGGCCGCGGGTCAGGTCCTCCGGCGCCCAGCTGCCGCCGTTCTGATACCGCTGCAGCACCTGCACGCACTGCTCCGGTGTCTCCGTAGTGAACCGCAGTCGCCCATAGGTCAGGCCGCAGCGCCGCATTTCCGGCTTGTCGGCGAGGAACAGCGTCTTGCTGTTCTGGATCTCGCACCGGCAGCCGTAGCCGCATAGTACAGGGAACTGTGCGCCGGTACGGTCGGTGAGGACGCTGCCTGCCCCGTGGGTGCAGCCCACGCTGCATCTGGTGACGCAGTTCTCCGTCACCATCAGCGGCAGCCGCCCGTAAATGATGGCCTCGCAGGGCAGGTACTTCCGGAGATCCCGTACCTGCTGCCACCTTAGCTCGAAGGAAACCGTCGCGCTGGCCAACCCCTGCCCCTGCCAGAACAGCAGGGCGCGGGAGTTGAAAATGTTCAGTCCGAAGTCGCCCCGCAGCGTCCGGTTCAGTCCCCGGGCGATGGGGAGGTGCCCAGATTGCCGATGGCCACCGCCGACGCCTCGGGGTGCTGCTCCAGCAGCTGCCGAAGGGGCGTCTCGTCTGCTGTCCGGAAAATGCGGGGCAGCACGGCGCACAGCTCCGTCTCGCCCCAGTCCAGTTCGGGGGCCAGCCGCTCCAGCTCTTCCACAGGAACATACACCGCCGCAGGCTTTTCTGCCAGCAGCGCCGCCGTCACCTGCTCTGCCTTCTGCACGGAACAGGTGAAGCGCATAGCCTGCCCGCCCTCCGGCGCATCCGGCAGGGGAAGGGCAGGCAGCTTCCGGCGGGGTGGGATGTCCATCCGCCGCTTTGCCAGCTCCTCCAGCAGCTCCCGGCGCAGACCGTTGACGGCGCTGGCGGGTATCGTCAGTCCCTCATCCAGCTCGATCTCGATACGGTCTGCTGTGAATACGGTGCCGCCGGTCTTGCTCAGCCGCTGCCGCAGCTCCTCCGCTGTTACCGCGCGGTTCCGGGCTTCCTCCGGTACAGCGCCCGTGCTCATGGCGAAGGCCGCGCCGCCGCGGACAGCGCAGGCGCCGCTCAGCCCCACTGGCTCGCCTCGCCGTACTGACAGACGGAGATTTACCGGTATTTTTCTGTTTTCCCGCCCGTTTTCATACATTTCACGGGCCTTTGCAAACAGCTCCTTCGGCTCCGGTGCGTTCTCCGGACGGGTGCCAAACATCTGGGGACCCTTTTTGCCCAGCCAGTAGCTGTCAGTGAACCCGCTGCGGGAAAACGCCTGCTCCAGCTGGCGGCTCTCCTCCGCCGTGGGCCGACGCTTTTCGTCCAAAAGCCGCCGGTAGATGCCGGTGACCACCGCCACATACTCCGGCCGCTTCATCCGACCCTCCAGCTTGAGACAGGCCACGCCCATGGCCTCCATCTCCGTCAGATACGCCGACAGGTTGGCGTCCTTCAGGCTCAGGGGATGGCCGCCGCGGCAGGGCCCGTTGACCCCGTAGGGCAGGCGGCAGGGCTGGGCGCAGGCGCCGCGGTTGCCGCTGCGCTCGCCCACCACGGCACTCATCTCGCACTGACCGGAGTAGCACATGCACAGTGCACCGTGGGCAAAAACCTCGATCTGGGCGGGACAGCCGGCGCAGATCTCTCGTATCTCATCGCGGGCCAGCTCGCGGGCCAGCACCACCCGCTCCAGTCCCAGCGCGGCGGCCTCGTTGGCTCCGCCCAGGGTGAACAGGCTCATCTGGGTGCTGGCGTGGAGCGGTACGTCCGGCACGATCTCACGGGCCAGGGTCAGCAGACCCCAGTCCTGCACCAGTACGGCGTCCACGCCCATATCACTGGCCTTGCGCAGCGACTCTGCCGCCTGCTCCAGCTCACGGTCCGTCAGCAGGGTGTTCAGCGTCAGAAAGACCCGCACGCCTCGCAGATGGCAGTACGCCACTGCCGAAGCGAATTCCTCATCGGTGAAGTTTTTGGCACTGCGCCGCGCGTTAAAGGCGCCGAAGCCCATATATACCGCGTCCGCGCCGGTCTGGACGGCGGCAATGAGGGAGTCGAGGCCGCCGGCGGGGGAGAGGAGCTCCATCATCCCTTGCGGTTCTGCTGGGACTGCAGCTTGCGGCGCAGCTCGGCGGCCTCATTCTTGGCGCGGCTGGCCTCGTCCAGATAGGTTTTCAGCTGGCGGCGCAGATTGTCGGCGTTTTCCTGGGCCTTGCACAGCTCATCCGCCAGGTTCACGGCGGCCAGTACGGCGGCGTTGTCGCGGCTCATGTGAGCGCCGTCCATCAGCTGGCGCATCTCGCCGTCCACCATGGCGCCTACCTTCTCCATATAGGCCGCGTCCTCCTCTGCCACCAGCGTGTACTCCGTGCCGCAGATGGTCATTGTTACCCGATTCGCCATAGGTCAACCTCCTCTGTATCTTCGCAAAAATTATGTTGTCTCTATCGGTAAAGATATCAATACAGCATCCATTATAGCACAATTTCCCGCTGTGGAAAGCCTATTTTGACGAAAAGCGGAAATTTGTAAAAATGTGACCGTCCCTGCTTTACGCCGACGGACTTTTCATGTAAAATAGGGGGCACTGAGAAAAGGGAGGCCGGAGCCATGAGCGGTTATATCCTGCGGGGCGGACAAGAGAATATCACGCTGCCCGCCGCCGCAGTGGAGAGCCTGCTGCGCCGCGGGGAGGGCGATGCCGCCCTGCTGTATCTGGCGCTGCAGCGGTTCGGCCGCGGCGTAACGCCGGAGGAGCTGGAAAAGGTGCTGCCCACCATGAGCCGCCTGCGGCTGGACGCAGCGGAGCGGGTATTGCAGGAGCTGGGACTCCTGCCGCGGCCTCAGACGCCCGGTCCCGAACCGGCGGCGGAAAAGCCCGTTTACTCCGCAGAGGACATCACCGCCCTGCTGACGGACAACGAGGGCTTCCGCCTGCTGATCCCCCAGGCGGAGCAGCAGCTGGGCAAAAAGCTGCGCACCGCAGACTTGCAGATACTGGCGGGGCTGTACGATGATCTGGGCCTGCCGGCGGACGTGATCTATCTGCTGCTGTGCCACTGTGTGGACAGGGCCAGAGCCCAGTGGGGCGAGGGACGCCGGCCCACCATGCGGCAGGTGGAGAAGGAGGGCTATCACTGGGCCCAGCTGGGCCTGTTCGATCAGGACAGCGCCGCCGCCTACCTGCGGACGTGGAGCCGCCGCCGCCAGAAGATGGGGGCGTATATGAAGGCGATGCAGCTGCCGGACCGCCCGCCAGTGGAAGCGGAGAGCCGCTATATCACAGACTGGATGGACATGGGCTTCCCGCCGGAGACGGTGGCCATGGCCTATGAGCGGACGGTGTTTTATAAGAAGGATATGAACTGGCGCTATCTCAACGGCATCCTGCGCCGCTGGCACGAAAACGGCTGGCACACGCCGCAGCAGGTGGAAAAGGGCGAGGAGCGCAAGAGCGCACCGGCCCAGAGCGGCGGCCAGAGCGGCCAGCAGGGGGGCGCGGAGCAGAACGCGTGGATGCGCCGGTACATCAAGAGGTGACGACATGGCATACGACGGCAGGATCATGCAGCGGGCGCTGGCCCGCTTCGACGAGGACAAGCAGCGCCGATCCGCCCAGCTGGATCAGCGGCGGCGGGCGCTCTACGCCCGTGAGCCGCGGCTGGCGGAGATCGAGACGGAGCTGCGGGGCACCATGAGCCGCATTATCTCCTCCGCACTGGCCCGGGGGACGGACCCGCTGCCCGCCATTCGGGTGCTGCGGGACGAGAACCTGGCCTTACAGCAGGAGCGGACGCAGCTGCTGGCAGCCATGGGCTATCCTGCGGACTATCTGGAGGAGAAGCCTGCCTGCCGCCTGTGCGGCGACACCGGCTATGCCAACGGCCGCGTGTGCGGCTGCCTGCGGACCTACTACGCCCGCGAGCAGCTGGCGGAGCTGTCCCGCCTGCTGCCCCTGGGGGAGGACAGCTTCGAGACGTTCAGCTTCGACTGGTATGACAGCGCGGTGCAGCCGGCCTTCGGCGTGTCGCCCCGGGCCAATATGGAGCGGAACTTCGACGTCTGCCGCGATTACGCCTACCAATTCGCCAAGGGCGGCGGCAGCCTGCTGCTGTCCGGCGGTACGGGACTGGGCAAGACGTTTCTCTCCGCCTGCATCGCGCGGGTGGTCAGCGAAAACGGCTTCTCCGTGGTGTACGACACGGCGGCCAGCGTGTTCGCACGGTTCGAGGACGCCAAATTCCGGCGGGACGAGGACGGCGGCGAGGATGCGGACCGCTGCATGCGCTGCGACCTGCTGATTTTGGACGATCTGGGTACAGAGATGACCACCTCCTTCGTCCAAAGCGCCCTGTACCAGATCATCAACGGGCGGCTGATGGAAAAGCGCTCCACCATCATCAGCACCAATCTGGCGCCGGAGGAGATCGGCAGCCGCTACGGCCGGTCCGTGCTGTCCCGTCTGGAGGGGGAGTACGAGATTCTGCCCTTCTTCGGCGAGGACATCCGGCGGCTGAAGCGGGAGCGGCAATGATATGAATAGGACATAAAAAAGACGCCTGCGGGCGTCTTTTTTTGCGCGCAGGGACAGATTTTTCAGATTTCCCGACGGTTTCTGCCTGATTTCGCGGCAAATGCGCCGTAAAATGGGGGAAAGGAGGGGGAGACCATGAGGAAAAACCAGAAGGGGGAGTTTCTGTCCAGCCGCGTCCGCTATATCGCCATTGGCGCCGTGCGGCCCAATCCGCAGCAGCCCCGCCGCAGTTTTGACGAGACGGCGCTGCGGGAGCTGGCGGACAGCATCCGCGCCTACGGGATTTTACAGCCGCTGACGGTGCGGGACAAGGGCGGCTATTACGAGTTGGTGGCGGGAGAGCGGCGGCTGCGGGCCGCCCGCATGGCGGGCCTGCGGGAGGTGCCGTGTCTCATCGCGGCGGTGGGGGAGGAGGACGCGGCGCTGCTGGCCCTCATCGAGAATTTGCAGCGGCGGGACCTGGACTATCTGGAGGAGGCGGCGGCCATCTCCCGCCTCATCGGGCGGTACGGCCTGTCCCAGCAGCAGGCGGCGGAGAAGCTGGGCAAGTCCCAGCCCGCCATCGCCAACAAGCTGCGGCTGCTGCGGCTGGGGCCGCCGGTGACGGACTGCCTGCGGCAGTACGGCCTGACGGAGCGCCATGCCCGGGCGCTGCTGCGGCTCACCGATCCGGAGCAGCAGCTGGCAGCGGCGCGGCACATGGGACAGCGGGGTCTCAACGTGGCTCAGGCGGAGCAATACATAGATGCCCTGGCCGCCCGGAACCGGACGGAGCCGCTGCGGCGGCGTCCTACGTACATCATCAAGGACGTGCGGCTGTTCCTGAACAGCGTGGAGCGGGGCGTGCGGCTGATGCAGTCGGCGGGCGTAGGCGCGGAGGTAGGCCGCTGCGACACGGACGAGGAGATCCTCTTGACCATCCACATTCCCAAGCGCCGCCCCGCAGGGGTTGTTACGGATTCGTAACCCATTTCCCACAGGGGTATGGTATCATGGGCTGGCACAGGGTACCCCTGTGGCGAAAGGGAAGGAGGGGGACATCTATGGAAGAAAACATCGTGTCCTCTGTGAAAACGACAGAAGCGGCCGACGGCGCACGGCTGGAACAGATTGCGCCGGAGAAGCCGCCGGTCTCCGGCGGCAGAAAGGCGGGCTTGATCGTCGGCATCGTTGTGGGCGTGCTGGCACTGGCCTACATAGCCGCCTGCGCGGTGGTGCAGTTCCTGTATAACGACACCGCGCTGCCCCACACGGATGTGCTGGGGGTGGACGTGTCGGGACAGGCTGCCCAGCAGATCGAAGCGCTGTGGGAGCAGCAGGGCGAGCGGGTCCTCCATGACACCGCCGTGACCCTGACGGAGAGCGGTGAGAGCATCGGCGCCGTCACGCTGGAGGAGCTGGGCGTCACCGTGACGCCCCAGGCGGCGGCTGTGGCCGCCGGTGCGTCCCGGCGGTACGAAAGCTGGGGCGGCGGGGCGCTGGCATGGCTCCGCGGCGGGTATGAGCTGATCCGCAGCTGGTTTGCCCAGACCTCCGCCGTACCGGCGCTGGACGTGGATCAGTCGGCGCTGGATGCTGCCTGCGAGAAGCTGGCGGCATCGCTGAACTGCACAGTGGTGGACGGCGGCTACCGTCTGGAAAAGGGCGAGGGCCTGTATATCACCAAGCCCGCTGACGGCCGCATGCTGGATGCGCCGCAGCTGGAGAGCGACCTTGCCGCCATGCTGCAAAGCGGGGAGCTGACGCCGGTGGCCTGCGTCTATGAGGAGAAGAAGGCCCAGACCGTGGACGTGCAGGCGATACACGACCAGCTGGCGGGAGAGAAGGTGGAGGCCGTCTGCGACAAGGAGACGGGGAAGCCCACCGAGTCCCGCGTGGGCCTTTCTTTCGATGTGACGGCGGTGCAGGCTCAGCTGGACGCCGCACCGGCGGGTACGGAATTCCTGGCCGATGCGGAGGTGGAGTTCCCCACCGTGTCCACTGAGGAGCTGGAGGAGTGCATGTTCCGCGACGTGCTGGGTACCTACACCACCAAGTGTGCGGGACCCTGGGGCCGCCACCAGAACATCAAGCTGGCGGCGGCGGCCATCAACGGCAGGATCTATAACCCCGGTGAGGAGTTCTGGTATAACTCCGCGGTGGGCCAGCGCACGGCGGCCCGCGGCTATCAGGAGGCCGGCGTCTACGAGGGCGGGCGCACCACCACCGGCATCGGCGGCGGCATCTGCCAGGTGTCCTCCACACTGTACTACGCGGTACTGCTCAGCGATCTGGATATCGTGCTGCGCTACTGCCACATGTTCAACCCGGGCTATATGCCCATGGGCTGCGATGCCACGGTGAGCTGGGGCGGGCCGGACTTCGCCTTCCGCAACAGCCGCGACTATCCTATCAAGATCGTCACGTCCTACAACGACAATACCAACGAGGTGACGTGTACCATTCTGGGCACCAAGGTGGATGACCACTACGTGGTCATGACCAACGCCGTGCTGGGCGTCACGGACTATCAGACGGTATATCAGGAGTCCCCGGACGTGGCCCCGGGCGAGGAGGTCATCGACCAGTATGGCCATACCGGCTACTACGTCCGGACGTGGCGCAACATCTACGATGGCGACGGCAGCCTGCTGTCCAGCCGCGTGGAGGCCGACAGCCACTACGACGTGGGCAACAAGATCATTCTGGTGGCGCCCGGGTATCTGCCGGGCGACAGCGAATAACGAAAAGGGGCATATCCGCGATATGCCCCTTTTTGCAGGCGGAGACTGTCGAATCTTGCGATTTTATTAAGTGTTTCCGCCGAACACCTTAAATTGGCAGCAGCGCACTTGCGTACCGCCGCAGAAGGGGTATAATCGAAATACAGAAATCACCGGAGGGAGGGAAATACTGTGCGCACACTGGTCATCGACGCCGCGGCGCTGGCGCGGAACCTGGACAGGCTGCGTCGGGCCGCGTCGGCCCGCATCATCGGCGTGATAAAGGGGAACGGCTACGGGCTGGGCCTGACAGACTACGCCCGCTTTCTGACGGAGCACGGCGTGGATATGCTGGCTGTGTCCACGGCGGAGGAGGCTGCGGCTCTGCGTCAGGCGGGGATCGCGGCGGAGGTGCTGATGCTGTCCTCCACCGCAGTGCCCCGGGATGTGGCCGTCCTGCTGGACTGCGGCGCCATCCTGACGGTGGGCTCCTGCGCTGCGGCGGAGACAGTGTCCGCCGTGGCCGTGGAAAAGGGCGTCACTGCCCGCGTCCACGTGAAGCTGGACACCGGCATGGGTCGCTTCGGCTTCCTGCCGCAGGACGTGACGGAGGCCGCCGCCCTGCTGAAAAGCCTGCCATCGATGCGGGTGGAGGGGGTGTTCACCCACTTCGCCAACGCCGCCGACGAAGCCTTGACCCGCCGGCAGTACCAGCGGTTTCAGGAGGGAGCGGCCCTGCTGGAGCGGGCCGGTATCGAGACGGGGCTGCGCCACGTCTGCGCCTCCTCCGCGTTTCTGCGGTATCCGGAGATGCAGCTGGACGCGGTGCGTCTGGGCTCGGCGCTGCTGGGACGGCTGTCGGTGCCGGACCCACTGGGGCTGGAGAAGATCGGCTGGCTGGAGACGCAGGTCATGGAGCTGAAGGACTTGCCGTCTGGCTGGAAGGTGGGCTACGCCGGCGCGTACCGCACCAAGCGGCCCACGCGTCTGGCTCTGCTGCCGGCGGGCTATACCAGCGGCGTGGGGGTAACGGAGGAGTCCAACGCCCTGCGCCTGCGGGACAGGGTGTACCGGCTGCTCCGCACCGGGCGGGCACTGCTGCGCAGCAACGGTCTGACGGGGCTGGTCAACGGCCGGCGCTGCCCTGTGCGGGGCGTGGTAGGCGCCACCCAGCTGGCGCTGGACGTGACGGACGTGCCCTGTGCCGTTGGGGACACGGTGCGTCTGGAGGTGCGGCCCAAATACGTGGACAGCGCCGTGCCGCGGGAATACCGATAAGGACGAAAAAAGGAGCCGGACTTCATGAGTCCGGCTCCTTTTATGCAATTTTTTTACCGGCACAGGAAGCTGTACCAGCCCTCGGAGTCGTGCTGCTCCACGATGGTCCAGCCTTCAGCGCGCAGCTTGGCGGAAACCTCTTCCGCGCGGTCGTCGATGATGCCGGAGCACAGGAACAGACCACCCTCCTTCAGGAAGGGCCGCACCTTGCCGGAAAGACCCATGATGACGTCCGCCACGATGTTGGCCACCACCATGTCGTAGTCGCCGCCGAACTCCGCCTGCAATGCCTTGTCCGTCAGCACGTCGCCCCAGCGCACGGTGTAGCGGTCCTTGCCGATGCCATTGAGGGCGGCGTTCTCGTAGGCCACGTCCACGCACTTCTCGTCGATGTCGCAGGCAAAGGCCTCTCTGGCCCCCAGCACCAGCGCCGCGATGGACAGGATGCCGCTGCCGCAGCCCAGATCCAGCACTCTTTCGCCGCCATGGATGTACTTGTCCAGCGATTGCAGGCACAGCCGGGTGGTGGCGTGGCTGCCGGTGCCGAAGGTGAGACCCGGGTTCAGCACCAGCTTCACCCGCCCTCTGGCCTTGGTCTCCTCCCACTGGGGTACCACCAGCAGCCGCTCCCCGATCTCCATGGGCTTGTAGAACTTCTTCCAGTTGTTTTCCCAGTCCGCATCGGCCACGTTGTCGATGGTCAGCAGCATCGGGCCGTACTCCGGATGCTCCTTTTTCAGGGCGGACATGGCGATGCGCACCTGCGCCACGATGTTCAGGGCATCCTCGTTCCGCTCCAGATAGAAGGTGACGCGGCTGACGCCGGCCTTTTCCCGCAGCAGGTCCTCATCCACATAGTCCCAATACTGCCGGTTATGCTCCAGAAAATCCTTGAAATCCGCTTCATCGTCGATGATGACGCCGGTGATGCCCTGCTGCTCCAGCAGTGCCGTCACCGCATCCAGCCCCGACGGCGAGGTGTCGATCTTCAGCTCCAGCCATTCCATGTGCGTTCCCTCCGAATGTGAAGTCATGTGTCAGCGCTTGGTGCCCACGAAGAACAGGCCCATGGTGTTGGGGCCGGTGTGGCTGCCGATGACAGGCCCGATGTAGTTGATATAGACCTCCTTCACGCCGTAGCGGGCCTTCAGCTCCTCTGCCACGGCGCGGGACTCCTTCTCGCAGTCTGCGTGGCAGATGAACATCACCTGCTCACTGGGCTCGATGCCCAGCTCCGCCACCTTGTCGATGAGGGCCTGCAGGCTGGCCTTGCGGCCGCGGGCCTTGCTGACGGGTACCAGCTTTCCCTCGTCGGAGGTATGCATCACCGGCTTGATGGACAGCATGGTACCCAGAAACGCGGTGGTGGCGGACACGCGGCCGCCCATCTTCAGGAAGTTCAGGTCGTCCACGGTGAACCAGTGGTCAATGTGAAGCTTGTTTTCCTCTACCCACTGCACCAGCTCCTCAGCGGACAGACCCTCCCGCTTTTTCTGCACCGCCAGATAAAGCAGCAGCCCCTGCCCCAGCGAGGCGGACAGGGAGTCCACCACGTAGACATGGCTCTCGGGGAACTCGTCCGCCATGGTCTTGGCGGCGATGCAGGCGTTCTGGTACGTGGCGGACAGAGCGCTGGAGAAGTTGACGCACACGATGTCCTTGCCCTGGGCCAGCACGGCGCGCATGGCGTCCTCGAACTGTCCTACATTGGCGGCGGAGGTGGTGCTGAGGATACCGCTGCGGATGTTCTTGTAAAACTCCTCGAAGCTGATCTCACTGCCGTCCAGCATGTTGGCGTAGTCCTTGCCGTTCATGTGGACGGTCAGGGGCACCACGTTCAGCTCCAGCTCCTGGGCCATGTGGGCGTTCAGATCGCAGCAGCTGTCGGTCATGATGATATAGTCACGCATAGCAAAAGCCTCCTTTTGTCGAATGGATGTTCACGATACTCCATGGTAACACGAAACGCGCCAGTTGAAAAGGGGAAACCCGAAAATTTGCGCACCTCTTACAAAAATACGGTCATTTTCCCACGCAGAAGCGGGAGAAGATGGTATCCACCAGATCCTCGCGGATGCGCTTGCCGTTCAGCTCGCCCAGTGCCTCCAGCGCCGCTTCACAGTCCGTCAGCACCACATCCGGCGTCATGCCCATGTCCAGTGCGCCGCGGGCCTCCGCTACGGCGGACAGGGCGCGTTCCACGGCGTCAGCCTGCCGCGCGTTGGTCAGCAGCTCGCCCGCAGGCGTCTCCCCCGCAGGGTACAGCGCCGCCACAGTCTCCGCCAGCGCGTCCAGCCCCGCGCCGGTTTGGGCGGAGATATGCAGCACGCGGGGGAACCGCTCAGCCAAGGCCTCCGCGTCCAGCCTTTGGGGCAGATCGCTCTTGTTCACCAGCACCAGCAGGCGGGGCGTCTGCTCTGCCGCCGCCATGGCCTGTTCGTCCTCATCTGTCAGAGTCTGGGAGCCGTCCAGCACCAGCAGGGCCAGCGCCGCCCGCTGCGCCGCCTGACGGCTGCGTTCCACACCCATAGCCTCGATGCGGTCGGCGCTGTTTCGGATACCGGCGGTATCCGTCAGCCGCAGCAGTACGCCGCCCACCAGCACCTTTTCCTCCACGGTGTCGCGGGTGGTACCGGCGATGTCGGTGACGATGGCGCGGTCGTAGCCCAGCAGGGCGTTGAGCAGGGAGGATTTCCCCGCGTTGGGCCGCCCTAAGATCACGGCGGGGACGCCCTGCTTCAGAAGCTGTCCGCGGGAGAAGGTGGCCAGCAGCCGCTCCAGCTCCCGCTGGGCACGACCCAATGTGTCCAGCATCTCCTGGCGCTGTACGTCCTCGATGTCCTCGTCGGGGTAGTCCACCACGGCATAAAACCGTGCCGCCATGGCCATCAGACCGTCGTAGATACCGGCGATGGTGCGGCTCAGCACACCGTCCAGCTGGCACACCGCGTTTTTCGCCGCCTCCGCCGTCTCCGCGTCGATGAGGTCCGCCACGGACTCCGCCTGGATCAGGTCCATGCGTCCGTTGAGGAAGGCCCGCTGCGTGAACTCGCCGCCTCTGGCCTGACGGCACCCCGCGGCCAACAGCGCGGCCAGACCCGCGTTCAGCACCACCGGCGAGCCGTGGCAGTGTACCTCCGCGCAGTCCTCACCGGTGTAGCTGTTAGGCCCCGCGAACCGGACGCACAGCACATGGTCGATGACGCTGCCGCTCCGGTCCAGCAGGTCGCCATACACCATGCTGCGAGGCTGCTGCGCACCGGCGGGGCGGCCGTTTCTGGCGCGGAACACGCGGTCCAGCGCCGCCAGTGTGCCGGGGCCGGACAGGCGCAGAATGCCGATGGCGCCGGGCAGTTGGGGCGTGGCGATGGCAGCGATGGTGTCGGACATGGCGGGGAGCCTCCTTGCGGTCGTTTTTCCCCAGTATACCACGGCGGACGTCAAAAGGAAAGGGCGGGGATACCCCGCCCTTTCCTTTTTTAGATCTGCCGCAGGACGGAGAGAGGCCCCGCACCTAATAAAACAAGAGACACGCCGGATGGCGTGTCTCTTGTTTTATTAGGTGGTTACTCGGCCTTGGGAGCCTCAGCGGCGGCCTTGGCGGCAGCAGCCTTCTTCTCAGCAGCAGCCTTCTGCGCAGCCTTGAACTTCTCCTTCTCCTCGGGAGTGGGGATGGGCTCGATGGCGTTGCGGGGGCAGGCCTTGGCGCACATGGTGCAGTTCTTGCACTTGCTGTAATCGATGACGGCCACGTTGTTCTCCACGTGGATGGCGTCGAACTTACAGGTGCGCTCACACATACCGCAGGCGATGCAGCTGG
>ERZ835980.1488-NODE-1488-length-25614-cov-3.743574_pt1 | contig 25614 bp, 20 predicted proteins | sample MGYA00519943_ERZ835980 | MGnify/ENA primary metagenome ERZ835980 (study PRJEB31850, sample SAMEA3708791) | human gut metagenome | biome: human gut; feature: human-associated habitat; material: faeces | place: China | collected 2014 ... | reverse complement strand
GGATGAAACAGTCCTGTGGACTGTTTCCAAATTCCGGCTGGACGGAATTTGCACCTTGTGTGCTTCCTGGGTAAGGGCTTGCATGGCCTTTGCGGGAAGGAAAATGCATGATCTTCGCAGAAGGAATGGACTTTTTCCCGAAAGAATGCTATAATCATTTCATCAGACCACATCCGGCCCGGGCCGGGGATTTGGAGGAAGCCGATGAAAAAGATTGCAGTTCTGATTCCCTGCTACAATGAAAGTCAGACCATTGCCAAGGTTGTCGCCGATTATCGGGCGGCGCTGCCGGAGGCAGACATTTATGTATACGATAACAACTCCAAGGACGGCACTGACGAGATCGCCCGGAGGGCGGGGGCCATCGTTCGCTACGAGCACCGCCAGGGCAAGGGCAACGTGATCCGGACCATGTTCCGGGACATTGAGGCGGACTGCTACCTGATGATCGACGGCGACGATACCTACCCGGCGGAGAATGCCCGGGAGATGGTGGACCAGGTGCTGGAGCAGGGAGTGGATATGGTCATTGGCGACCGGCTGTCCTCTACCTATTTCACGGAGAATAAGCGCCCCTTCCACAATGCAGGCAATGTGCTGGTACGTAAGCTCGTAAACGGTTTCTTCCGGGGCAATGTGACGGACATCATGACAGGCTACCGCGCCTTTAGCCGGACCTTCGTCAAGAGCTTCCCCATTCTGTCCAAGGGCTTTGAGATCGAGACGGAGATGACCATTCATGCGCTGGATAAGAATCTGTGCCTGTCCTCCGTCCCCGTGGGCTATCGGGACCGCCCCACCGGCAGCGAATCCAAGCTGAATACCTTCTCCGATGGCTTCAAGGTCCTTAAGACCATCGGCACGCTGGTAAAGGATTACAAGCCGATGCCCTTTTTCACCTGCATTGCGGCGATCCTGGCCCTGGTGTCCGTGCTCCTGTTCATTCCGGTGCTGGCGGAGTACAATGCCACGGGGCTGGTGCCCAGAATTCCCACGCTGGTGGTTTCCGGCTTCTTTATGGTTGCGGCGCTGCTGGTGCTGGCTGTGGGCATGATTTTGGACAGCCAGAGAAAACGTGCCCGTCAGAATTTTGAGCTTCAGATGAACATTCTCGCCTCCATACAGCACCTGCGGGACGAGAAATAAAAAAAGCTTTCTGTCAATCGTTGGGGTAGGGATAAAAGCGAAATAAAAAAGACTGCCATTGCCTCTGCGCGGCTTTCGCGGATGGGCAATGGCAGTTTGTTCTGTTCCGGGATTACCGGGCGAATGCGGTCAGGAGTTATCTGCGCAGATTTCCAAAAACTCCCGGACGATGGCTCTGGGGGGCTTGCCGCTGCGCCAGATCAGCAGAATTTTGGTGTTCAGGGATTCCTCCTGGATGGGCCGGATGCACAGTCCCTTGCAGAGATTTTCCATGGATCTTGGGAAAATGGCGGTGGCAAGGCCCTGCTCTGCCCACTGCATGGCGTCCCGGGCGTCGTCGCAGACGCACAGCACCCTGGGCTCCAGTCCCTGGGCATGGAAGGCATCCAGAAGGAAGCGCTCATAGCGCCGGTAGAGGATGAGGGGGGTGCCGGTCAGCTCCTTCAGGGAAAGGCCCCCGCCGGAGACGCCGGGGCCGGAAACCGCGATCATCGGTTCCTCGCAGAAAAGCTGGTAGTCCAGATCGTCCAGCTGCAAGGGGGTGCGCACCACGGAAACATCAATGATCCCGCTCCGCAGCAGATCTGCCAGGGAGTAGGTGGAGCCGTCGTGGACCTCAAAGGTCACCTCCGGGTGCTTTTGCACGAAGGCGGAAATTATTGGCAGAATGGGACCTACGGTGGTGGAGGTCATGCCCAGGCGCAGAACCTGACGCTTGCCGATCTGGCTGACCTCCAGCTTGGTGGAGTCCGCAAATTGCAGCAGCTCCTCAGAGCGCTGGTACAGGAGCTTTCCGGCCTCCGTCATGGTGACGCCCTGGCGGCTGCGCTCGAATAGGACCACATCCAGCTCCTCCTCCAGCAGCTTCAGCTGATAGCTCAGGGGCGGCTGGGACATATTGAGCTGCCGGGCTGCCTCGTTGATGCTGCCGGTCAGGGCGATTTTCCGAAAGTATTCCAGCTGACGTATTTCCATAGGATATCCCTCGCTGATATATTTTTTATATTACACAGGCATAGAAACAAAATTATTCATATGAATCATACCGTGCTATAATGTGCTTGTCAATCAAGAAAATGCAATAGGAGCGACAAATATGAAAAAACTGGCAAGTTACCTGAAGCGGTACACCAAGGAGAGCATCCTGGCCCCGCTGTTCAAGCTGCTGGAAGTCGTGTTTGACCTGATGGTCCCATTGGTCGTTGCCCGCATGATCAATATCGGCGTGGCGGGCAATGACCGGGGCTATATGGTCCGGTGCTTCCTGATCCTGATCCTTATGGCCCTGCTGGGCCTTGCGGCCAGCATTACGGCCCAGTTCTTTGCGGCCAAGGCCAGTACCGGCTTTGCGGCGGACCTGCGGCAGGCGGTATTTGACCATATCCAGGGCTTCTCCTTTACGGAGCTGGATACCCTGGGGGCCGACACCATGATCACCCGGCTGACAGACGATATCAACCAAGTCCAGACCGGCGTCAACATGGGCCTGCGGCTGCTGCTGCGCAGCCCCTTTGTGGTCTTCGGCGCTATGATCATGGCCTTCACCATTGATGTATCCTGTGCCTGGGTCTTTGCGGTGGTCATTCCCGTGCTGTTTGTGGCTGTCTTTGCCATTATGCTGAGCAGCATCCCGCTGTACCGGAAGGCTCAGTCCGCTCTGGACCGGGTGACCTGCGTGACCCGGGAGAACCTCACCGGCGTGCGGGTCATCCGCGCCTTCTGCCGGGAGGACCATTCCGTCAGGGAGTTTGACGAGAGCAGCCAGGCCCTTACCAAGCTCAATGAGTTCGTGGGCAAAATTTCCGCCCTGCTGAACCCTCTGACCTATGTGCTCATCAACCTTGCAGCCGTGGTCCTCATCGACCGGGCGGCCCTCCGGGTGAATATCGGCTCTATCGCCCAGGGCGATGTGGTGGCGCTGAACAACTATATGCTCCAGATCACCGTGGAGCTCATTAAGCTGGCCTCTCTGATCATCACCCTGACCAAATCCATGGCCTGTGCCGGCCGTGTGGCCGGTGTTCTGGAGCAGCCCACCTCCATGACCTATCCCGAGAAGGATGCCCAGCCCCGGGAAAATGGCGACGAGGCGGTACGCTTTGACCGCGTGAACTTCACCTACCGCAATGCCGGTGCCCCCAGCCTGACGGACATCAGCTTTTGCGCCGGGAAGGGCCAGACCGTCGGCATCATCGGCGGCACCGGCAGCGGCAAGTCTACCCTCATCAGCCTGATCCCCCGGTTCTATGATGCAGCCTCCGGCACGGTTTGCCTGGACGGCTGCAATGTGAAGGAATACACCCAGCAGGCCCTGTGCCGGAAGGTCGCCGTGGTGCAGCAGCGTTCGGTGCTGTTCCAGGGCACCATTCGGGACAATCTGCGCTGGGGCAATGAAAATGCCTCGGATGAGGAGCTGTGGCAGGCCCTTGAGGTTGCCCAGGCCCGGGAAATTGTAGAGGGCAAAGAGGGGCAGCTGGATTTCCGGCTGGAGCAGGGGGGACGGAATCTCTCCGGCGGCCAGAAGCAGCGGCTTTCCATTGCCCGGGCGCTTGTGAAGAAGCCGGAGATCCTGATTCTGGACGACAGCTCCAGCGCTCTGGACTTTGCCACGGACGCCGCCCTGCGCAGCGCCATTCATGGCCTTGGCAGCGGCGTCACCACCTTCCTGGTGTCCCAGCGCATTGCCTGTATCCGGCAGGCGGACCAGATCCTTGTGCTGGACAACGGCAGCCTTGCGGGCGTCGGCACCCATGAGGAGCTGCTGGAAAGCTGCGGCCTCTACCAGGAGATCTTTGATTCCCAGTTCCCGGGGGAACGGGAGAAGAAGGAGGGGAATGTGTGATGAAAAGAAAGACCAATCCGGAGAACGGAAAGACCCTGAAAAAGCTCTGGGATCACATTGCCAAATTCCGGGTGCTGCTGATATTGAGCGTGCTCATGGCCGGTGTCACCGTGGTTTTGCAGCTCTATGTCCCCATCCTGTTCGGCGACGCCATCGACAACATCCTGGCGGCCGGAAAAGTGGATTTCGCCATGGTTGGCTTCTATCTGAAGCGTGTTGTCATTCTGGCGGTGCTCTCGGGAGTGACCGGCTGGGTCATGAGCGTCATCAACAACCGCATGACCTACCGTGTGGTCCAGGATATCCGCGCCCAGTCCATCCGGCATATCCAGCATTTGCCCCTGTCCTATTTGGATAAGCACAGCTCCGGCGACATCGTCAGCCGGATCATCGCCGATGCGGATATCCTGTCCGATGGCCTGCTGCTGGGCTTTTCCCAGCTCTTTTCCGGCATTGTCACCATTGTGGTGACGCTGGTATTCATGTTTTCCAAGAACTTTTGGATTACGCTGCTGGTCATCTGCCTGACCCCTGTCAGCTTCTGGGTGGCGAAGTTCATTTCCTCCCACTCCTACGGGATGTTCCGCAAGCAGAGCGAGGCCAGAGGCAAGCAGACGGCCCTGATCGATGAGATCATCGGCAATCAGAAGGTGGTCCGTGCCTATGGCTATGAGGAAAGAGCTTCCAGGCGCTTTGCCGAAATCAACGGGGAGCTTCGCGACTACAGTGCCCAGGCGGTGTTCTACAGCAGCCTGACCAATCCCTGCACCCGGTTTGTCAACAGCCTGATCTATGCAGGCGTGGCCCTGCTGGGGGCGATCCTGATTCCCGTGGGCAGCCTGACGGTAGGCGGCCTGACGGTGCTGCTGTCCTATGCCAACCAGTATATGAAGCCCTTCAATGACATCAGCTCCGTGGTCACGGAGATGCAGAACGCCCTGGCCTGCGCCGCAAGGCTCTTCGCCCTGCTGGAGGAGCCGGAGGAAAGCGAGGATGCTGCCGGTACCCTGGAAGCGCCCAGGGGCAATGTGGGAATTGAGGATGTTTCCTTCAGCTATGACCCCAATCGGAAGCTGATTGAGCACTTCAACCTGGATGTAAAGCCCGGAATGCGGATTGCCATTGTCGGCCCCACGGGCTGCGGCAAGACCACCTTTATCAATCTGCTTATGCGCTTCTACGACACGGACAAGGGCGAGATCACCGTAGACGGCAAGGAGATCAAAACCCTTTCCCGCCATGCCCTGCGGTCCGGCTACGGCATGGTCTTGCAGGACACCTGGATCAAGCAGGGCACCGTCCGGGAGAACATCGCCTTCGGCAAGCCTGATGCCACGGATGAGGAGATCATCCGGGCCGCCAAGGAGGCCCACAGCTGGGAGTTCATCCGCCGTCTGCCCCAGGGCTTGGATACCGTCCTCTACGAGGACAGCATCAGCCAGGGCCAGAAGCAGCTGCTGTGCATCACCCGGGTTATGCTGACCCTGCCGCCCATGCTGATTTTGGATGAGGCCACTTCCAGCATCGATACCCGCACGGAGATGCTGATTCAGCAGGCCTTCGACAAGCTCATGGAGGGCCGCACCAGCTTCGTGGTGGCCCACCGCCTGTCCACCATCCGCAATGCCTCTCTGATTCTCGTTATGCGCGACGGCAAGATCATTGAGCAGGGAACCCATGAGGAGCTCCTGGCCAAGGGCGGGTTCTACAATACCCTCTATAACAGTCAGTTCCAAAGAGTGTAACACAATTCCAAACCAGAAGCGCAGCGTTTCCTGATGGCCTGAAAGGGCAGGGGAGCCGCTGCGCTTTTTGCATTCTCGGAGGAAATGCGGCAGGAAGAAGGAAAACTGCCGCTTGAATTAATGCAACTTTTGACGAAAGAAACTGCACGGTGTATTTGAGCGAAAATCAAATGTCCTCGAAAATGTAGTCAATCAGTCGTTATATGTTTGAGATTCTCTACAGATATCTGTGGAATTCTACAAAAAGAAAAGAAAGCATTGACTTTCGAAATTGAAGTGCTATACTGATTTCATTCATTTTCTTTAACACGATAAAGTAATAATGTGTTAAAAGCAATGGGAGGTTTCAACTATGGATGCAAAGAAAATCATGCAGGCGGCTCTGGCGATTCAGCCGGAAATTCAGGCAAATCGCAGAGAACTGCACCGTCACCCGGAGCTGGGTATGGATTTGGTCTATACCAAGGCCTTTGTCAAAACAAAGCTTGAGGAAATGGGCTATGTGCCCCAGGAATGCGGCAAGAGCGGCCTGGTGGTCCTGGCCGGTGGAAAGAGCCCGGCAAGTGCTTCCTGATTCGGGGCGATATGGATGCCCTGCCTGTAGAGGAGCAAGCAAATGTGGAATTCCGTTCCCAGAATCCCGGCAAGATGCATGCCTGCGGCCATGACACCCATACCGCTATGATGCTGGGCGCAGCAAAGCTGCTCAAGGGCATGGAGGACGAAATCGAGGGCACGGTCAAGCTCATGTTCCAGCCCGGCGAGGAAACATTGGAGGGAGCACAGGATATGCTGGCGGCAGGGATTCTGGAGAATCCGAAGGTGGACGCCGGACTGATGATCCATTCCATGACCGGCATGCCCTTCCCCAAGGGCATGGTTGCCATTCTGGATGGAGGCAGGGGAATGGCCTCCTGTGACCAATACAAGATCACTGTCAAGGGCAAGGGCGGCCACGGCGCCATGCCCCATCTGACCATTGACCCAATCACCGCTGCAGCCCATATTCAAGTGGGGCTTGCAGAGCTCCACAGCAGGGAATTGGAGCCCGGAACCTTCGGCGTTGTCACCACGGGCATGTTCCATGCAGGCGGCGCACCCAATGTTATTGCAGACAATGCGGTGATGGAGGGCACCATCCGTACCGGAGACATCAAGGTTGAGAAGATGCTGATGGATCGGCTGACGGAAATTGCCAAGACCATTGCCAAGGCCTACCGATGCGAGGCGGATGTGGAATTTGTCAAGCATTGCCCGCCCATGATCTCCGATATGGAGGTGGGGGCAGCTACTACCAAGTATATGAAGGAGCTCCTGGGGGACGGTGCTGTGCCTATGTCCGTGATTGCTCCCGGCAATAAGGTCAGCGGCGGCAGTGAGGACTTCGCTTTTATCAGCAATGAGATTCCCGCCTGCGCTTTGATGCTGGCTACCGTGGGGGACGACAAGGAGAACTATGCATACCCCCAGCACCATCCTAAGGCCAACTTCAATGATGAGGTTCTCTACGAGGGAACTGCTTCCTATGTTTATGTGGCCACCCGCTGGCTGGAAGAGCACAAATAAAGGATTTTAAGAACAGAAAGAGAGGAAATCACTATGGTAAAGGGATCTGTTGTTGCGAACAGCCCGCTGTTGTATGCCCTGATCGTTGTGGGCCTGGGCATTATCATCGCATATGCAATTATGAGCGTTAAGAAAGCCTCCGCAAGATGTGCCGAGCTTGGCATTGGAAGCGATGTCATCAAGAACGTTGTGAAGTCCACCGTCGTGTCCTCCATTGTCCCCAGCCTTGCCATTCTGCTGGGATTTATCACCCTGACGGTTTCTCTGGGGGCGGCGCTGCCCTGGTGGCGGCTGTCTGTTATCGGCTCTCTGTCCTATGAAGCGATGGCCGCTTCCTATGCTGCCAACGGCCTGGGTGTGCAGCTGTCCGATGTGCTGACCTCCGATGCAACGGTCTTCGGTGCGATTATGATCGTCATGTCCATCGGCATTTGCACCGGCCCAATTATGGTGACCCTGTTTGCAAAGAAGTACTCCACCGGAATCATGCAGGCCAAGACCGGCAAGAGCGAGTTTGGCCAGATCATGGCAGGGTGCTTCATGCTGGCAATGTTCTGCGTATATATCCCCATTATGGTATTCACGGACCTGCCCACAACCATGACCCTGGTGGTCAGCCTGATCGTGACCGTGATTTGCGGCACCATTGCCAAGAAGCACCCGGTGCTCAATGACTTCACCATGGCAATCGCAATGATCGTAGCAATGGCATCCAGCGTTCTCTGGGTGCAGGTATTTGCGTAAGGGAGGAAAAGAAAATGGCAAAACAAAAAACACCTACAACCCTCGATCCGTTTACTCAGTGGGCCCATAAAACCGGCCGTATCTTCATGATTGTTTTCACTGTGTACATGGTGGTAATGCCCTTTATCATCTGCACCGTCTATGACTGCATGCCCAGCTTTAAGATGTGTCTTCCGGGCCTGATTTCCATTCTGGTCATTATGACTCCCATGAGCATTGCAGAGATCGGCAGCTATACCCCCATCCTGGGTTCCTCCAGCTATCTGACCTTTGCCTCCGGCAATCTGATGAACCTGAAAATGCCCTGCATTATCAATGCCCAAAAGATTGCCAAGGTGGAGCAGAGCACGGTAGAGGGCGATGCCATTGCCTTGATTGCCACCGCTGTTTCCTCCAGCGTGACCATTGTCATCCTGGCGCTGGGCATGCTGCTGCTGTCCTTCATTCAGCCAATTCTGGAGAACGAGACCTTCGAAACCGCCAGCAACTATCTGCTGCCTGCGCTGTTCGGCTGCATGAGCCTTGGCCTGCTGGGCAAGGGCAGCGGCAAGACCAAGGTCAAGAATAAGCTGCTCCCTGCCATTATCCCCGTGATCCTTGTGTCCGTGCTGACCATCATGGGCATTGCCACCACCGGCATTGCCGGGATTCTGATGATCGTGATGATCCCCATCCTGATTCTGATTTCCTGGATTATGTGGAAAGCCGGAATCGTCAAGGTTGTTCCTAACGATTGAGCGAAAAAGCTGCCCCAAAGCGTTTGAGAAGCGCTTTGGGGCAATTTTTAAACCTGCGTTTATTCCTCCCGAATGCTCTCCACAATGCTGCCTTCAAGCATTTTTTTGACCTGCCTTCGGATCACCAGATAGCATAGCCCGGTGAGCAGGAGGGCGGTAAAGATGCTCGTGGTGGCGTTGAGCCGGATTTCCCGCCAATTGTATTGCAGATAGCCCCAGGCGCTGAAAAGGTGCAGCCCGACCACCAGCAGCCAGGCAAGCCCGGCGGTTTCCGGGATCTGCCGGAAAAAGAGCTGGGTCAGGCTCCTTTCGTCGCAGCCCACGGCCCGCAATGTTCCAATGGTGCGCGTTTCTGCGCGTATCTGGCGAAGGATGCTGCCGCAGAGCAGGAGCACCGTTAAAAGCAGCATTGCAATGCTCAGGCCGCAGAAGAAGACGATGCGGCGCATGCCGCTGCCGGTCCGGCTGGTCTGGCTTTCCCGGTCATCCAGGACAGTAATGTCATCCTCCCGGGCGGCAATGCGCTCCAGGGCGGCCCGGAGTGCGTCATACTGTGTTTGGGTGATATCCTCCCGGTTATTGATGCGAATATATTGGGTGTTGTCGCAAACAAGACCCATATTTTTCAGCCCCTGAGGCGTTGTGATCACCTGGCAGCCCGAGCCGGTGAAGCGCTCCGCATTCACCACTGCGCCGATTTTCGGCTCCGCACGCAAACCTCTCGCCGTATCAAAAGGCAGCGCCTGGGCTGAGGTTGTCAGATCGATATTCTGCGATTGCAGCTGCGTCAGGCACAGCTGCACAAGGGGCAAAACTTCCCCCGCCCCAAACTGGTCGTTCTCCACAGGGACATAGCCTTCCTTCGGCGTGCAGGAGATGCTTCCGATGCCGTCTTCCCGGTATTGCGCATAGAATTCCGGGACATTTACAATGACTTCCTCTCCGGCATCGATTTTGGCAAGGTCGATTTTTCCGCCGGTGGTGCTTTTCTCCAGCCCGGATAAATCGGAGAGCACCAGAAGCGTCAGCTCCATGGTTGATTTCTCCGTTCCCAGAGCCGCTTTCAGTGCCTCATGCCAGGCGTAGGCCCGGGGGTGCTTCCCGGCTGCGTCCCGGTATAGCTGGGTGTTATCAAAAGCGGCTTTTTCAAAATAACTGCCCACGTGGTCGGTAAGGCCGATCACATCGGCATACCAGCAGCCCTTTGCGTCGACAACACCCGGAAGAGCCTGAATTTCCTCCAAAACCTCCGTATCGATATGGTAGGCCCGTTCCGCAGTGAACAGGGGACAGCCGGTATTGAAATTATCCCGTTCCAGAGCAATGCTTTGTGTGTCCGTATAGGATGCCTTGGTGGAATGGAGGACCTGCACCTGATAGAAAATCTCCGAAACGCTGGCATAGACAGCCAGATTCAGGATAACGGTCATCAGCAGGCAGCCCAGCTGCCGCAGGGGGTGGAAGCGAAACCGCCGGGCATTCCACAAGGATGCAAGATGGAAGCGTTTCCTGGAGCGAATTTTGGGAAACCCCAGCACCGGTCCCTGGAATGCCGCCGCCTGGGTGCGGGAAAACAGCGCAGGCAGCCGGGCAGCCAGCCAGACAAGCAGGAAGCTGCCAAGGGCAGCCCCCAGAATCCAGGGCACCCTGGGCGCAAAATGCAGGCTGTCCGGGAAAATCCGGCACATGCCCCATACCAAAAGAAAGGCGCAGCCAACCGCGGCAGGGCAGAGCAGGGCAGACAGAACCATTGCCTCCCGGCTGCTGATGCTGCGCAGCTGATGCCTGGTCGCGCCGATGGTGCGATATATGGCGTATTGCTGCCGCTTCCGGTCAAACTGGCCGCCGGTGGCCTCCAAAATGCCGATGAGGCTGCCGCCCAGCAGGCAGGCGTCGCCCAGCAGAAGGGAAGCACTGATGTTTATATTCTCCCGGAACTGCGCCCAAAAGCCGTAAAACGGCTCCGTTTCGTAGATGTTTCCGAACCAGTCGACGCCCCGACAGCTGTTTTCGGGAAAGGCAGCGGAAAGGGCTTCCATGCCGCCCTTCCCGGAAAAAATCACCACCAGATGCCGGTTCACCGCACTGCCGCCCTCCTGGGATGACACCAGAATTTCCGGCATGGCAAGGCTGGAATCCGGAACCGCCGACAGAAAGTCCTCCCGGGTGTCATCTGCAAACTGGGGCTGCAAAATGCCCACGATGCGGTATTGTCTGGTTTCGGTTTTGCTCTTGGCCGTGAAGGGGACGACCAGACTGTCTCCCACCTGCGCCCCGGGCTGCAGCCGCTCCAGGGCCGTGAGATCCACTGCCGCCTCTCCGGCCTTTTCCGGCAGCCGCCCTTCCATGCAGCGGCGGTTGAGGATTCGCTGGGCGGCTTCATCGTAATAGCCCACAGGGAAATCCTTCACCTGCCCGAGCACGGTCACGCAGCCATACTGCCGCACCCCGGGGATGTTCTCCGGCACAGACTGTACATCGAATACAAAGGCGTCCTCGCTGCCGTAGGCCCCATTCCGCCGGTCTGTGGCGGCCTGCATCAGGGCAAGGGCTCCCAGCACCGTGGAAACCGCTGCGAAAATCGCCAGAAACGCGCTGATACCCAGCAGGAGATAGTCCTTTTTATTGGCCCGGATGCCGGAAAAGGCCAGGCGGTTCATGGTCAGCTTTTTCATAGCTGCACCCCTCCGCTGTCCCGGGCAATCTTCCCGTCCGTCAGGTGGATCACCCGCTGGGCCTGCTCCGCAACCCCCAGGTCGTGGGTCACCAGCACCAGGGTGATGCCCAGCTCCCGGTTCAGCTCCCGCAGCAGCTCCAGGACCATCCGCCCGGTCTGGCCGTCCAGGTTGCCCGTGGGCTCGTCGGCGAAGAGGATTTCCGGCTTGTTGGCCAGAGCCCGGGCAATGGCAAAGCGCTGCTGCTGCCCGCCGGACATGGCCGAGGGCAGGTGGTTCCGTCGGCTGTCAATGCCCAGAATATCGATGAGTCGGTTCAGGTAAGCTTCATCCGGGCTGCGCTTGTCCAGCATCAGGGGCAGCAGGATGTTTTCCATCCCCGTCAGCTCCCGCACCAGATTGTAGCTCTGGAATACAAAGCCGAACTGCCGCCGCCGGAGGATGGCCAGCTGGTCATCCCGGAGCCGGTAAAGGTCCTTGTCCCGAAATTGGACGCTGCCTTCTGTGGGCCTGTCCAGTCCCCCCAGCATATGCAGCAGGGTGGATTTGCCCGAGCCGCTGGGGCCTGTGATGGCCGTGAAGCTGCCCTGCTCCAGGGAGAGGGATACGCAGTCCAGGGCCTTCACCAGCTCTTCGCCCCTGCCATAGTGCTTGGAAAGGGACGTACACTGCAAAATTGTCATGAAAAAGCCTCCTTTGGGATTGGATAGCTCCATTGTAATGCGGGAAGCTTACGCTGCCGTGACGGCTGCCTTACGATTTCGCAAGACAGCTGTCCAGCTTCGGAAAAAACAGGGTGAATTGCAGCCCACCGGGGATGTTTTCGGCGGTGACGCTGCCGTGGTGGCGGAGAACCACCTCTTTCACAATGGCAAGGCCGATCCCCGCCCCGTGGCCCGGGTGGCTGCCGTGGTAAAACCGTTCGAAGAGCCTGGGAAGCTCCTCGGCGCTGACGCCGCCGCCGTCATCGGAAAGGCAAATCGCCACCTCTCCCGCCGTCTCCTCGATGGAAATGCAGATGTGCCCGGAGGGAAGCGTGTGCTCACAGGCGTTTTTCAGCAGATTGGTAATGGCTTCGCCCATCCAGATCTCGTCACAGCGCAGCGCGGCCGTGCCTGTGACCGTCAATGTTTTCTCCGGGTATAGCTTCGCCAGGGGCTGCCAGCAGCTGCTTACAAGCTCCAATAAATCGTGGCTTTCAAAATGAAAGGCGTAGCCGTCGGCGCAGAGCCGTTCCAGCCGCAGCAGGCCGGAGATCAGGGCCTGCATCCGCTCCAGCTGGACCTGCTCCTGTTCCAAATGCGCCCCCTGGTCCAGCTCCACAAATAATTGCAGGGAGGCCAGGGGCGTTTTCAGCTGGTGGGAGATGTCCGTCAGCAGGTTTTCGCTGCGGCGGGCCTCCAGCCGGGTCTGCTCCCTGGCGTGGAGCAGGGCATTTTCCAGCCGGGCGGCGGCGTTTTGCAGCCGGGCACTGGGGCTCTCCCCAAGAGAGATTTCCAGAGGTGCTTTTTGCCCGTCCAAAAACGCCTCCATTTGCCGGTATAGCTTTTTCGTCTTCTGCCGCTGCCGCAATAGCCCCCAGAGAAGGCCCAGGCAGAGGGCCGACAGCCCAATGCTCAGTCCACCCATTGGTAGCCCACCCCCCGGACGGTTTGGATATGCTGCCCGCCGATCTTCTCCCGCAGGCGGCTGATGTGGACGGAGAGCGTATTGTCGTCCACGAATTTCCCGTCGCTGTCCCATAGAGCACCTAAAAGAATGTCCCGGGTGGCAACGCCACGCTGCCTTATAAGGCATAGGAGAATTTTGTATTCCGTCAGCGTCAGAGGCAGCGCCGCCCCCTGGCGGAGCACCTGCATACGGGCCTGGTCAATTTCCAGCTCCCCCCGGGTCAGATTGGGGCTGTCCTTGCGCAGCAGCACCCGAATGCGGCTCAGAAGCTCCTGAACCCGGAAGGGCTTGGTCACATAGTCGTTGCCCCCGGCGTCCAGCCCGGTGACAATGTCGAATTCCTCGTCCCGGGCGGTGAGGAAGAGAATGGGCGCGGCGCACCCCCTTGCCCGGAGCTCCCGGCAGAAGGAAATGCCGTCCCCGTCCGGCAGTGTCACATCCAGGATCAGCAGGTCAAAGTTCCGGCTGTAAACGGACTGCCTTGCCTGAGAAAGATTCCAGGCCTGGCAGGGGACATAGCCGCTTTTTTGCAGCAGTTCCGTAAGCCCCTGGGAAAGATAAAGATCGTCTTCCACAAGAAGAATGGAAGAGGCCATGGCATACACCTCCAATTTTGAACCATTATACCACAATATACAAGGGCATGTCCTGAAGATTTCGTAAGGGAAGCCCCACAAAATGACAATGGCGGCAGCCTGGTATCATCCGGCCCGTTTGGGCTGGGAGACAAGAGGCTGCCGCCGCTGTGCTGCTGTTAAGATGTGTTTACAGGTGCAGCTGCTCCCGCAGTGCACCCTGCAGAACCTGAGAGAAGTTGATGTTGTGTTCCAGTGCTGCGGCATTCAACCAGGCGGGGAGCGTCACGGTCCTGCTGACGGACCGGTTGACCTGTGCCATGCGAATGGAGGGCATATACACATCCACAAGGACGGCCCGCTCGTTGGCTTCCAGATGAACATTTTTCAGAGAAGTTGCCTCGGGAATCCTTTCCCCATCCTCCTCCATGCCAAAAAGAACACAGCCAAGCAGCTCCCTGGCGCTGGTAAGTGCATCATCGTCGTCCACACCGCTGGTGGCAACATCCAGATCCGGGAAAAAAACGGAAATTTCTTCGCCTTCCTTATAGGAAAAAACGGCGGGGAAGGTATATCTTTCGGGCTTTTTCACAACACATACCTCCAAAAACAAAAGATACGTCAGGAGGGCGCCAGATCACCGGAACCGGAGACCAGACTGCCGCTCGATGCTGTCCAGGGTCTTGCGGGGAATATCCTTGTCCGGGTGCTTAACGGTAACGCGCCCCGGCTTCTGAGGATGTTTAAATTGGTGATGACTTCCCACGGTATTCACGAGATACCACCCATCCGCTTTTAACGCCTGGATAACATCCCGTGAGCTGTAGCTTCTCATAGAATGTCCCTCCTGACGCAAACATACTAACACATATTATTCTATTTGTCAATACATGTGACACATATTATTATATGCGTTATTTTGCAATTACGCTGTGTAATACTGCGCCTGAGCGTTCCAAAGCTGGGCGTATTTGCCGGAGGCCTGTTCCAGCAATGCCTCGTGGGTGCCCTGCTGGAGGATGCTTCCCCGGTCGAAGACCAGAATCTCATCGCAGAACTTGCAGCTGGACAAGCGGTGGCTGATGTAGATGGCGGTTTTGTCGCCGGAGATCTCGTTGAACTTGGCGTAGATCTCTGCCTCGGCCATGGGATCGAGGGCGGCGGTGGGCTCGTCCAGGATGATGAAGGGGGCGTCCTTATACAGCGCCCGGGCGATGGCGATCTTCTGGGCCTCGCCGCCGGAGACCTCGATGCCGTCCTCACCGTAGTCCTTATAAAGCTGGGTGTTCAGCCCCTTGGGGAGGCTCTCCAGCCGGGGGCCGAAGCCTGCGTCTGCCAGAGCCTGTTTCACCCGCTGGGGGTCATAGTCTATAGAGCCCGCCACATTGCTGCCCAGGCTCTGGGAGATCAGCTGGAAGTCCTGGAAGACGATGGAGAAAATGCCCATATAGTCGTCATACCGGTATTTCCGAATGTCGATGCCGTTTAGAAGAATTTCCCCCTCCTGAGGGTCGTACAGGCGGCACAAGAGCTTAATAAAGGTGGTCTTGCCGCTGCCGTTTTCCCCGACGATGGCCAGACGCTTGCCGATTTGGAACTTCATGGAGACGTTTCGCAGCGCCCAGGTTTCGCTTCCGGGATATTTGAACGAAACATTTCTGAATTCCACCTGGTAGTTCCGGTCCGCCCGCTTTTCCGTGGTCAGGCTGCCCTGGTACATGGCGTTGGGCAGGTCCAGGTAGCGGAAGGTATTGTCCAGATGGGTGGTGTTGGCTTTCATAGCTCCCAAAGAGGAAATCAGAATGTTGAGAGATTCCGCCAGCGCCGTTGCGGCCCCAACATACTGGGTGACAAGGCCAATATCAAAGGCCCCGGCCCAGGCCTTGAGACAGGTAAAGACGTAAATACACCCGACGGCGATGGCGGACATGCTGGTTGCCAGAGAATAGCAGGTGCCCGGCTTTCCCAGTGCGGCCCGGCCGAAGGTCCCCGTCGCCGTAAACACCCGATTCTGGGAAGACAAGTGATCGATCATTTCCTGCTGCCGGTAGACACGCATATCCATTTGAATATTTTTCTGCCGGGACAGCTTCGTAATATAGGTATATACCCGGTTTCCAAAGGTGGCATCTTTGGAGAGGCGATCGTTTTCCTGGGCGTATACAGTATAGAGTCTGCCGGAAAGAAGGCTGATGCCCACAAAGAGTCCACCCAAAGAAAGGAGAAACCAAGGACTGCTTAATAGCACAAGCTTTCCCGCACTTTCCGGTACCGGGGTGGCGAAAAGCCGGACGGTCAGGGCGATGCCGCTGAAAATGCCGGTCAGAGACCCAATCAACTGCTTATAGATGATGGCAGCATTGATAAGCCCCAGGCCGCCCCATTGTTCATTCTGGGAAATCTGGGCCCGGAGGCTCCTTACCTCCTGCCTGTCCGCGTCGGCAAAGTCCATGGACATGGCTTTTTCGCTGAAAAGCAGCTCCTTCCGCCCATAAATGTCGTTGAGCAAGGTCTCCTCCCGCTCCATAAAGAACGAGCGCAGAACGGACAGAAGAGCGGTTGCCAGAATGGAGACAATGACCCATTTCCAGAGGACATTGGGCCTCCTCAGGGTTGCCAGCTCCGTTAAAATTCTGGCGGAGAGGAATACCGTGGCGTAGGGAAGAACGGCTTTTACAATGGCGTTCAGGGTCACAATGGGAAAGAACTGAGGGGTGACCCCGTGGAGCGTCCGAATCGCCCGGATTTCCCGGGAAAGGTGATATTGGAAACTGCGCTTCATTAGAAGTCCCTCCCTTCCTGATAGTAGCGGCTCTGGATTTCAAAGAGCTTGGCGTAGCCGCCGCCAAGGGCAAGCAGTGTTTCGTGGGTGCCTTCCTCGGCGATTTTTCCCCGGTCCAAAAAGAGAATTCGGTCGCAGAACCTTGTGGAGGCCAGCCGGTGGGAGATAAAGAGGGAGGTTTTGCCTTCCGTCATGGCGCTGTACTTCCGGTAGATGTCGTCCTCCGCAATGGGGTCTAGGGCGGCGGTAGGCTCATCCAGGAAGAGAATGGGGCTGCCTTTATAAAGGGCTCGGGCCAGCATCAGCCGCTGGGTCTGGCCGCCGGAGAAGAGAACCCCATCTAAGAACACATCCCGGCCAACATGGGTATGAATGCCCTTTGGAAGGGCCTGAATTGCTTCCGCAAGCCCCGCTTTTTGAAGGCAGTCCCAGACCTTTTCTTCATCAATATGACTGGCAGTCTGGGCCACATTCTCCGCAACCGTGGTGCAAAGCAAAGAATAGTCCTGGAAGACGGCACTGAACAGCCGGTAGTATTCCGCCCGGTCAAACGTCCGAATGTCCTGACCGTTCAGGAGTACCCGCCCTTCTGTGGGGTCAAGAAGGCCGCACAGAAGCTTTACAAGCGTTGTCTTTCCTGCACCGTTCAGGCCGACGATGGCAAGCCGCTCTCCGGAGTGAATAGTTAGATTCATGTTTGCGATGGTGTCTTTCTCCGCCTCCGGGTAACGGAAGGAGACGTTTTCCAGCCGCAGCTCGTATTGCGCTGCCGTGGGAATGGGGGTGCCCTCACTTCCTTGGAAGGGCTCCGGATAGTCTAAGAATTCCCGCACCTGGGAAATATCCAGGCTTTGCTTATTCAGCTTGCTCAGGTCCGTGAGAATTCCCAGTACCCAGGTGGTAAAGGTGGAGGCGGCGGTAAAGTACAGCAGAAATTCCGGTACCCCCAACCCGTTTCGCAGAGCCAGCCGGATAAGATACCAGTAGGCAATGCCATTTCTGGCTACAGTGCAAATGGCTCCCACCAGATCCACCAGCAACCGCTTTTTTTCAACCTTCAGCTGAAAGTCATAATAGGCATCGTGGATGCTTGTCAAAAGATCGTTCATCCAGTTTTGCAGACCGAAAATCCGAATGTCCTTGGCAAGCTCGATGGATTCTGACTTGTCCCGCAGATACCGTTTTTTCAGGTAAAACTGGTTTTCTGTATCCCGGTGGGCGTAAATCCAGTTATCCTTATACCGGGCGGCCCAGAACTCCCCGGTGCAGCTGGCGGCCATGAAAAGCAGCAGCCAGGGATTGAGCCCGGACAGAATGGTGAGGTAGGCGATTAGCCCGCCCAGATTGGTCAGTAAGCTTGTGATGGTCCGGTAGAGCTCCTCTGTGGAGGATTGGTTGTTATCTGTGGCGTCGTCGGCCTTCCCCAGCAGCCGAAGAAATTCGGCCCGCAGGGTATTGGGATAGCCGGTAGTGTTGAATTTCCGGCTGATATCCATCATAATGGAGGTCCGGTTTTCTACCAGACAAAACTGGTTGTACCCGCCAAGATATGTTTTCCCGTACTGGGTCAGCAGCAGTGCCAAGGTAAAGAATAGGATGGTGCCAAGGAGCTGGGGAAGGCTGCTATGGGCCTCTACAAGTCTCAATACCTGCGGCCCAATGTAGAGTCCCGCCAGATTGTTGAGGATGTCGCACAGGGCCATTGTCAGGCATAGAAAAAGGGCCCGTCTGCGGACCTGCCAGCAGATCTTGACCATCCAAGCCACGTTCCCGGGAAGGGAATACCGTTTTTGTTTTGTGTTCATAGAATGCACCTCTCTTTGCACCTATCCTATCATAGAATTTCATCCCCGGGGGAATCCGGGGATGAATTGTTTGTTTCGGGGGACGAATTGCAGATTTTACCATTGCGGGTCTATCTGTTTCTCGTCCGGACCGATGTCCGCATCGGCCCGGACGGAGTCTTGGCTGGGTCGTATCGATGACGCGGAATCATACCTGGGGCAATAATATTTCCGTTGTAAACGCCCCGTCCTCGCTGTTCCTACTGATATAGCCGTCTAAGCGCTCCACAATGGCGTCGATGCGGACTAGACCGAAGCCGTGGCCCTCGCCCTTGGTGGTGCGGAAGCGGCCCCCCAGCTTTGGCAGCTTCTTCCCGGCGGTGAAATTCGTAAAGGAGATATAGAGCTGGGTGTTTTTCATGTCCATGTATACCCGGATGAGCCTTTTGTCCTCCGGCAGGGGCAGGCTTGCCTCAATGGCGTTGTCAAAGAGGTTGCCGATGATGCAGCACAGGTCAATTTCCGAGGACTTGAGCTTCACGGGGATATGGGCGTCGGCTACCACCTGAATGCCCTTGGACTTTGCCAGGGAGATCTTGGAATTCAGAATGGCGTCCGTCATGGCGTTGCCGGTTTTGATGACGGTGTCCACGGTGGTCAAATCCTGATCGAGAAGGTCCAGGTAGTTCCGGATGGCTTCCCAGTCGCCCTTGGCAGCGTAGGCCTTCATGGTCTGGATGTGATTCCGGTAGTCGTGCCGCCACCCCCGAATCTGCTTATACATATTGTCCACTTCCCGGTAGTGGGTTTCGATCAGCTCCTGCTGGTAGGCCTGCAGCTGCCGGTCCACACGTTTGGAAAAGAATCCCATTTTTTTACCTCATTGCAATGATAGCCCGGTTCACGGCCTCATAGGCCCCCCGGGGCAGGGGAATGGAAGCGCCGCCTGTGAGCATGATCGACCCTTTGGTCACCCGGCTGATCTGGGTCAGATTCACGATGGCAGAGCGGCCGACCCGGAAGAACCGCTCGTCCAGCTCCTTTTCCAGCTGGCCCAGGGTCATTTTCACGGTGTAGTCCTGGAGGGCGTGAATGGTGACGTAGTTCCCGCTGACCTCCGCCCAGCGGATGCGGTGGACAGGCAGGCGGACCATCTCCCCGGAAAGCTCCAGGAGCAGCACCTTTTCGTTCTTTTGCAGCTTTTCAGCAGCCCGGTCCAGCACGGAGAAGAGCTTGTTTTCATCCAGGGGCTTCACGAGATAGTGCAGCGCCGCCACCTCGTAGCCCTCGGCGATGTAATCCGAGTAGCCGGTGATGAAAATGATCTGAACGGTGTCGTTGCTTTGCCGCAGCCGTTTGGCCATGGTGACCCCATCCATGCCGCCCATTTCGATGTCCAGCAGCAGAATATCAAAGTCGCTTTCCTCGGCATAGTGGAAGAGAAACCCCTCGGCAGAGGAAAAGGCTTCTATATGTGCCGAGCGATCCCCTTCGGAGGCCCAGCGCCGGACCAGGGAAGCGACATAGTCCCGATCCGCCTGGGAATCGTCACAGATGGCAATTTTGTAGGTCATAGGTGGCCTCCTTCGTCTTTTGCCGCAAAAGCTTCCCCTCCGGGGGAGCTGTCAGGGCGTTAGCCCTGACTGAGGAGGGGCGTACAGGGCGGAAGCGATTGGAAAATACGTACTACTCTCTCCCATAACGCCCCTCATCCGTCTCGCCTAGCGGCGAGCCACCTTCCCCGGAGGGGAAGGTTAGGAAAACTCACTCCGGTATCTCCGGATACCGTTCCAGCAGCTGCGCTGCCTGGGCGCGGGTGGCCTCCAGCAGCTCCGCCGTGGAAGATGCCTCTGTTACAAGATATTCGCCGCTTGCGAAGCACCCCAGCATCCGGTCGTTGATTTCCGGGGCGTAGTGGGTGTAGTCCTTGTAGTTGTTCAAATCGGTGACGAACGGTGCATTCTGAAAGTCAAAAATACGGACATTTTCGTATTCCAGCAGCATTCTTTCCGCATAGGCCTTGAATTCCAGGTAGGTTTCCCCGTTTCCGGCCCCAAAGGCATAGTTCCAGTACAGCGCAGAATAGGGCGGGAAGAAGAAGGTATAGTCTCCCTGGGAAAAATCCAGATGGGTCAGGTATTCCTCGAACCGCTTTTTCATCCGGGTCAGCACGGTTTCTGCATCGAAGCTGCTGCCCTTGGAAGGGGGCGTATAGAGAGACAGGGTGGCCTCTTCGCCGAAGGTCCAGTCGTCCCGCCAGTCCTCTATGCCGTCAATGCTCATGGCCCGGGTGAGTTTTTCCGGCAGGGAGAGCTCCAGCGCCCTGGCGCCGGACAGGGCGATATCGATGGGGATGAAGCGCATCCAGGTCTCGTAGCCCAGCAGATACCGGTAGTCGTTCCAGGGGTTGTCATCCATCAGGTAGTCGGGAAACCGGTCCATGTCGTCCCATTTTTCCGGGGCGAAGAGATATTGGTCCAGGCAGATATAGTAGTGCTCTGCCTTGCCAAGCTCACCTATTTTGTCCGTGAGCTTCTGAATCTCCGTCAGGCTGATGGCCCCGGTGGTGATTTTCAGAGGCTTGCCCCCCAGGGTGTCCCGGAAGCGCTGCATGTCCGTATTCTGGATCATGGAGGAGCCGATGAGCACCGTGTCGTAGTCGTAATTCTTGATCAGCCCCGGGGTGACCAGCCGGGAATTCAGCAGGTATTGGTTGTCCCGCACCCGGTAGAGCATATAGGGGTCAATGCACCAGGCGCACAGGCACATCAGCATCACCAGTGCCATCGTCAGTGCCAGCAGCCGCAGCAGCCATTTTTTTGCCATAGCCAGCTCCTTAGAAATTGAAATAGATAAAGACGCTCTCCCGGGACAGATGCACCAGGGCAACGCAGAAAAGGACCGCCGTTGCCCACAGCGCGCCCTTGCGGCAGGTGAATTCCGTAAGCATCCGGCAGCTGTTTTTGCACCGGAAGCAGACCACCGCCAAAGCTGCCAGAATGCCCACAACATAGATTGCGTTCAATCGGTTCGGAACGCCCACAAAGCCGTCCACGGCCAGGCTGCCTACCTGGGTGAAGGCAAGGTTGGAAAAGTCCACCATGCCCCGGTAGACCGTGGCGGCGCTTTGGAAGCTCTCCGCCCGGAACAGCACCCACAGTGCATTGACGATCAGAAAGGTGCAGCCCACCCGAACCCAGTGGGGCACCCTGGAAAGGGGCTTTGCGAAAACCCGCTCCAGGGCGTTGAAGAGCCCATGGAGCACCCCCCAGAGCACGAAGGTCCAGGCCGCCCCATGCCACAGGCCGCTGACCAGGAAGGTGATGAGCAGATTCCGGTAGGTTTTCAGCTTTCCCTCCCGGCTTCCCCCCAGGGGAAAATAGACGTAGCTTTGCAGGGCGCGGCCTAAGGTGATGTGCCATCTGCGCCAGAAGACGCCGATGCTTTCGGACCGGTAGGGGGAGCGGAAATTGAAGGGAATGTCGATATTGAAAAGCTTTCCCAGGCCCACGGCCATATCGGAATAGCCGCTGAAATCGAAATAGACCTGGAAGGTATAGGACAGGGTTGTGGCCCAGGCGGCGCAGAAGCCCAGGCTGGAAGAACCAAAGCCCGTGTCTACAAACAGGGCCAGAGTGTCTGCAATTACGGCCTTTTTAAAGAGGCCAACGGTGAAGATGTAGGCCCCCGCCGCTGCATTGTCCCAGTTCCAGTACCGCCGCCGGGGGTCTTTGAACTGGGGGATCATCTCACTGTAGAGCACGATCGGCCCTGCCACCAGCTGGGGGAAGAAGAGCACGAAGATGCAGTAGTCATCAAAGCGCTCCAGGCACTCCTCGCCCTTCCGAATGGAGACCAGGAAGGACAGCTGCTGGAAGGTAAAAAAGCTGATGCCCAGGGGCAGGGCAATGTGCTTGAGCAGGAAAGAGGTATGGAACAGGGCATTGATGTTTTCAACGAAAAAGTCCCGGTACTTGAAGTACCCCAGCAGGCCCACATTGAACAGTATCCCCAGCCAGAAGCACACCGTCTGAAATCTCCCCTTGCCCCCGGAGATACAGGCGGCCAGAAGATAGTTTACAAAGATGGAGACAACGATGATCAAAAGGTAGCTGGGATTAAAATACCCATAGAAAAACAGCGAGGCTCCAATGAGGAACAGCCGCTGATAGATGGGATCTTTCAGACCCGAGAGCAGATAGTACCCCAGCAGCACCAGGGGCAGAAAGGCGAAGAGAAAGATATAGGATGAAAATACCATGGTATCACCTGTGCAGATAGGATAGCCGCTGCTTTTGGGCAGCATCGGCTTTGGGAATGCCGTCCCGGCAGAAAAGACCGTAGAGGGTATTGCAGCGCTGCTCCAGAGCGGCATAGCTGCTTTCCTCCTGCCAACCAAGATTTTTGCAGAAATCGCTGCCCTTTAAAAGGCTGCGGCCAACGTCGTCAAAGGCCAGAATCCGGGCGTAGGGGGCGGGGGCGGCAAGGTCCTCTTGGGTCAGCCCCAGAAATGCGCACAGCACCATCCGGTCTAACCGGGAGCGGGTGTAGCGCTTGGTTTTTACCCGGGTGAGGATGTCCTCCAGGCAGCCCTCCTCCCGGCTGGCGTGCATCAGCCGCCGCCAGAGCCCCTCGGAGCCATAGGGCAGGGCCTCAAATTCCCTGTCCGTCATGGTGCGCAGCCTGGCCAGGATGGCCCGCTCTCCGGCGGCGAGGGTGTGCACGGGGGCGGTTTCGAAGCAGGGGGCGGCCTCCGGCGGCACGAAGCCCAGCCAGTCCGTTCCCGAGGCGATGCACCGCCGCAGAGCCGTGGCGGAGGGGTTTTCTGCGTCCGGCGTTTCCGCGTGGTAGCTGCCCCGGCGGGTCACGGGGAAGGGGAGAAGAGAACTGCCCTGGGCGAGAATGGCCTTGCAGTATTCCGTGGCCAGAATGTCGTTGGGCTGCTCCAGAAGGGTGCCCGGAATGCCCAGGGCCTCCAGGGCCTGCTGCCGGGCGGCGGGAAAGCTGATGCCCGTGGCGAGCCGCTGCCGCAGCTGCTCCGAAAAGCCGGGGCAGAGCAGAGCCTGGGCCGTGCGCATGAGCGCGTCTGAATTTCCGGACTCCGTGCCGAAGCACAGGCAGTCGCACAGCGGGCTCAGAATGGCAACCCCGGCGGAGGCGAATCCCTCTGCCGAGGAAAGGCTTGCCGTCACCGGCAGCTCCAGCACCAGGTCCGCGCCGCTTAAGATGGCTGCCCTGGCCCGGACTTCCCGGTCGAAAACCGCGGGGGCGCCCCGCTGGACGTAATTTCCGCTCATGAGGCACACAATGGCCGCATCCGCCCCAAACCGCTGCCGTATTTCCGAAAATTGCTTCCGGTGGCCCCTGTGAAAGGGGTTGTATTCGCAGATAATGCCGACGATGGTCAAAGTTTTTCCTCCAAAAGCAAAAATTTTTCAGATAGGGCTTGAGAAAATGGGAAAGATGGAATATAATAGCATCGATATTGTATCACAGATCAATGAAAAAGAAAACAATATTTTTAGGAGGAGATTCCAATGAACGTTTTGATTATCAACGCCGGCAGTTCTTCCCTGAAGTACCAGCTGATGAACCCCGAGACCGGGGACGTCGCTGCCAAGGGCCTGTGCGAGCGTATCTACATTGACGGCCGTCTGACCCACAAGGTGGGCGACAAGAAGGTTGTCAAGGACATTCCCATGCCCACCCATTCCGAGGCCATTGCCGCGGTGCTGGACATCCTGGTTGACCCTGTTGACGGCGTGATCAAGTCCGTTGACGAGATCGACGCTGTGGGCCACCGCGTGCTGCACGGCGGCATGGAGTTCTCCGACTCCTGCATCATCAACGACGAGGTTATCAAGGCCATCGAGAAGTGCATCCCTCTGGGACCTCTGCACAACCCCGCAAACCTGATGGGCATCCGTGCCTGCCAGGCTGTTATGCCCAATACCCCTCAGGTCGCCGTGTTCGACACCGCCTTCCATATGACCATGCCCCCCAAGGCCTACCGCTACGCCATTCCCAAGGAGTACTACGAGAATGACGACATCCGCCGCTACGGCTTCCACGGCACTTCCCACAAGTATGTGGCCAAGCGGACCGCAGAGCTGGTGGGCAAGAAGAACTTCAAGATGGTCAACTGCCATCTGGGCAACGGCTCCTCTCTGTCCGCCATCAAGGACGGCAAGTGCATGGATACCTCCATGGGCCTGAGCCCTCTGGCCGGTGTGCCCATGGGCACCCGCTCCGGCGACATCGACGCCTGCGTGGTGCAGTTCATCTGCAACAAGTACGGTATGAGCGTGGATGATTGCCTGACCATGCTGAACAAGAAGTCCGGTATGCTGGCCCTGTCCGGCGTGTCCTCCGACTTCCGTGACCTGGGTGAGGGCGCAGACAAGGGCAACGAGGACTGCAAGCTGGCGCTTGAGAAGTTCGCTTACGAAGTGGCCAAGTACGTCGGCGCTTACGCTGCCGCTCTGAAGGGCATCGATGTGCTGACCTTCACCGCCGGTGTAGGCGAGAACGACGGCCTGGTCCGCGCCATGGTCTGCGACTACCTGGGCTTCATGGGCGTGAAGCTGGACCCGGAGCTGCTGAGGTACATTGCGCATCCGACAAAAGAGGCTGTTCTCCTTTGCTTGAGGCATAAAGAGGACAGCTCCATCGTTGAGCCGCTTATCTCAGATATGTCTGGGCAAGAGGTCGTTGAAACGCTTGAGGAACTTGGCATTTCGCTGCTTCCAGACTATGCGTAGGAGGATATATCGCCAAGCGAGTTGTTCGGAATTTCCGAACAACTCGCTTTTTTTATTCTCGATAAAAGTAAAATGACGAGAAAATCAGAATGAAATATTGCATTCAAACGCACAAAGGGGTACAATAAAGCGGAATACTTCCGTAGATTTCACATTGGATAAAGGGAATGAATCTACGAAATCAGAATGCGGATTTATTTAATTTTGGAGCAAGGAAAAGGAGGAAATGTATTTACAATGAGAAAGCGGATTTTATCGTGGCTTCTCGTCGTAACTCTCGCGCTGACGCTTTTCCCGACGGCGGCGTTCGCACAGCAAGCTCCCATCGAAAATGGGTTGTGGCTAACACCAGAATCCCATACCCTCAATCTCTATGAGGCGTCGATGGGAACGGTCACCGGAACTTTTTATGAGGGTGCCGCTATCAAGCACGCAGAAGATGGACTTGATATGGTCACCTGGGAGGTCGGAGACAGCAGCGTCATTCACCTTGACAAAACCGGTACTGTCACCGACGGCACCATCCGATTCGATTCGTTGGAATTGCTGGGTGTTCGTGGCCCCGACGACATGCGAGGCACCGTGA